>Ga0123519_10000915_pt1 | contig 51516 bp, 49 predicted proteins | sample YelNatPaOPRAMG02_FD_87396 | JGI IMG/M metagenome (GOLD analysis project Ga0123519, IMG submission 87396) | Hot spring microbial communities from Yellowstone National Park - Yellowstone National Park OP-RAMG-02 (version 2) | ecosystem: Environmental > Aquatic > Thermal springs > Hot (42-90C) ...
GATTAGCTTTTCCATAAAACTACCAGAACCGGAGGAAACACAAATTCCACAACCAATTCCCACTTCCACCCAAAAACTGATGCTTAGTGAAAGTAAAGAAGAAAAAGCTACTCCTGCAGTAGTAGAAGGACTTCTACACCCTGCAGAACCAAAGAAGCCTGTCTGTGAAATTTTAAAACCTAAAAAACTTGATACACTGGTTTTAGAAGCTGCCCCAATTTCTCCTGGCACTTCAAAACTTAAGGTGTGGTGGACTATATTTTTTATTCTTTTGCTAGCAAGTTTAGTGGTAATTTATAATTTTTATATTGGTTCTGCAAAAATTTTTATAACTACACAGCCTTCTGGAGCTAAAATATTAATAAATGGTAAAGAACTAAATTCTCTTTCTCCACCTCCAACTTCAAAGCCACTCGTATTAAAATATCTAAAACCAGGCAAATATGAACTAGAGATTAAACTGGCAAATGCTAAAGACCCACTTAAACCAGATGGTAGATATACTATTAATTTAAAACGAGGTGAGAAGAAAAAGCTAAATATAGTATTTAATACTCTTGGGTTTTTAGAGGTTATTTCCAATCCCCCAGGAGCAGAAGTAGTTATAGATAGAAAGAATACTGGAAAATTAACTCCTCAAAAATTTACTTTACCCAGTGGAACTCATATAATAGAAGTAAAAAAGAAAGACTATATAGACCCTTTAAAAAATAAAAGAGAAGTTATTATAAATTGGGGAGAAAGTAAAAAGCTGGAAATATCACTTAAACCTGCGTATGCAACAGTTAAATTAAATATAACTCCTCTTGCTACTAAGATTTATCTGGACAGTAAATTTATTGGTATTGCTAAAGATGTACCTCAAATTAATGTTAATCCTGGTAAACATAAAATTGAATTTATCTTAAATGGCTATAACTCAGTATATAAAGAGATAAATTTAAGTTCTAATCAACAAGTTTCGCTTAACCTAAAGCTTTCTCCTATTTCAGAGCTTCCAACAATACCTTATTATTATTTACCACATACACCTACTTACTATACACCATCTAAGAAATCTTCTCCTAAATCACCAATAGAAATAGAAGAATGGTAGTATCTGTGAATTTTTAATTAAAAAATTGTTACGATAAATTAACTAATTTATCTCTAATAATAGAAAGGGGCGAAGTAGATGTTTTACAGAGCTTTTATCTTTTTAATTTTTATATTTTTTTTAACATTTAGTTTACATTATTTTTCCTTTAGTGCAGGAGAAGTTTTATTAATTATAGTGTATAAAGATTGGGGTTCAGTAGAAGAGTTGTATAATACACTTTTACAACACAAAGATGAACTCAAGCAATTAGGAGTTATAGGAGTTATTAAAATAGATGGAAATAAAGCACCAGAATTTTGCAGAGAAAACGAAATTACTACTATGCCTTTAGTAGGTATGACTTTTTGGCTAGGGAATAAGCCTCTTACTTCTGAAAATATAACTAAAGAAAAATTGCTCTGGAGTTTTCGTAAGGTTTATACACCACCAGTAGAGAAATTTTATCTCGACATTATATCCTCTTTAAAAGAAGGAGAACTTAGTAGAGTAGAAGTTTCTATTAATGGAAATTTTTTACCAATCCCTGAACCTTTTTATAAGACTGCAGGTGTAGTTATTGGCCCTTTAAGACCAATTTATGAAAATTTAGGTGGCAAAGTATCCTGGGATGAAGGCTTGGGTGGAATAGTAGTCAATTACCCTGATAGAACTATAAAATTTCGTCTTGCTGATGGAGCAGTATTTGTAGGAAATGAAAAAATTGCAGAAAAAGCAATAAAGATTATTAATAAAACTTATTATGTACCTTTAAATATAATAGCTACAAGTCTTGGGGGAAGCTTTGAAAAGTTTGAAGCCACAGGTGTTTATAATTTAGTTTACTACAGGTTACCTGTTTTTACACCTACTCCTGCACAAGTTGTAATAAGTATTAAAAAGCCAGCAGGTAATTACCTGTTGATTGCTGAACAAAAGAAGAAAACAATAGCTCTTATGGATACAGGTGCTTTTGATTTTAGAATACTTGGAGAACTGGCGGTAGAAGATGACCCTGAACAAATTGCCACATCTCCACAGCAGGATTACATTTATGTGTTAAATAAAGGTGGACAGAGTATCAGTGTATTTGATGGAGAAAATTTTAACCAGGTGGGAAACTTCCCATTAAAGAAAACCCCTGAGAGAATAATATTTTCAAAATTGCAAAAAATTGCCTATATAAGTGAGTCTAGTAGTAATACAATAATACAATTACAGTTAGCTAATCTTTATTATTATAAAGACCATCCTTTGCCTACTGCAACACCTTTCCCATGGTTAGCTTCTTATCCTATTCAGGCTTGCCTTTATCCACTTGGAATAGCACTAAGTAATGATGAAGCTACACTATTTGTAGCGTGTAGCGGAGATAATAAAGTAATTGGGATTAGTCTTTCTACAAATATTCGCAATAATATTACTCTTCCTGCTTCTCCAGCAGAAATTTATCTTTCTCCATCTTCTCAGAAGTTTCTTTATATAACTATTCCTTCTACCGGTGAGATGGTAATATATGATATAGTGTCTAAATATAAGGAAACAATAGAACTTGGAGGCGCTCCCACTCGTATATATTCAGATGAGGGGGAAGGTAAACTTTATATTGTCAACCCTCCCCTTAATGCAATTACAATATTTAGAGAAGCAGATAAAAAAATTATCGACACATTTCTAGTGGGCTCTCGCCCTTCTAGCCTAGCTATTTCGCCTAAAGAAGGTAGAATTTATGTGGCTAACAGTAAGGACAAGACCATAAGTATAATAGAAAAAGGCAGTAACGAGCTACTAAAAGAAATACCTTTATCTGATACTCCTACAGATTTACTTTTATATTCACCTGTTAATCCCAAATAATGCAGTTAACCACAGAGAGATGGCAAAAAGATTTTATTTGCAAGCTTGTGAAATTTAAGAGCATTTCTCCCCCCGGGTAAGTAAAATCAATTTGTTTTACACTGGAAAAAATTAAACCCGAAAATGCTATTGCATTTCTCGGGTTAATAATAAAATATGAATTTAACTTTTAATCACCCCAATGCTTTTATAAGAGCTTCATGCGTGGCATCTTCTGCAGCCATACGATTTATCCACATTCTGTCTTGTATTTGATGTATTTCGTCCATATATTTAAAGAACATTTCTATCCTTTGCATTTCTGCTTTTTGATGTTCTAAGTAAAGCTGTAGAAGATGTGTTTCCATATCTTCTCTTTCTTTTTCGTGGTAAGATTGCCATGCTTTTTCTCTTTCTCTTTGTTGGTCATTTAGCTCTTGAAGCTTCTGGTCTAGTGCTTGACTTTTTGCTTCAAGCTCTTTGCGAGCTTCTATATACTTTTCTTCGGGAGTCTTCTCTTCTTGTGCTGGCTTTTCTGTTGTAGTATCTTCCACCGAAGTAGATGCTGGAGAAGTTGTATCTCTAGCTTCTGTTCTGGCAGTTCTAGAAAGTTCACCTGTATGTTGACCGCTACTTATAAACTCCTCATGTGAAGGAACATTTGTAGCCTTTTCACTTTTAAGTTCTGTGTCAGTCTTTTTAATTTGTTTTTCCGCACCAATAGTTTGAGCATTCCGAATTGCTTGCTTCTGAAAACTAACTCCCTGTAACCCTTGGGCTCCTACATTTTTTATTTCCATACTTTTCTCCCCCTCTTCCTTATTTACTAAAATCTATTACTGTTTTTATTATACCACAATGTCTATAGCAGTATGTTAAAAATTTGTTAAAAATAATAAAGAGGCTCTTCCCCGCGGAAGAGCCTCTTATTAAAAGCTACCTTACTGCTGTCCGAGGGTGTCGGAGAGTTTCTTGCTGATATCCCATTCAGTCTTCATTTTGTTCTGGAACATATCAGCTTGCATCTTATGAATAGCATCTCTAACTTTCTCTCTTGTCTCCTGCCTCTTTACCTGCTCTTTTTGTTTGTTTAACATAATTTCTTCCATTCTGGTCTTTCCAGCTTCCATATCCTGTTGAGACATACCATACATTGACACTGCACCGCTAATTCCTGATCCTATCATTTTACTTTACACCTCCTTTTAATTTCTCTCTTTACAGAGAATTTTATTTTTTTACCTCTTTTATTTCCACCTCTTACTTCCTACTATATTATCACACATTAAAAAAGAAAGTAAAGGGAAAAAAGAAAATTTTTTAAATCTCTTTCTTATCTGCATTTTCTCTGACAAAGCCTATACCTGCTTGTAATAGGTTCTGGTAGAGCTTCTCATTATTTTCAAATAGTGTAAGCATAACACCATCTCTAAATGCAGTAATTACTACTTCAAATACCTGCAATAGCAAGTGCTCTATATTCTCTTCATCCCATTTTATCTTATCTTTCATCGAATTCCATACTTCTAGATACATTTTATTAAAAATATTAAGCATCTCTTCTGGTGTAAGTCCAACATGGACTTCTAGACCTTTCAACTTAATTCACCTCGCTATTCTTTTTATTATTTTTCTTGCTTATTATAAGAAATCCTGCAAAGTAAAAAAAATCAAGAGGGCAGCGGCTGCCCTCTTGATTTTTCCAAAAAATCTCTAGTTATGTGTTCCAGAAGGTAGGCATTTCATAGTTTTCACCCAAATTACCTCTTAATTCTCTCGGGCCACTTGGTCCCCATGCTATTACATCGTCTAAATTAGCTCCACCACACCAGGTCGGTTTGAATGAATAGATATTTCCATCAGCAGTTGTAGCATCTGTATAGGCAGAATAGAAAGGATTATGAACTACCTGACTATTTGCAAAACTACCTCCAGAAGCCTGGACTGTGGAAAAGCCATCAGTAACAGTTAATCCTTTAACCACTCCATCTTTGTTTTCTGCATTCATTGTAACTTTAGTTCCATCAGGCAGAACAAAAGTAGCTCTATGTGTTTTCCAGTCAAAGCTATCACCATCAGAAGTTTTTACATGTGGGTCACCCCAGACTTTAGTCCATTTACCAGTTCGTGGGTCTTTCATTATTACATCTGTCCCTTGATATTTAATTTCATATCCTCCACGAGTAATAATTGTGTTTTGATCTTTTTGTTGCATAAGCCCTACTCCACCGCCCATATTAAGAGGCATACTAGCACCCACATTAAACATAGCAAAAGCTCCACCTACCATCATACCTCCGCCAAACCCAAAGCCTCCAACACCCATACCCATTCCTATACCTCCGCCAAACCCAAAGCCTCCCATTACTCCTATTCCTATACCTCCACCAAATAATCCCTGAGAAAGAGGACTTAAGAAAGGCGGCATAACTGGAAAGCCAATTTGTGGGTAACCCCCGCCAAATGGGAACATCGGAGGTAGTGGGAACTCGCCTCCTATTCCTCCAGGAAAACCTATGGGTGGCTGATAAGGAGGATAAGAAGGTGGCAGAGGTTGTGGTAACGGCGGACGGAAAACTTCTCTTGGAGCACCCCAATCAGAAGCCCAATTGTGTCGTAAATGATATAGCTGTCTGCTAGAATTATCTAACCTCCTATGAATAGCTGCTTGTTCTCCAGGTGTAAAGGTACCTCTCCCCATTAGTATATCACTTAACTTGTTAGGCGTAGCCTGATACTTCCCATAAAGAGTAGCTGTTTCTCCTTGATAGTTTAAAGTTCTTACAGCTTCGCCCCTGGTTAAAGAACCATCTACTATACCATCATAAGTTCTGCTTAATTGATTTTGCATTCTAGCTTCAATAGCATTCCTTGGTGCTTGCTGGGCAGGATGAAAATCTCCATACTTATAAAGATTTAACATTGACCTGCTGTGCTGCATCCTCTCGTCAAGAACTCTTTTCTCAGCTGCACTTAACTGCCCATCTTTAAGAAATCTACCTTCTAACTCTCTGGTTTTCTGGTCATAAGTTGTTAAAGCCATAAACTCTTCTTTATTTATTTGTCCACTTTTTGTAGCATCCACCACTTCTTTGGTAAATTGTGCTTGACTTTTATTGACCTGGCTTTGTCTTATTCCTGATAATATTGGTCCAATCATTTTATTATCATCTCCTTTACATTAATTTCACAAAAATATCACGACAAAATAAAATTTGTAAAGGGGGCTTTAAAAAATTTTTATAAGAAATTTAACCTATAAATTTATGTGCTTGCTTTTACCCTTGAATACCAGCCACAAAATAAATACTTCTGCGCTCTTTGTATAGGGGGGTAAATAAAATGGCTATAAAAAGCACCTTGCTTAGCAAATTACTTTGCAAAACATATGCTTTTAGGTAAAAAAGGTTCTATATAAGTGTCACTACTATCTATTTAAACAATTTCTATTAAAAGAAAATCTAACAGAGAAGCTCTTTAAATTATGCTTCTACCTCAAAAGTAGAAGCTTCTCCTTCTTTCTTTTCTTCTTCTACTTCTACTCCACTTATTCTAGTAAGTTCTGGAGGGAAATTAATTCCAACCTTTTGCAAATCATAGTAAAGCTTTTCATTATTTTCAAATAGTGTAAGCATAACCCCATCTCTTGCTGCTGTAATAACTACTTCAAAAACTTGAAGAAGCAACTTTGTTAAATCTTTCTCTTCCCAGTTTATATTCCCTTTTGTATAGTTCCACACCTCCATATACATTCTGTTAAAAATTGTCATCATCTCTTCTGGGGTTAAACCTATATGGACTTGTAATTTATTCATTTTTTAGGCTCCACAGCGAAGCCTATTCACCTCCTTTTGCTTAACTTTTTAAGCTTCGCCAATTATTGTTCCTCCTGCCATTTCAATAGATTCCATAACTACTTTAAGCATATCTTCTGTCTCATCCAAAAGAATAGAAGTATCTTTAAGTAGCTCTTGAGCTTCCTCTAATAAAGTTAAATCTTTTTCTTCAGCATCAATAAACTTGAAATAACACTTAATAGCTGTTATACACTGATCCATTATTCTTACCATATTCTCATCAATTGGCTGAGTAATTTTAGCTACCGCTTCTGGCAGAGTTTCATCCTTGTAAGTCTTTTTCTGTTTTTTTATCATTGCCATATCTTCAGCTAACATAGTGCGATATTGAGAAAAAATCACATTTTTCTCTGGCAAATCTTGCCGGTGGTATAACTCGGCTAATTTATCTGCAACTTTACTAAGGTGTTGAATTATACCTATTTGTTTTATGTCTTTTTCCCTCTCTGGTGGAGTAAATTCTTTTTTCACTTCTTCTGCCACAAAGATTCCTCCTTTCAATAATTTTGCAAAGAATCTTCTACATAGAGATATTTTTCCCTTCTTCTCTATATTATTTATATTACTATTACTTTAATTAATACACCTGCAGGAGAGAAGATGTGCATAGACAAGTATGGGGGTTATTTAACAAAAAAAGCATCTCTAAGGGGTCAAAAAATTGGCTTAAAAAATTACTTTACTTTCTGACATTTAAATATTATCGCCTTTTCACCTTTTGAGTCTGTTAGAGAGATTTCCACCTCTTCTCCACTGGCAAGTTTCTTCTGTAGGGTAGGGGAAATAGTTGTAAACACATATTGTTGAGGTGTTTTGCCTACCACTTCTAATATGCCAGATAAAATGTATTCCTGTGAATAAAATATTTCCACTTGATAGGTCTCGCCTTGTTTTAGAACAAATTGCTTTTGTGGAATACTAACTCCATTTATGTAAATTTCCTGAATTTTAGGGTCGGAAAACACAAGAACTTGTTTATCTGTAAAGGCTTCCAAAGTTGGAGTAGTAGCAGAAGGCTGTGGCATCTCTGACATAGAAGGAGTAGGAGATGGGGCAAAAGTGGGAGACTCCTTGGGAGCAGGTTTAGCAGCAAGCTCTTTATCCCATTTATCTAATATTGTTTTATAAAGCGGAGACGGGTTTTTCTTGTATAATCTCTCTATTTCCTCTATAGCTTTTTGAGTTTCTCCTTTTTCTTTAAGTAATGTTGCATAAATAAAGCGAATATCTTCACAAGCAGGGTTTAAGTTTAAAGCCTCTTTCAGATGCTCTTCTGCCTTTTCTAAATCTTTTTTCTGATAGTAGATAGAGCCAAGATTACCTTGATATAGATAATTTTGTGGTTCTAAATTAACTGCTTTTTCATAGAAAGATAAAGCTTTGTCTTTGTCATTGAGATTTAAATAAAAGTCGCCCAAAGCATTTTTAATTTCTGCATTGTCTTCTGCCAGCTCGGAAGCTTTGGTTAATTCCTTTTTTGCCAGTTCCCAGTTTTTTTCTTTCATATAACAAATACCTAAATTAAAATGTGCCATTGAATTTTTATCATTTAATTTAATTGCTTCTTTAAACTCCTTGATGGCAGAAGTAAACTCCTTTTTTTGAAAATAAATCTTACCCAGATATATATGAGAGAGTTCTGTATAATTACTGGTTTTACCTTGAGGGTCAAGTTGTATTACTTTTTTAAAATAAGTAATAGCTTTATCTTTTTTCCCAAGCTCCTGATATAGATAAGCAAGATTATAAGTTGTATCTAACCTCTGCGGGTCTTTAGCTAAAACAGCCTGGAAAGTTCTTGATGCATCTTCTATCTTTCCTGCTTTATAATAAAATGTCCCAAGCAACGCAAGATTATCAATATCATCTGGCATTAACTCCAGGAGTGTTTTCATAGTTGAAATTGCTTTTCCAAGCTCCTTATTTTGAGCATAACTCAGTGCCAGTATTTTTAGATAGTCAGTATTTTCTGGCTCAATCTCTAAAGCCTTTTTCATATTTTCAATAGCTTCTCCCCACTGCTGTGTTTGATATGCCTCTGCTCCTTTTCTAGCATATTCTTCGGCACTTTCCTGTGATAATCCCCACAATAACCCAATAAAATAGAATAATGTTAAACTAACTAAAAAATTCTTCATCTCTATCTCTCCTATTTTCTTGATTTTATATTTTTAAATTTTTAGGTTATGTAATCTTATGGTTTAATCCTGTCTTAAAGGAGTTCTATTCTACAGTAACACTTTTAGCTAAATTCCTTGGTTGATCTACATCGCACCCTTTAATCTTTGATATATAATAAGCTAATAATTGAAGAGGTATTATAGTAAGAAAAGGAGAAAGCCAGTAATTGCATTCAGGTATATAAATTACCTCTTTAACTGTTTCTCTTATTTCTCGGTTCCCTTGAGTTGTTATTACAATAGGGATGCCTCTACGAGCTTCTACTTCTTTAAGATTATTAAGCATCTTATCATAAAGAGGTCCTTCTGGTAGTAGAACTACCACCGGGAGTTTATCTTCTATTAAAGCAATAGGCCCGTGTTTCATCTCCCCTGCTGCATATCCCTCTGCATGGATATAAGAGATTTCTTTTAATTTAAGTGCTCCTTCCAGTGCTATTGGGTAATTAAGATGGCGACCCAGGTATAAAAAATTAAACACATTATAATACTTATAAGCAATCTTTTCTATTTCTTCGTGATTTTCAAGTATCCAATCAACTTTACGAGGTATCATTTTAATCTCTTCAATTAAAAGCTTTTCAGTTTCCTCTGCTAATCTACCCCTTACTTTACCCAAATAAAGAGCAAACATTGCCAATACCTCAAGTTGTGCTATAAATGTTTTTGTAGCAGCTACTCCTATCTCAAGTCCTGCCCTTGTATATATTACACAATCTACCTCTCTAGACATTGTGCTACCCAAAACATTATTTATAGATATTGTAGTTAAACCAAGCTCTTTAGCTTTTCTTACAGCTGCTAGTGTATCTGCTGTCTCACCCGACTGTGAAACAGCTATAAGTAGAGTATTATGATTAGCAATTAAATGCCTGTAGCGAAATTCAGAAGAATAATCTACTTCTACAGGCACTTCTGCCCAGGCTTCTATGAAATATTTCCCTACTAAACCAGCATGGTAAGCAGTGCCACAGGCTACTATAAATATTCTATCCACAGTTTGCAATAGAGGTATAAATGGATTAAGTTCCTTAAACTCTACTTCATTTTCTTTAGTTATTTTTTCTCTATATGTATCTACCAGTACCCGCGGCTGTTCAAATATCTCTTTTAACATAAAATGTGGATAGCCACCCTTTTCTGCCATTTGAGCTGACCAGTTTATTAAAAAAGCATTTCTACTTTTAGGCTTACCTTCGTCATTATAAATAGTTGCTTCCTTTTCTGTTACTACCACTATTTCATTGTCTTCTATCAATAAAGCATTTCTGGTATGTCGTAAAAAAGCAGGTATATCTGAAGCAATAAAGTTTTCCCCATCTCCAAGCCCAATTACTAGTGGACTTTGATAACGGACAGCTATAATTTTTTGAGGCTCACGAGAGGAAATGACACAAAAAGCATAAGAACCACTTAATTTTTGAATAGCTCGCTTTACTGCCTCAAAAAGTGTTGTTTCGTAAAAAAATTCTATTAGATGTGCAATAATTTCTGTATCAGTTTCTGAACGAAAATGGTGCCCTTCTTTTGTTAACCATTCTTTCAAATCAATATAGTTTTCAATAATTCCATTGTGGACTACAGCAATTTCTCTTTTACAATCACTATGTGGATGAGCATTTATATCAGATGGAGCCCCATGGGTTGCCCAGCGAGTATGACCAATGCCTATTTTCCCTTTAAAGCTTTCCATTGCCACAATTTCTTCCAAACGATCTAGCTTACCTACACTTTTTGTCTCTTTTATCTTCCCTTCCTCAATAATAGCAATCCCTGCAGAGTCATAACCACGGTATTCAAGCTTTCGCAGCCCTTCTAATAAAATAGGAATAGCTTCTCTTTTCCCTATATAACCAATTATTCCACACATATCCTTTTAATTATATCGACCAGTTTGTTAGCTTTTTCTTTTACTATCTGGTAATCCTTTCCTTCTACCATTACTCTTATTAAAGGCTGTGTACCAGATGGTCTAACCACAATTCTACCGGAAAAAGTTCTTTCCTCCTCTTCCAAAATATTCTGTAAGGGAGAAGAATAAAATTTTTGTCTGTCTCTTATAGGAACATTAATTAATAGCTGTGGATAACGGGGGAAAATAGATGCAAGCTCTCTTAAAGTTTTTCCTGTCTGATACATTATTTCTAATACTTGAAGTGCTGTAAGAAGCCCATCTCCTGTAAAAGCCTTTTCCAGTAAGATTATATGACCTGATTGTTCTCCTCCAAGTATTAACTCTTCCCTGAGCATAAGCTCTAAAACATTTCTATCTCCTACCGGCGTGCGAATTAGTGCGATTTTATAAGTTTTTAGAGTTTCTTCAAGTCCCAGATTACTCATTATAGTAGTAACTACTTTATCTTTTTTTAATTGATTTTTCTGTTTAAGATAAACAGCTATTATTCCTATAATCTGATCTCCATCCACAACAGCTCCTTCTTCATCTATAGCTATTACTCTATCCCCATCGCCGTCAAAAGCAAATCCTACCTGTGAGTGAGTTTCTTTTACTTTTTGTTGTATAGCTTTAGTATCTGTAGACCCACAATTTAAATTTATATTTGTCCCGTCAGGTGTATTATTTAAGATAATTAAATTTTTAGTAATTTGAGAAAAAACCTTTGGTGCACAAAATGAGGTTGAACCATTTGCACAATCTAACACAATTCTTAAATCTAAATATGGAAGTAAATAGAGAGATTTTAACCAGTTAACATAAATATCTATTTTTTTTATATCTTGCCTGATATCTCCTATGCCTTCCCCTGTAGGTGCAGGTAGGGAAGATGTCATTAGATTTTCCACTTTTTCTTCTTCTGCTTCACTTAATTTAAATCCCTGCCAGTTAAAAAATTTTATTCCATTATCAAAAAATGGATTATGAGAAGCAGAAACCATTACCCCCCCAGAAAAATCTCCTTCTTTACATAAAAAAGAAACCACGGCTGTTGGAACTACCCCTAATTCTATTACCTTAAATCCTTCCGAAGCTATTCCACTAGCCACTGCAGCCTCCAGCATATCAGAAGAGATGCGTGTGTCTTTTCCTATAATTACTGGCTCATTAAATTTTGTCTTTTTTAAATAACGAGCAAAAGCTTTACCAAGCTGTAAAGCCAGGTCTGGAGTAAGTTCCTGATTAGCCTTTCCTCTTACACCATCTGTTCCAAATAGAGCCATTACACTACTTAAAAGTCTTTTTAATACTTATTAGTATTTTTATTTCTTCGCCATTTAAAATGGAAGTTCCTTTAGGAATGTTTAACTTTATACTTTTTTTAACGTCTTCCTTAGCTCCTCCAATATCTACTGGTTCTGTAGATATTGTATTTATTTCTTTTAATACTTCGTATTTCCCCTTTAGAGTTGCCACTGGTGGTTCTATTGACAAAGCTATTATTTTATATCCCAAGGCAGGAGAATTGATAAGCGAAGGAACTACTGGCACTGTTTTTGTAACAGTATTAGGAATTATATCTATTACTACAGCTACTTGTGAGGGAATAATTTCTACTTTGTTTTCTATTTTTTCTTCTGCCTTTGTTTTTGCATAGGGAATGGCAATTTGTTCTCCCCCATACATTAATTTAGAAGTATTTAGCTCTATTTCTACTTTTGAAATTTTGTCTATTAAACTACTTCTAGCTTTTACTTTTACTGTGGGGGGTTTTATAGTAATGGATTTAATGCTATAATCTGCAAGGAGATTGCCAGTTAATAGATATTTAACAGGTAACACCTTTTCTTTTAAATTTTCCAGTGTCACCCCTATATCAGGAGGATAAATAGAGACCACTTTACCTATAGAAGTTACTTTTACCGGTAATTGAGGATAAAAACCAGCAACCTTATCTTTAAGGTCTACCCATGCTTTTATATGACCTTCTGAGGGAGAGATTTTAAGTAGCAAGTTTCTATTCCCCTGAATTTTAACTACTACTTTATCAGTATTGCTAATTACTTCATAATTTGCCTGTAAACCTCTAAACTCTATCGGTACTATAAATTCAGCAATAGAAGTAAGTTCAAGTGATGGAACTTCTTTATAATACACATATACCCATAAAAATAATGCAGATAAAAAAGATAACAATTTAAGTTTTAAATTTGATTTCAATATATTTAAAATCATCTATTTGCTTTAAATAATTGCCAAAAAGTTGTCTTTCTCCTAATCTTTGGTTTATAAAGGGAATTTAGGAATTTCTTTAAACTCTCTTCTTTTAAATTATATCTTATCTTACCATCACTTGCTATAGAGATACTGCCTGTTTCCTCAGAAATGACTAAAGCTATAGCATCACATCTTTCTGTGATACCAATAGCTGCTCGGTGTCTGGTACCTAAATCTTTATCTATTTCAATATTATCAGAAAGAGGTAGATAACAGCCAGCTGCATAAATTCTTCGTTCACGAATAATTACAGCTCCGTCATGTAAAGGAGTATAGGGGTAAAAAATAGTATAAAGAAGTCTTTCTGTTAATAAGGCATCAAGTAAGGTGCCTGTTTTAGCATACTCTTCAAGTTTTGTTTCCTTCTCCAGGACCACTATAGCTCCAATTTTTTTTTGGCTTAATTGAACTGCAGTTTTTATGATACAATCTATAACATATTCATAATCCTGATATTTCATAGAAATCAGTTGAGCCAGCATCTCTCCTCTACCTAGGTGTCCAAGGGCTTTTCGCAGTTCCGGCTGAAATACAATAGGGATAGCTACTAACAACATTACAATTGTTTTATCAAATATCCAGTAAAGAGTATCAAGATTAAAGAGCTGACATATCCACAGGCTTACTAATATTACTCCTACTCCCTGTAAAATATTTATTGCAGAGGTGTCTTTTATTAAAAGTAACAGGCGATAAATGACAAAAGCGATAATTACTACTTCTATTAAATTACGAAAATGAAACTCTGGTATAGGAAAAGACATTTTTATTTAAAGATAAGTTCCTAATTTTTTTTGATAAATTTCTTTAAGTAGTTGAGGATTTGCATCTTTAAGGACCAGTGTTTGTGAATCTATCTTTTCTCTAATGTCTTTTGACAAGGAGAACATACCTTGATGAGTAATACCATCGTAAAATTTTAGCCCTGCACCTAATCTCTGGTTAATTCTACTCTCAATTAACTGAGGGGTTAAAGCAGTTAATACTCTTTCTCTTTTAGAAGCTATTTTAAATGACCACCTATCTCCAAAAGAAGGAACATAGGTATAGTAAGAAAGTGCTTCTTTAAAAACCTGTTTTATTGTGTTGGAAATTAAGGAGTGTATTACCCAGTTTAAACAATCCAATCGGGAAGCCTGTGTTACAAATATACCATTTTCATTCAGGCAATGTGATATTTGTTCGTAAAACTCTTGAGTACATAAAAAGTAAGATGGGCTATCCGGGAACGGTTCTGTAAGGTCACTTATAATAACATCAAACCTCTCTTCTGTCTCAGAAACATATTTACGAGCATCATCAAATAGTAGCTTTACTCTTTTATCACTAAAAGCTCCACTGGAGTAACTTGGCAAAAATTGCTGACACAACTTTACTACTTTTTCATCTATATCTACCATTACAACTCTGTATATATCTGGATACTTTACTACTTCTCTAAGTGTTGCTCCCTCGCCTCCCCCCAGTATAAGCACTGTTTGTGGTTTTGGATGAGCAATTACAGCTGGATGCACTAAAGCTTCATGATATACATATTCATCCTTTTCTGATGACTGAAAATCTCCGTCTAATACCAATACTTTTTCATACTCAAAAGTATTTAAAATTAAAATTTCTTGAAAGCTACTTTCTCCTGCATATAGCACTTCTTTTATAGCTAATCTAGTATTTTTATAAAAGGAATCACATTCTTCAAACCATAAGTTTCGTAAGTTTTTAGGCAAACTGTAACTCCCCTTTTTTACTTATTGATTTAGAAACTACTTTGTGATCGAAGCTGCCCTCGGCATTAGAAATGCCTCTTTCTATTACTGTCAAGAAAGAGTCTCCCGCTTCGAATTCTTTAGCAGCATACGCACAAGCTTTCCAAGGGTTTGTATGTTCCCCACAAGTGTAAATATCTAAAGCAGCATATTTATATTCTGGCCAGGTATGAATAGATAAATGAGATTCAGCAATTACCACTACTCCACTTACTCCGTGAGGATAAAAACGATGGAATACTCTCTCCCTTATTTCTGCGTTAGCTTTAACTGCTGCTTCTGTTAAAACTCTTTGCACTCGCTCTAAATCTCCTATAATATCAGGATTGCATTCAGAAAGCTCTGCTAAAATGTGTACACCAAAAGCACGCATTCGAATCACTCCTTCCTTTTTGGTTTGGTGATCTCACCTCCAAAGTTTTATACTGACACTGATAGTATGTCAGCTTACTACATTGCACTTCCCTTTGAGGAAGTAACTAATTTTCTTATATATAATAAAAGTAATAAAAGAAGTCAACCCCCCTTTCAGTAAATTAAATGGGAAAATTACCTCCCATAAAAATTTATTTATATTTTCTACATTTATTAACAAATTAATAACTAAAGAATTCATAGCTACCATAATTAGAGCGACACTGAGTGTCCCTATTATCAGGGAAAAAATTGCCCCTATTTTTGTATGAAATCTATGATATATACTTGTAGCAACTAATACAAAAGCTCCATCAGCAAGCGCACTCATTAAAACTCCCACACCCATATCCCCTCCTCCTTTACCACTAAAGAGAACATAAAGAATACTTTTTATAATAACTACTCCAGTGCCTATTTCTAAACCAAGAGTAAAACCTGCTATAAGAGCTGGCAGTAGGCTTAAATCAAATTTCAAGAATACCGGGAAACCTGGCATTGGTAGTTCTAAATAAGCCATTAAAAGAAAACCTATAACTCCAAATACCGCTACCACTACTCCTGCGTAAGCTCTAGTATTTAGTTTTTTAGTCCTGATAGTTAAAAGTAAAGTTTGTTTACTCATTTTTTTACTTACTTTCTTTGAAAAGAAATTAAACAAAGAAACCTTTAAAAGCTACTGCTCCGCTAAACTCTTTGTTAAACGGGGCGGTGTAGCTTATAAAGTTTTCTTGCTTACTTCTTTTACCAAAAGAAGTAAACTACTGCGCCACTAGCCTTTTTCTTCTACATCTAATAATATTTTATCTATTAACTCCTCAAGGCTTGGTGAGCCAATTTCTTCTAGCTCATATCTTACTGCCACTGCTGGTTTATTTAGTTTTATAAATCTTCGCAAATCTACAGGTGTGCCTATTATTACTCCATCACAAGGAGTGTGGTTTATAGTTTCTTCTAACTCTTTAATCTGCGCTTTACTATAACCCATTGCAGGTAAAATATACTCTAAATGAGGATATTTCTTGTAAACTTCTTTTATAGAACCTTTTGCATAAGGAGAAGGATTTATTACCTTAGCTTTTAATTTTTGTGTTGCTGCAATGTAGCCTGCACCGTATTTCATTTCACCATGCGTTAAAGTTGGCCCATCTTCTACTACAAGCACACTTTTGCCGACCAAAGCTTCTCCTCCTCCTTCTATAGTAATTGGAGAAGCTGCTTCAATAATGGCTGTAGTAGGGTTAACCCTTTTTATATTCTCTTTAACAAGTTCTAGATTTGCTCTCTCTGCTGTATCTACCTTATTAATGATAACTATATCTGCCATTCTTAAATTAGCTTCCCCTGGATGATACAACACCTCATGGCCTGGCCGATGTGGGTCGACTAGAACTATATGTAAGTCTGTTCGATAGAAAGGAAAGTCATTATTGCCTCCATCCCATATCAGTATATCAACATCTTTTTGAGCTTCTTCTAATATAATCCCATAATCTACACCAGCATAAACTACATTACCCGCTTCTATATGGGGGGCATACTCTTCTCGTTCTTCAATAGTGCAATTATGTCGATCAAGGTCCTCCATTTTACTAAACTTTTGACAAATCTGTTCCTTAATATCCCCATAAGGCATAGGATGGCGAATAACTGCTAACTTAAACCCTTTCTTTTTAAATATCTCACAAACCCTCCTTGTGGTTTGACTTTTCCCGACTCCAGTGCGAACTGCACCAATACTTACAAGGGGAATCCTTGGGGTAAGCATTGTATGCTGTGGGCCAAGAAGAGTAAAGTCTGCACCTGCACTTAAAACTAAAGAGGCTTTATGCATTAACTCTATATGAGATATATCACTATAGGAAAAAACAACTTCTTCTATTTGAAATTTTAAGATAAGTTCCTGCAAATCATCTTCTGGATATATGGGCAATCCTTCTGGATATAGTTTACCAGTTAATTGTGGAGGGTAAATTCTTCCCTCTATATCAGGTATCTGGGTAGCAGTAAAGGCAACTACTTCATAATCTGGATTATCACGAAAGTATACATTAAAATTGTGGAAATCTCTTCCCGCAGCTCCCATTATAATTACTCTTTTTCTTTTTTTCATCTTTACTAACCCCTTTGTCAAGTTTTAAAATAAGAAATATTTATTTCGCATTTTTAATTAAAATTCCTGCTCAAGATTAAACTTTTTTATCTAAAAAAATATAAAAGAAGGAAACTGGCAAGTTATGGAGAATTATTCTTTCTTTGGAAGGTGATATTAGTGACTTTAAATATGAAAGGTAAAAGTTTGCTTTCTGTAGATGATTTTTCTCGTGAAGAGATTATACAAATTTTCAAAATGACAGAAAGGCTAAAAATGGAGCAAAAAGCTGGCATAATACATCACTTACTGTTGGGGAAAAGTTTAGCAATGATTTTTGAAAAACCTTCTACTCGCACTCGTATTTCTTTTGAAATGGCTATGTTTCAGTTAGGAGGGACTTCTCTTTATTTAAGTCCTAAAGACTTACAGCTTGGTAGAGGAGAGAGTATTAAAGATACTGCAAAAGTACTTGGTAGATATGTGAATGGAATTATGGCACGGACATTTAAACATAAATTTTTAGAAGAATTGGCCAGTTCAAGTGGTATACCAGTAATAAATGGACTTACAGATTGGGAGCACCCCTGCCAGGCCATTAGTGACATTTTTACTATTTACGAGAAAAAGGGTGATGAATGGGATAAAATGAAAATGGCTTATATAGGAGATGGCAATAATGTGTGTCATTCACTGTTACTGGCAGCTGCAAAAATTGGGCTTAATATATGGGTAGCAAGCCCTAAAGAATATAGGCCAGCAGAAGAAATAGTCAAAAGAGCAAAAGATTTATCTAAAATAAATAAAGGGGAGGTAATAATTACAGATTCTCCTTCTGAAGCAGTTTTAAATGCAGACATAATTTATACAGATGTATGGGTTAGTATGGGGCAGGAAGAAGAAAAAGAAGCAAAAGAAAAAGTCTTTAAGCCTTTCCAGGTAAACTCCACTTTGCTTTCAAAAGCTTCCTCAGAGGCAATTGTAATGCATTGTTTACCAGCACATAGGGGAAAAGAGATTACTGATGAAGTAATAGACGGTGAGCATTCTGTAGTATTTGACCAGGCAGAAAATAGATTACATACTCAAAAAGCAATCTTAGCAATGTTATTATAGCAACGCAATTCTCTTAAAGCTTTAGAGATACTCTAAGTATTTTAGAGAATCCATAAAAAATAAGTTAAACAACAAAAATTTTTTAGCTCTAACTGTGCAATTGTAACTGCTGACTGCTCACCAGTGAAGAGTTATAGAGGTGTTAAAATGCTATAGGCATAATACAAGAAGTCAGATAAAAATTGATAGAAAAAAGAGAGGTGATTGTATTGTGAGAAAAAGAGTTATTATATTATGTTTATTTATACTTATCATTTTTGCCTGGTTATTAAGAGTATCAAATGATTTTAAAAAAGTTGAAATAACTTATCAAAATGGAGGTAAGTTAATAGTTTGGACAAAAGCTAAACAACTAAAAAATGCTTTAGAAAAGGCGGGTATTAAAGTAAAAGCCAACGACCTTGTAAACCCACCGCTAACTAGTAGACTTGCAAAAGATAACTATGTGTTTATTCTTCCTGCCAAAAAAGTATTTATGTGGGTAGATGGAAAAATTTTAGCAAGAACTACTTACAAAAATACTCCTAAGGAGGTATTAAAAGAATGTGGCATTAGACTAAATTCTTATGATATTATTTATCCAACCCCTTCAAAGCTACTTTCAGGAAATAGGACTAATTTTATTTACTTCAGAAAGGCTCGAGTAGTTTATCTTAGAGATGGGGAAACTAAACTTAAAAAATGTTTTACTACAGCTAGAAGTGTTGGAGAATTTTTAAAAGAGAAAAATGTCGCTCTTCATCCTAAGGATAGAGTTATGCCAAAACTTTCTGCCTCTATTTATTCAGGATGTAAAATTAGAATTGTGCGCATTAGAAGAGCTTTTATTACTAAAAGAGTTTTAATTCCCTATAAAGTAGTTTCTAAAAGAGACCCATCTCTATATATTGGTACCAGAAGAGTAGCTCAGTATGGAGAAGATGGAGTAAAAGAAATAGTGATTTTAGTTTACTATAGAAATAATAAGATGACACAGAAGTCTATATTTTCTGAAAGAATAATTCGTCCCCCAAAAGATGAAATAGTAGTTGTAGGAACTCGCTTACCAAATTATGCTAAACAATATAGGCTTGCTTCTCGCGGACAGTTCTCTGGATGTCCCGTTCTCATTGTAGAAGCTACCGCTTATTACCCTGGAGTAGCTAGTTGTGGAAGATATGCCAATGGCTATACAGCCACCGGGATGAAAGCTGGCTATGGGGTGGTAGCAGTAGACCCTGCTTTGATTCCTATGGGAACCCATCTTTATGTAGAAGGCTATGGGTATGCTATCGCCGCTGATAGGGGTTCAGTTATAAAAGGCTATCGAATTGATCTTTGTTTTAATACCTATTATGAAGCAATTAGTTATGGTAGAAGATGGGTTAAAGTATACATTTTAGGAAAATAGACTAAAACTACTTGACAAATATAGACTAAACTGTTAAAATATAACTGAAGAAATTTTTAGGTTAAAAGAAAGAGGGTAAGTAGTTGGGTATGACTCAAAACTACAAATTAAATTTAGAAGAAGAATATAAAAAACTTGGATTAGGGGAACATTATAAAAAAATAGAAGAATATAAAAGAAAAAAATGTTTAGAAGAAGAATTTGATATAAAACAATATTACGTGACAAAGGAACAGCAACGGTTAGTTCGGCTGGCAGAGTTTATCTTGTTCTATGAACGAATGAAAAAAGGCAAACAATAAACTACTTTTTCAAAGTCTTAAGTACATATCTGTTGTGAATGACGGCAACAGAGAAATATTAGCACAATAGAGTAAGCAGGAGTTACGCACTTTCACTTTAGCACTAAATCAACATTTTACTCTGCTATATGATATGGAATTTCGTCTGCCAGCTCAAGATAACTCTTACCTTTGCCTTCAATTACTTTACCAGCTTCTATCTTTTCTTTCCCGGTTTCTATCTTTTCATTACCAGCCTTTTCATAAGCTGAACCCTTAAGAACCTCTTTTCTGCCTTCTTTTATTGTAGAAGAGCCATCTCTTATTTGACTAGCCCCTGTGGTTACTTTATCAAACCCTTCCTTTTGTTTTGCTATGCCAGCCTCTATATCTCCTTCGCCTATCTGCATCTGTGCAAAAGCAGATTCTTTCTCCTGCAAAGCTTCGTCTTCTATTATATCTCCTTCTTTAACCATATCTAAACCTGCTTTTTGAATTGCTACACCTATCAGCTCTCCAATATGTCCCTTTGATATATCTCCTAAAAAGCCTGCTTTAGAGATAATTGCCTCTTCTTCAATTGAAGCACCTTTCTCCATCTTCCCTAAAGCACTTTCCTGTGAAGCAAGTGCTCTTTTTACCACTTTCTTACCTTCTCGAATTTGAGCCAGCCCTTCGCTTTTCTTCTGTTTCCCTTCTTGCTTAACTGCCAAACCAGAAGCTTCCCTGGCATCGGCATCTGCATACAACTCCTGAGCCTTTTTAGCTTTTTCCTGTGCTTCCTTTTCTTTAACACTACCCATTTCTGCATGTATTTTAGATTTCTCTGCAAACAAAACAGATGTTTTTGCAAGTTCTTCTGCTTTAGCTCGTAATTCTTTAGCTTCTTCTTTTAAACCAGAAGCTTCCATCTCTTTAGCAGCTGCTTGTAAGGCTTGAATTTGTGCTTCTTTGCCACGCTCTTTACTTACTTTAGTTGTAAGTTTACTTTCTTCTAAAAGCACTTCTCCTTCTCCAGAGAAATGAGGTAATACTTCTAATTCTAAGCCAGCACTTTTATCAATATCTGCTTTTTTAGCTAAAATTGAACTAATCAATCCCAGCTCTTCGCTCTTTTTATGGTGCAGAAAAGCTTCTGCTTCTGTTACCATCGCTTTCTGTTCCTTGTGTTTAGCCTTTTTCTCTTTCTGTACAGATTCTTTTTTAAGTTCAGCAGATTTCTTCTCTTCTATGTCTGATCTTAAATAAAGTGACTCTGCTTGATATTTAGCTTTTGCACCTTCTTTTTCCATTTGATATCCTTTCTTATCTTCCATTTTAGCTTGGTTTAATAGTTCTACTCCCTCTATTATTTTACCTAAACCTTCTTTAAATTTAGGAAACCCACCTTCCATTGATTCAAATCCTGTATCTTCTCTTTTACTAGCTCTTTCTGCCTGTGCTATACCTTTTTCTACTGATTTTATACCTTCACCACTCTTTTCTAAACTTCTACTATAGCCTTCTATCCCTTCCTTTTCTATAATACTGCTCTCTTTTTCTATCGAAAGTCCAAGGTTTATTACTCCCAATCCTTCTTCTGTATGTTTAGACCCCTGAGAAGAAGTCTCTAATCCTTTAGCAAATTTTTCTTTACCAGTATCTAACTGTGCAGAACCTGCTTTTTCTTTTGCTACACCTTCTTTTATTCCAGCAAAACCCTCTGCTACAGTTTGTTTTCCAGAAGTAACAGTGGCTTCTCCTCTCTGCATATCCATTTCTCCCTTTTGCTTAAGTGTTTTACCTTCCTCTGCTACTTTTATGCCATCCGAAACCTCTTCTTCACCCATCATTTGCATCCTTTTCCCTTTTTCTAAAGAAGCCATTCCTTCAGTTAATAAATTCTCCTTAAGTTCTACCACATCAGTAGTATCTATAGCAAGTTTTTCTACTTCTATTTTCTTAGGTTGCACTGGTTTACTAGTTACTCTAGTATCAATTTTATTAATATCCATATTCTTTTTCCCCCTTTTTATTTTTTGTTAGTGCAATTATATCAAATAAGCAAAAAATTTGTAAACCTAAAAATGTAAAATAATTGTTAAAAATTTTATTACAAAAATTAATAAGACACCAAGGAAGCTCTCCTTTGTCTGAAATTCCATTATCAGATGTTCAAAATAGCTTGACCTTTGCTTTTTATCCTATTAAAATGTGATAAAAAAGAAGGGAATATTTTTTCTGCGAAGAAGAACTGACATAAAAAGGAACTATTTAATGCAGAAAATTAAAGCTAAATTAAAAAAAGCAGTTGAATATCTAAAAGCAATAGGGTGTAAGGAGGTTATTCTTTTTGGCTCTTTAGCAGAAGGGAAGTTTGATGAACTCTCTGATATAGACATTGCTGTATCAGGGATTTCACCTAGAAGCTATTTTAAAGCAGTAGCAAATCTTCCACTTGTGGTGGATGGAAAAGTGGACTTGGTGGCTTTGGATTACATTCCTCCGCGGCTTAGAAGTAAAATTAAAAAAGAAGGAAAAATACTTTATGGAAAATGAAAAGCTAATAGAAGAAATAGAAATTGAAATAGAAAGAATAGAAATGCTTTTTGAAAACTACAAACCTCTGCTAAGAAAAGTAAAAACCAAAGAACCCAATTTTATTGAAACTGCTTCTTTGGCAATGCTTTTGCATTCATTTTATAATGGCATTGAAAATATATTTATCCGAATTGCTAAGGAAATTGATCAAAAGTTACCTCAAGGCAGTGGATGGCATAAAGAATTATTAAATCAGATGACTGAGAAAACTCCAATACGCAAACAAGTAGTTTTAAGTGAGGAAATGGTAAGAGAACTTGAAGAATATCTTGGCTTTAGACATTTTTCTCGCCACGCTTATGCTTTTGATTTAAATTGGAAATTAATGAAAGAATTGGTATTAAGACTATCTCAAATCAAAGAAAAGGTTTGCGGGGAAATAAAATTGTTTATTTTAAATTTTAAAAAAGTTAGTTAATTACTCTTTACAATTAACAGGTAGGAAAAGCAGAGGGTAATTATGATGTAGGTTTAAAATGAAACAGGCATTATTAGTTTTACTGTTTTTTGCTTATTTAGGGAGAGAAGATAATACTACTCCTCCTCCCTGGGTAGTTATCCAAAGAGAAAACAATCTAGAATTTGTAAGAATAATAGAAAAACTTGGTATTAACTTTGTATTCTATAAAAAAGAGTTAATTCAAAATCCAGGAGGCATTATAGTAGCTCCTTTTACCAGCTTAAAACCGGAAGAAGAAAAGTTTATTTTAAAACAAATTAAAAATAAAAAGCCTGTTCTATTCTTTGCCCAAAAGGAAGGGAGCTTTCTTTTTAGCAAGTTCCTGCAAGGAGATTTCTCCTCCTGGATAGGTGAGGAAACTGGTAGTATTTTCCTGGACCCAGTTAATCAATCTTTTTCTATTCATTATTTAAATTATAGAAAATTCATACCTCAAAAATATGTAAAAGTAATAGGAAGAGATGAAAACACTACTAATGGATTAATATTTGAACCTTCTTTAAAACTGATTTATGTAAATGTAAATCCCTGTAACCCTTATTGGCAAGACTATCTACCTCTCTTTGCAAGCCTATTAAATTATCTATCGCCTAATTCTACCAAATTTCATAAAACACTTTCAGGGGTTGAGTATACACCTTTAAGAAATATAATAAAAGTCGGTCTTTCTACTGCTACCAGAAAGATTAGTATAAAAAATAATAATGGCTTTATTTTTTTAACAAAAGATTGGGAGAAGAAAAAGTTAAAAATTTACCTCCCTTTAAATATAACACTTTCTGCTGGAGAGGATAAAATAATTTATGAGTCTGCCAACATAAAAAGTATGGAATGCTCAAGACTTTTTCTCTATTTATCTCCACACAAATTATTTAACCTTTACTTTGATGACAAAGAAGAAGAGGGAGAATATGAAGGTGTTATAGAAGTTTTTGTAAACTCTAGGCACTATCTTACAGTAGTTAATATTTTACCTCTTGAAAGGTATATTGAAGGTGTGATTCCAGGAGAGATGCCACTTAGTTTCCCAAAGCAGGCTTTACTAGCTCAAGCTGTAGCAGCTCGAAGTTATACACTTGCAAATCTTGGACGACACTCAGAAGATGGTTTTGACGTCTGTGCTAATGCACATTGCCAGGTTTATAAAGGTGTTACAAGAAACGCAATTAAAATTACTCCTTCGGAAGTGCTTGTAAATTCTGAAGGAGAAGTCATTTCTACATTTTATCACTCCACCTGTGGGGGTATGACGCAGAGTAATGATATAAAAACAGAAGAACAATTGCTTACCTTATTAAAACATAACTATTATCCCTGCCACACTTCGCCACTTTATCGCTGGCAAAAAAATTATGAAAAAGAAGTAGTCAATAAAAAAGTTATAAAAACTCTTTTAAAAGATTTTTCTATTTCTATTCCTATGGAAGTCAGGGATATAGTAGTAAATCAGTATTATCCATCAGGCAAAGTTAAAGAGGTAGAAATAGATACAACCGCTGGGAAATGGTTTGTGGAAGGGGAAACAATGCGTTGGATGTTACATCTGCCAAGTGCAATGTTTGTTTGCTTTAAAAAAGATAATAGCTTTACTTTTACCGGAGGTGGATGGGGGCATGGGATGGGGCTTTGTCAGTGGGGAGCAAAAGGATTGGCAGAGGAGGGCAAAAACTATTATCAAATCTTAAAATATTTTTATCCTCAAGGGAAAATTAAATTAATTAATTTTAATAAAGAAGGAAATTAATAATATTTGTAGAAGCGTCTTATTATGATTTGTTTATTATGTGGAACCAAAAATAGTTTAGATAATAAGCTTTGTCTTCAATGTGGGAATGACCTTACTCCAGTCTCTTCCAATCGTCCACATACAAGTCAATTATTAAGAATAATAGAAAAAACAAAACAAGGTAATGAAATTACATTGTTAAAAGATACTCTCAATAATTTTCGTCTTTTACTTGATGAACTAAATAAAAAACAAAAAGAGTTACAGAAAAATGTACCTCCAGACTTAGCTGACCAGTTTAAAGAATTTAGAGAAGCTACTTTACTTCTTTTTGATGCAATAGAGGAGCTAGAAGCTTATCTTGAAGATAAGAAAATGGAAAGATTACACGAGGCTTCACGTCTTATAAAGCAAGCAGAACTACTTCATTATGATATAGTAGAAGATATAAAAGAACAGGTGAAACACTAAAATGCCATTTTGTCTTTTGTGTTTAAAAGAATATCCCGCAGGGACTGCATTATGTCCAGATTGTAATTGGGAACTTGGAGAAATTCCACCTAACCGAAGCCATTTAAGTCAGTTAATTAGATTATACCAAAAACCTTTCTCTCAAGAAATTGCAAACAAGATTAAAACTGCTTTAGACAATTTCACCTTTATCTTACAGGAAGCTGATAAAGTCTATAAGAGATGTTATGCTAAATACTCTAAAGAGGAACTTGAGGTGCTGGGAGAGTGTTTAAAAAATGTGGAACTTCACTTTGAACAGCTTCTACAAAGCATACAAGAATTAGGAAAAGTTTTTAACCCATTTAAAACTCAACAATTGCTGGATACAGCATCTAAGGAGGAACAATCTCTTCAGGAAGCACTTATGGAGTTAAAATCTCTAACAGAAGCTAGAAAAAAAGAAGACAACAGATGAGAAGATGCTTACTTTTTGTGGGATTATTTATATGGGTATTAATTACTGCCAGTTGTACTAAAGAGACTGCCGAAAGCCATTTTGAAGCAGGTAAGATATATTTAGAAAAAAAGCAAATTTTTTCTGCACTTAGAGAATTCCGTAGAGCTTCACATCTCACTTCACAAGATACACAAATATTAGAAAATTTAGCTTATACTTATGCCCTTTGTGGAAATATAAAAAAATCTATAGCTACTTATGAAAAGCTTCTTATACTCAGTCCGAATGCAAAAACCTGTTATAACCTGGCTCTTTTATATAAGCAAGAGAAAGATGTTGCCAATCTACGATTCTATCTTACCAGAGCCCTTTATCTGGCACGAAAAGAAAGAAATTTTTCACTTATAAAAGAGATAAAAACATTGTTAATTGAAGAAAAAATTATTCAACCTCGTTAAACAAAAATATAGCTGTGCTGTAGAACAAGAGTTTTTGGTGCTTTCTATAGCACAGGGTTTATGGGATTATGAAGAGCTTTTTATTCAAAAATATCTTACAACTCCTGCTAAAGTACTGGTTATAGGTTGTGGAGCAGGTAGAGAATGTATTCCGCTACAGAAGAAAGGTTTTGAAGTATTTGGTATAGATTTTATTCCAGAGATTATAACAAAAGCAAGGCAGTTGAGTGATAATATAAAATACTTAGTAATGGATGCAGTTTCACTTGGTTTTAAAGCTGAATCCTTTGATGCAGTACTGATGTTATCACAATTTCTTTCTTTAATTCCTACAAAAAGTGACCGTTTGCAAACTTTAAAAGAAGTACGGAGAGTTCTGGTTCCCAATGGGATATTAATACTTTCTACCCATTCTAGATATAAAACTCAGCAGGAAAGAAAAAAATGGTTAATTATTGATAGCTGGCGTAAATTTATAAAAATTTTATTCCCGTTTTTACCGGTATTGGAGCCGGGAGATAAATGGGTAGTAGCCATAAGCGGGTTTTTGTTATCCCCAGGTAAAGTACTACTTCATCTTTATACACCAGAAGAACTAATTTCTGAGCTAAAAGAAACTGGATTTTCCTTATTAGAATATAAAAATAGTATAGAAATTTTAGACCAAATAAACTTACCCCATAGACGGGAAAAGGATCCATATATTTTTTATGCAGCACGAAAAGAAGATTATTAGTTTATTAAAAAAGCCAGAGCATATTAAACAATTGATAAAAGAATGGGGATTAGAGTTATTTTTTCATTTTCTATCTATTAATATCGCAAAGGGGCAGGGAGAGGTTGAAGGTTTAATAACTTTATCAAAATATTTAAGAGACACTCGTTTTCTTCCACTTCTTTACCATATACTTTTTCACTATAATTTAAATTATAACCAGATAGATAGAATAGAACAAGAAATTGTTTTTTTAGGAGGTAGTTGGCCATATTCCTGGAAAGATACTGCCACTTCCCCTATGATATATATACCGGCTGGGTTCTTTGTAATGGGTAGCAATAAAGGCACACAGCGAGAAGCTCCAGCTAGAAAGTTATACCTGCCTGGATTTTTTATTGACAAATATCCAGTAACATTTATTGAATTTAAAAGTTTTATAACTAAAACAAATTATAAAACACATTCAGGATGGGAAAAGCATTATTCCCAAGAACGATTGCATTGTCCTGTAGTAAGTATAAGCTGGGTAGAAGCAAGAGATTTCTGTAAATACCTAGGGAAAAGGCTTCCTCGTGAAGCTGAATGGGAAAAAGCTGCTAGAGGTAGCAGGGGATATACCTGGCCATGGGGCAATCAATGGGAGGAAGGGAAGGCTAACACACTTGAGATGAAATTAGGCACAACCCTGCAGCGCGGGAGTTTCCCACAAGGAGCAAGTCCTTATGGAGTGGAAGAAATGGCAGGAGGGGTTTGGGAATGGGTTTGGGATAGCTTATCTCCTTATCATAAGGAGATAAAAATAGCTAAAGGAGGTTCTTATCTTTATAGTAAAGACTTCGCCCGTTCTAGTTACCGGTTCCTGGGTTCACAATGGGGATGGGAAAGAGACCTAGGTTTTCGTTGTGTATGGTCAGCAGAAAGCAAATAAACTCTCCACACAGGTATCTTTTGAACACTAAAAATGCATTAAACACAGAGCTTACAATAAAGTTAATCTCAGAAGTTTTCTAAGCTGATGCAATTACTCTAGCCAAAGCTAAAGAGTTAAGGCCTGTTTCTATTGGATCAGACCTGGAAATTAAAATAATCGGAAAATCTGCTCCCACAATAACTCCTGCTACTTTAGCTTTAGCAAAATAAGTAAGTATTTTATAAAGTATATTAGCTGTTTCTATATCATGTAATAACAAAATATCTGCTCTACCTGCTACAGGACTGTTTATATTTTTTATCTGTGCAGCGCGCAAGGAAATAGCATTATCCAAAGCTAAAGGGCCATCTACTACAGCGCCTTTAATCTGCCCAACACTAGACATTTTTGCCAGCACAGCAGCATCCATCGTAGAAGGCATATGCAAATAGTTTACCTTCTCTATTGGGGTAATAATAGCTACTTTAGGCTCTTTTAATCCCAGCAAATGAGCGAACTTAATTGTATTATTTAAAATTTCTACTTTCTCAGACAATTTAGGTGCAATATTCACTGCAGCATCCGTAACAAATATAATTCTATTTAATTCAGAAATTTCAAACAAACCAATATGGTTTAAAAAAACAGAAGAAGAAGTGGATAGAAACTTTTTAACCTCATCAACAAATAACTGAGGCTCTATGTCTCCACTCATAATTCCATCTATCCTGCCTTCATTCAGTAGTGAAAATGCTAACCCGCAAGCTTCGTGCTCTCCTTTAGAATTATAAACCGCAAACTCCTCCTCAATATCTAAAAAGTAATCGGTCATCTTTTGTTTATCTCCAACTAAAACGACTTCTGCCAGATTTGCCTTTTTGGCTTCCATAGCTATTTGAAGTAACCTCTTATTATGTGCACAAACTATAGCAATCTTAACCATTGGCTTTTGGCGGGCTAATACATAAAGTTCTTCTATTTTAGTAATCACTTGCTCACCTCCTCTTACTTTTCTATTAAAACACAACCCAAAGCAATAGAAGCTAGTTTTATATCTTCCGAATCTGCCCGAGATGTCATAATAATAGGTACCCTTGCACCTGCAACAATACCGGCCATTTTAGCTTTTGCCAGATAAACTAATGCTTTATAAAATACATTTCCTGCTTCAATATCGTGTGTAATAAATATATCACAATCTCCAGCTACATTACTTTTATATAACTTTATTTCTGCTGCCTCTTTAGAAACAGCTAAATCTAAAGCAATCGGACCTTCAATATCTGCATCTGTAATCTGGCCACAATCATTCATTTTAGAAATTAAAGCAGCATCTACAGTAGATGGTATTTTGTCTAAATAAACCTTGGTAAAGGGGGTAATAAAAGCCACTTTAGGATGAGGATTGCCAAGTTTTCTAGCAACTTCTACAGCATTCCTGCAAATAGCTATCTTTTCATAAATAGAAGGGCGAATATTAATTGCAGCATCAGAAATATACATTAACTTATTCCATCCACTAACCTCAAAAACACCTATATGACTTACTAGTCTATCTGTTCGCAAATTCATTTCTCTACTAAGTAATATTTTAAGTAACTTACCTGTGCTTATAGCTCCTTTCATTATTAAATCTGCCTTATTTTCCTGTAATAGATGAACTGCTAAAATTACTGCTTTCTCTTCATTTGCAACATCTATAATCTCCATATCTTCTAAAGAGATGCTATGTTTTTGAGCAAGTTGAATAATCTTATCTTCCTTCCCAATTAATATACCTCTAGCTATACCTTCCTGCGAAGCCTTACTAATAGCTCCTAAAACATCATCATCTTCAGCAGATACAATAACTACTCGTTGTTTCCCCTTTTGCTTAGCAGTGGCTAAAATCTCCTGAATACTGGTCATTCTTTATCCCCTCCTTAATTTGCGATATGGTAAAATTAGTTGGATTAAAGAAAAAATAAATAATTCCACCCGCAAAAGACAAAAACATCCCCAAAGCAAAAGTTAACAAAGACAAAGCAAAAGCCTGCTCTGGAGTATTCCCCTGACGAGACAAAAAATAAATAAATGCCCCTTCTCTTATTCCTATTGCATTAGGAGAAAGGGGCAAACTTGTAATCAGAAGAATAACTGGCAGATATATAAATAAATACCAAAAACTAATATTTAGCCACAAAGCTTGGGTTAACATATAAATTGTAATTACATAAATAAAGTAATTTAAAAGAGAAATTCCTATCACCTCCCACACTAATCTAGAATGACGGTTATATAGTAAAAAGCAATCTCTAACTTTCTTAAAACGCTTTAAAAGCGGCAATTTAGTAGGCACCATCCACAAACCCAAGAATATTATAACTATAATTACTGTGAAAATACTTAATCCTAATTTAAAATCTCTATTTTCTTTAATAAAAGGTAAACTAAACACAGCAACCACAGATATAGTTGTAAATCCTACTATCCTATCCATCAAAACTGAACTTATTATCTCCAGAGATTTTGGTACTTTTTTATAAACTAGAAAGGCTTTAACAACATCTCCACCTAACCAGGTAGGCAAAAAACCATTAACAAAACAAGCAATATAACTTGTAGCTAAAAGAAAAATGAACTGAATATTCATAAAAGGACTTAATAAATATTGCCATCGTTTTGTAGTCATCCAGACAGTTACATTTAATAAAAGAAACGCTAAAAAAAAGTATATAAAATTACAATGAATAAATAATTTCCACAGTTGGGGGGTGCTTATACGCCATAAAAAGAATATAAATATACCTATACCTATCAACCATTTCAATATACTTTTCCAGCTCATAAACATTATAATTTTCTGGAAAACTTTAGGTTATCCTGTTATTTTTAAAATAAAGAGAGGATTTTTTCCCCAAAAAAAGAACTAACAAAGTTAATTAATATGAAAATAAAAACTTTATTAATTCTGTATATAATGTTAATATTAAGCAAGGTAGTTATAGCTAGTGAAGATGTTAAGCTTTTAATAAAACAGTTAGGTTCTGAAGATATAAAAGAAAGATGCCAGGCTCAGTGGCAATTGCTTGAGTATGGTAAAAAAGCTATACCTTATCTTTTAAAAGCCTTAAATGATAAGAATAGTAATGTTCGTGAAGGAGCTGTCTGGCTTCTGGGCAAAATTAAAAGTCAGGAGGCAGTAAAGCCACTTATTAAAATTTTATTTAAAGACAAAGACTTCCTTGTCCGAAGTTATGCAGCTTTGTCATTAGGAGAAATAGGAGATGTGCAAGCAGTAAAGCCTTTAATAAAAGCTTTAAACAGTAACTCTATAGAGTATGTTCTTGTTAAGCCATCTGCTATAAAAGCCCTGGGTATGTTAAATGACCCCTCAGCTATTCCCGTTTTAATTAAATGCCTTGAGAATCCTTCTTTAAGAGAAGAAAGCATCCGCTCTTTATGTGAGCTTAAAGCTTTAGTAGCTCTACCATACTTACAAAAATTACAATTAAATATTGAAGAAGCAGTAACTAAAGAAGAGCTAAATAAAACTATATTCGCTTTAAACAACTGGGGTATGTCTCAAATTTTAAATATAAATAAACTTACCTCAGAAGAGCAGAAAGCTATAAAGCAACAACTCTACCAGCTTAATATAAATGCCTTACCACTGCTCTTTCAAGCTTACCCAAAAGCTGATAAACCAACTAAATTAGTAATTCTAGAATTAATAGAAGAAATTAAAAGTCCAACTTGCATAGATGAATTAAACAAATTAAAATCACGTGAAAGAGACCCTAAACTTAAAGAAAAAATCGCATCTCTTTTAGATAAACTCCTTTATTCTGTTGATTACTGGTTAAATCAACTACTAAAAGAAGAAGATAAAGATACTCAAGAAAGAGCAATAAACAACTTAATCTCAATGCCTAAGGAGTCTTTACCTCGTTTAGTTCAGTTACTGCAAAAAGGCAATGACAAGGAAAAAGAACTTGCCTCCTATATTCTTGGTGAGATGAAACTCTCACAGGCTCGTCCTCCTCTAATAAAAGCTTTATCCAGTGAAAACCAGCTAGTCCGTTTAGCAATTATAGAGGCACTTGTAAAACTAGGTTATGACCAGAGTCTAACATATGAGCTTGTGTATAATAAAGATTATAAGATTCGAATGGGTTTATGTGAAGTATTAGTAAAGCTACATAATCCTTCTTCTACTTCTGCCTTACTAAAAGTTCTTAAACAAGATAAAGTAACACGTGTTAAAGAATCTGCAGCCTCGGCTCTTGGAGAAATAGGTTCGCTTAATATTTTGCCACAACTTCTTTCTATGCTTAAAGAGGAAAATTCTACTGAAACTAGAATTTACGCTATACGAGTTATTGCAAATTTAGAAGCAAAGCAAGCGACAAAAGCAATTGTTGATTGTTTACAAGATAAAGATGTTATGATAAGAGGAGAAGCAGTAGATGCACTCATAAAACTAGAAGCTAAAGAAGCTATCCCAAGTTTAAGGAAAGCACTTACAGAAGAAAACAGTTATTATGTACAAGAAAAAATTACTAAAGCTCTTAAACTCTTAAATAAAAATGCTCAATAAAAGGGAAAAACTGACTTTAAAAGAAGTAAAAATAGCTTTAAAATATCTATCTAAAAAGGAAAAAAGACTTGCAGGAGAATTTGTAGATATATTAAAAAGATTAAGTAGCAGAGAGAAAACTTCATAAGGGAGCGATGCAGATTGAATAACAAAGAAAAAATACTGGTAGTTGATGATACTATACCAATACTGGAAATGATTCAAATTAATCTAGAACTAGAAGGTTATTCGGTAGTTACTGCTACTCGTGGGAAAGAGGTTCTTAAGAAAATAGAAGAAGATTTCTTTAATCTAGCTTTACTAGATATAATGCTCCCAGATATAGATGGTTTAGAGCTTTTAAGAATAATTAAAGAAAAGTATCCTGATACAGTAGTAATAATTATCACTGGATATGCAAGTTTGGATAGTTCAATTACAGCTCTAACTGAAGGGGCATTCTCTTATATAGTAAAACCTTTTGATATTACAGAATTAATAACCACAGTACAAAGAGGTCTAGAAAAACAAAGACTTTCTCTTGAAAACAGACGACTTTTGCAGGAAATGGCAGAACTAAATCGCCAGTTAGAAGAAAAAGTAAAACTTAGAACTGTAGAACTTGAAAAATTAAATAATAAACTAAGAGAAAACTTATTAGAGTTAAAAAGGCTTGACAAGATGAAAAATGAATTTCTTAGAATGGTAACCCATGATCTTAAAGCTCCACTTACAGGAATAATTGGATACTGTTCTACTCTGTCTTATAAAATAAAAGAAATGAATGAGGAAGAGATAAAAGAGTATTTAGAGCATATACTAGAGCAGAGTTATAGAATGTATGAACTGATAGAAGACATTCTTTCGGAAGCCAGTATAAAAGCAGGAAAGTTAATATTGAATACCCATATGACAGATTTGACAAATCTTGTAAAAAGTTGTTTTAAAGAAATGAAAATATTAGCAGAAAACAAACAAATAGAATATACACTAAAGCTAGAAGAAAATCTGCCAATTGCATATTTAGATGAAGGAAAAATAAAACAGGTATTAATTAATCTTTTAGATAATGCTATTAAGTTTACTCCCCCAAAAGGAAAAATAGAAGTTAAAGCCTATCTTGGCAGGGATAAAACTATATGGATAAGTGTAAGCGACAGTGGTCCTGGAATACCTGAAAATAAAGTAGAAGAAATCTTTCGCAAACGAGTGCGCATTCTTCCAGCAGATCAAATTCCCAGGCCTGGCACAGGTATGGGGTTAGCCTTTTCCCAGATGATTGTTAATCTTCACGGAGGTAAAATCTGGGTTGAAAGTAAAGTAAATCAAGGTAGCAAGTTTCTTGTCTCTCTCCCTGTTATCACTTAAAAGTTTTTTAGAAAGATATTTTTAAGGAAAACTTACCTGTTACAAAAAATATAAAACTAAAAGAAAGCACAAGTTAGTGTCCCAAAAATCAGGTAAACAGAAACAGCAAAGTTTTGTATTTGATAATTTTAATTTACCTAAAATTTTAATTTATCATTTTATTATTATTGCTATTGGAGTAACAGTTGTATATGGAATTACTGTTACTTATTCTTTCTGTTATTGCTGGGACGATTGTGTTCTTTTTCTAGATAATGAAAATGTAAAAGGTCTAACCTGGGAAAACATAAAAGCCATATGGAGACCAGGCAAAAATCCTAGTTTCCAGCCTATCCGTGATCTCTCTTATGCACTGGACTACACATTATTTAAAGAAAAACCTTTCTGGTATCACCTAGAAAATGTTATTTTCTATTTGCTTAATTGTTGGCTTATATATCTTATTGTTTGGAAAATTAGTAAGAACTATATGATTTCTTTCTGGAGTAGCTTACTGTTTCTCCTTCATCCAGTTCACACAGAAGCTGTAGCTTGGGTAACAGCCCGTAAGGAAGTTCTAATGGGGATGTTTTTCCTTCTGGCATTTTATTTTCATATTAATAAAAATTTTCTCTTAGCTATTATTTTTTTTATAGCAAGTATCCTGGCAAAGCCAGTGGCTGAAATGTTTCCTTTAATAGCTTTGGCTTATGATATAACATTTACTTCTAATTTTTCATTTAAAAAACTACGCCCCTATTTTAAAATATATCTTATGTATTTCCTGCTCACTGCTGGATTTATAGCAACTACTCTGTATGTAGCACAAAAGGGAGCAATTAAAGGTTTTGCAGAAAACAGTTTCATACAACAATTAACAATAGTATTTAAAGCTTTATTTAATAATATTAAATTAACTCTTTACCCCTGGAAATTATCACCTATTTATGATTTTTCTCCTAATCTTTCCTGGCAGGATACGGAAGTTTTAGGTGGAGTAATAATAGCTTTAATTGTTTTAATTGCTGGATGGCAACTCTTTAAAAGGAAATCCAATTACTTTTTTTATCTTTCCTGGTATTTTATCTTACTTTTACCAGCACTTAACCTCTTTCCAATTGCCCACCCTGTAGCCAATCGCTATCTTTATCTTTCTGTATTTGCCTTTTGTTTTGTAATAGGAAAATCAGTTGTTACTAGACTATCTAAAAAGTTTTCCTATGCTTTACTGGGACTAATATCAGGTATTTATTTAATACTTTCTATAATACAAGTTGGTATATGGAAAGATGATATTACACTGGGTAAATACAGTGTATCACTTTTGCCAGACTATAATCTTACACATTGGGAATTAGGTTGGGCTTATTTAAGAGAAAAGAACTATGATGCTGCCTTACAAGAGTTTAATAAATCAATAGAACTAGGTACTACTATTCCGTATCCTTATTTAAAAGCTGGCTACATATATTTGCAAAGAGGAGAATTAGATAAAGCTTTATCATTTTATAAACAAGCACTACCTCTTATTAAAGAAGACAAAGTCAGAAAGGAAGCAATAGGGAATATAGGTGTAATTAACTCGGAAAAGGGGAATTTCGCCGAAGCTGAATATTTTTTAAATCAGGCACTCAAATTAGACCCTAAAGACCCTGAGTTAATACTAAATTTAGGAGTACTACGAGCAAAAGAAGGCCGTTTCAGTGAAGCCGAAACTCTATTTAAGCAGGTAATAGAAATTTCTCCCAACTTAGCTGAAGCTTATTTACATCTCGGCACAATTTATTTAAATATATATAAAAGTACTTATCAAGCTTGTGAATACTTTAAAAAATTCCTGGATTTAGACCCAACACATCCAAAAGCCGAAGAAATAAAAACATTATTAAAACAACTACAAAATAATGCATATTAAGGAAAATTTCAAATTTATAAATATACTTCTCTCTCTTATTATACTAGGATTAATTATTCACAGCCTTGACCTATCTAAATGGCATAAATTAATTAAATGTATTTCTATCAAATGGTTAATTGTAGCTGCAATACTATCTTTTATTCAAATTCTTTTCCGTGCAATTCGCTGGTGGATTATACTTTTAACAAAAGGAGTTAAACTTTCTACAACAACAGTGTTTCTACTTACAACTGTAGGCTCTGCACTAAATCTTATAATACCGGCAGGTGGGGGAGAATTAGCTAAGAGTTACTACGGATACAGGTTATTTGGACTTAAGGAAGAAATGCTTTCATCTGTAGTGGTAGACAAGTTGTTGGGATTGTTTTCTATATTTCTTCTGGGTAGCTTTACAGCTTTTTTATATAACTGGCAAAATCTCCTTATTTTCTCTCTTATAAGCAGTATAATCTTTGGTCTTTTTCTTTTCTATCCTGCATTATTACCGTGGAAACTATTAACCAAACTGGTAAAATCTTTAAATCCTGATAAATTAACTTATTTTTCTTCTCTCTCACTGCCTGTAAAGGCATGGACATTATTGCTATCTATTATTGCCTGGATAATCAATTTTTTTCAACTTTATATCATTACTAAAGCACTATTACTAAATGTGCCAATTAATTTTGTATATACTGTTGGACCACTAATTACCTTAGGCAAAGTAGCTCCCTTTACTATAGATGGGCTAGGAGTGGTAGAAGGAATTTCTATTTATCTGTTTAATTTAATAAAAATTAATCCAGAAGCAAGTTTCTGGATTATGCTTTTATATCGTGGAGTAAACTTATTACCCAGTTTACTGGGAATACTGGTAATGATATTTATGAAAGAGGAAGTTCCTTCTGTATGGAAATACGAAATTAAAGGGGATATATTTGAAAAAAAATTATTCCCTGATGGCAGGGTAATACTAACTAAAAATGGGCAAGAACTCTCTTTATATCAATGGAATAAAGAGCTTAATCGCATTTATCCTATGAAATTACTAGAAAAACATCAAAATTTTCTTGTTAGACTTAAAGAAAAACAAAGAAGAAAGAAGTTTCTTAAATTTGCTCTATCTAGCTTTTCTAAAGAAGAAATCCCTACTTTAACAGTAGCTGATATTGGATGTGAAGCAGGATATTTAACTTATACCCTTTCATCAAAAGTAAAATCTATAATAGGAGTAGATATAGATTATTCTTTACTTATGGAAGCTAAAAACTCCAAACCTTCTAATGTATCTCTTATACAAGCAGATGCACTTCAATTACCTTTTCCTGATAATAGTTTCCATTTAGTTATTGCAGCAGAACTATTGGAACACATACCTGACCCCAGAGCAGCCTTAAAAGAGTTACTCCGAATTGTAAAACCAAAGGGAGTGGTGGTAGTAAGTGTTCCAAATGAACCTTTAGTTTTATTCATTAAAAAGCTTGTCTCTTTTCTTAGATTTAAATCTATTCTCGGCACATTAAATCCTCAGTTAGCCCTGGGACATCTTCATATATTTACAAAAGAAAAATTAAAAGAAACAGTAGCTGGTCTTGGTATAATAGATAGATGTTTATATCTTTTGCCTTTCTTTTTAAACATATTTGCACAAATTAAACCTTTGTCTTCTAAAAATGAAAAACATTAATGATAAATATGCACTTCTTATAATTTTAATCATTACTTCTTTAATTTATGCTAAAGGATTAAGTGGCAATTTCTTAAATTACGATGACGATATTTTAATTGTAAAAAATACTTCAGTACACGGGATAAATTTAACTAATTTAAAAACCGTATTAACTCCTTCTCCTCAAAGGAGCTATCAACCTGTAAGAGACATTTCCTATATGTTGGATTATAGTTTGTGGGAGGACAATCCTTTTGGGTATCATCTAACAAATCTCTTACTTTATTTAGTAACGGGAGTAGTTGTATTTAAAGTTAATAAACTCCTTTTCCCATCTAAATTAATTAGTATACTTACTACACTAATATTTATGATTCATCCAATACACTGTGAAGGTGTAGCCTGGGTATCAGGAAGAAAGGAAATAATAAGTGGTCTTTTTCTCTTTCTATCTCTTTTATATTATTTAAAAAGTCAAAAAAAATCCTTTTATTTTAATTATATTACAAGTCTATTTTTTTATATTATAGCAGCTCTTGGGAAAGCATCAGTAACTTTCTTACCATTTGCACTTTTATTAATTGACTATATTAAACAAAAATCATTTAACTTAAGGACTTCAATTTTACGGATCTTATCTTATCTTATAATAAGTGGTATCATAGTGTATATATATAAAGATAATAAACTAATTGGATTTGCTGCTGGATATACCCAGGCTTTCCCTCTGGGACAGCTAATAAGTTTTATAGCAAATGGTATATTTTTTTATTTCCGAAATATTCTCTTCCCCTGGAATTTAGCTATTCACTATAGTCAAACAAAAGTCTATCCAGGACTTATAATTAGTGAAGTCTTTCTCTTCCTCATAATTACCTTTTTGCTCTTTAAATATAAAGAGAAAGAGTGTTTATTAGGATGGAGTTGGTTTTGGCTTTCTCTTATTCCTACTTTAGCAGTCCATTTCTATGGAATAAAATTTGCTGACCGCTATATTTATCTAGGGATATGGGGAATAGCAATTATAATTGCTAAGTTAATAGAAAAAATTAATTCTACACAATTTAAAAAGGTGATAATCTATGGAATAATGATTTATTTTTCCCTATTTACTATACAAAGAGTAGGTGTATGGCAAAACAATTTAACTCTATGGAAAGATACTGTAGAAAAAACTAACGATGGTATAGCTCATCTAAATTATGGTATAGCTCTACTAGACAATAAAAAGTACTCACAATCTGTTGGAGAGCTTTTAGAAGCTTGCGCCTCTCCTATGCTTAGGAATGTAACTCTTTTAGCTTCTAAATCTGCTCTAGATGCTATATCACGGCTAGAATACGAGACATACTATACATATCAACAAGGAGAAATAACTTCTACAGAATACGAACAAATTTTAAAAAAATTAAGTGCTTTCTATATAGAAACAAAAAAATATAATAAAGCTCAAGAAATATTTAAAAATCTTCTTATTCTTTCTCCTAATAACAAAAATTATCTACAAGATTATGCCTCCAGCTGTTTTATGCAAGGTAATTATACTGAAGCATTAGATTTTTATTTACAAGCAGTTAAAGTAAAACCTAATGATACAAATATATTAAATAATCTCGCTACCTGCTATTATAAACTGGGGAAAATTTCTTATGCTAAAGAAATTATTGCAAAAATCCTAACTTTAGACCCACAAAATGAAAGAGCACAAAAATTAACAAAATTATTAAATAAGGAGGAATAAATCAGTATATGAATTACTACGAAATTTTATACGAAAAAATAAACTGCAAAGAGGCAATTATTGGAGTAATTGGCCTTGGTTATGTTGGCTTACCTCTTGCTCTTACTTTTGCAGAAAAAGAATTCTCTGTTTTTGGTTTTGATATAGACTCGGAAAAGGTTAAGCTACTTAATCAAGGCATTAGTTATCTATCTCATATACCTGCCTCTAGACTAAAAGTAGTGCTAAATAAACAAAAGTTTAAAGCTACAAATGATTTTTCTCTCCTATCTGAGGTAGATGTAATTATAATCTGTGTCCCAACACCTCTTACTCCCAAAAGAGAACCAGATTTACGGTTTATAAAGGAAACCATAAAAACTATCAAACAATATTTAAAACCTGGGCAACTGGTCTCCCTTGAAAGCACTACTTATCCCGGGACAACAGAAGAGCTTCTACTACCTTTATTCACTTCTAAAGGATTAGAAGCTGGAAAAGAGTTTTTTTTAATATTTTCTCCAGAAAGGGAAGACCCCGGGAATCCTCATTTCTCTACACAAAATATTCCAAGAATTGTAGGTGGGATAACACCCAAGTGTAGCAAGCTAGGTCATACTCTTTACTCTTCTATTATAAACCAGGTAAAGGTAGTTTCTTCTCCTCGTGTAGCAGAAATGGCAAAGCTACTGGAAAACATATATCGCAGTATAAACATAGCTCTAGTAAATGAACTCAAAATTCTAGCTCAACGCATGGGTATAGATATATGGGAAGTAATTGAAGCAGCTTCTACAAAGCCATTTGGATTTACTCCATTTTACCCCGGACCGGGTATGGGAGGACACTGTATCCCGGTAGACCCATTTTATCTATCCTGGAAAGCTAAAGAATATGACTTTACGGTAAAGTTTATTGAACTGGCAGGAGAAATCAATATTTCTATGCCTTACTATGTTGTAGAACGGATAGGGGAAGCGCTAAATCAAATAGAAAAAAGTGTGAAAGGTTCTAATATTTTAATCCTTGGTATGACTTATAAAAAAGATATTGGAGATATGAGAGAGTCGCCTGCTTTACCTATAATTAAAATTCTACAAAGTAAAGGTGCCATTGTGCATTATAACGACCCATTTATTCCAAAGATTCCACCACTGCGGTCGTATAAATTTGATTTAAGTTCAGTACCCCTTACTGCTGAAGTATTACAAAAAATGGATGTAGTAGTAATTGTTACAGACCACAGTTCTTATGATTATAAGTGGATTGTAAAGCACTCCCAACTTGTAGTAGATACGCGGAATGCAACCTCTGGTATTGAAGATAAAAAAATAATAAAAGCTTAATGAGCCTACTTTCTTTGTAAAGGCACGAAGTGCCAGTATCGCAGCACCTGAAGTAGGCAAAGACACTTTGCGGGTGCGGAGCACCTAAACTTTAAAACGCTATCGCATCGCTTTACAACATTCTTCGAATGTTGAATTGTAAATTGCAAATTGTAAATTGTAAAATGCAAAATGAAACATTCATGCCGCCGTAGCGGCACAAAGGAGGATGAAAATCATTTAAGTATAATCAATCACACAAGCCCTCCCTTACAAGCAATGTAAGTTGCCTCTAACCTATTTTTAGCTCCTAATTTTAACAAAATATTTTTTAGATGTGTTTTAACTGTATTTAATTCTATAAACAATTGTTCTGCAATCTCACGATTGCTTTTGCCTTGTGCTACTAATATTAAAATCTTTCTCTCCTGCCTAGTAAGCCTGTTTATTTTAGTCTCAAAATCTTTATAAATTTCAGGTTCTAATACCTCCATATCTTTCAGTATTAATGAAGCCACACTTACATCTAGCGGTAAAGCTCCAACCTCTACATCTTTGATAGCCTTTATTAAATCCATAGGCTTAATATCCACTAAAAGGTATCCCAATGCTCCCAGTTTTATTACTTCACCAACTTCTTCTTCATTTTTATGCTCAATAATAATTAATACTTTATGATTCTGATTAAGCTTAAGTAATTCTGGGATTATATTCATTCCCTCTTTTCTTATTATTGAAATATTCATTAAAACCACATTTGCATCAGTATGTCGCAACTTACGCAGTGCCATACTTCTATTATTAGCTATACCAATCAATTCAATTTCAGAAGACCCTTCTAATATATCTTTAAATCTTTTTATAACATCAGGATTATTTTCAATTAAAAATACTCTAATTTTAGCCATATTCATCTCTTAAAATAAGGATTAAAACTACCTATTTTTAATTCTGGATATTCTCTTTTTATCTGGAGAAAAAATTTATCTATCCCAATAATTCTACTTCTTGGAGGAGGGAGTAAGTGAAAGTAAATATCCGGGTCAATATTTAAATCTCTTAATTGTAACATATCAACAGGATGCTGTCCAAGTAAATCTAGTAGTGCTTCTATCTCTTCTTCCCTGTCAGTGACACCTGGGAAAACAAGTAAATTTAAATACAAATTACCTCCTTTATCTTTTACTATAGAAATAGCCTCAAGCACCTCTTTCCAGCTATAATTTTTAGGTTTTACATAATCCATATAAGTAGTAGGCTTAGCACTATTAATGCTAATTCTTACACTATCCAGCCCTGCCTCTAATAGCTTCTCAATTACTTCTGGACGACTTCCATTAGTATTCAAATGAATTATTCCATTACCAGTAGTTTGTCTAATTTTTCTTATCACCCCTTCTAGTAATTTACCGTAAATAGTTGGTTCACCTTCACAACCCTGACCAAAACTTAAAATAGGCTGTTCCCCTTCGCAAAGATGAGTAAGAGCAATAGAAAGAATTTCTTCCTTCGAAGGCACAAAAGCAATTCTCTTCTGAGGAGAATGCAACCCCAAAGAGCTCTCACCAATAGATAAGCAACCTCCACAATTGGCATTACAGTATGGAGATATAGGTAACCCACCCTCCCATCTTTTATAAAAAATATTCTGTGCATTATAACAGTGATATTCTAAAGCACAACGAGATAAATGTATAAGTAATCTATTCTTGGGCTCTTGTTGTAATCTATATCTTATAAGTTTAGCTAATTTTTTTTCTGATTGATAAGCAGTTGGGTCCCAAGTTTTGCCTTCCTCTACTAATATTGCTGATGCCTTTATTTCATCACCTTCCATTCCCACGGCTGTATAACTAAACAAAGGCAGAGGTGGAGCAGAAGGTAAACTTTGATATGCAGGGTGCAAAACTCTAATATATCCTGGAGGAAGCCTCACCGCAAGAGTATTGGGATGCTTACCTTCTGCAGGGAAAGGGAATTCTTCTATTAATTTTACTCTGTTGTGTACCTTACCATAGGGAATCCTGTGGGGCATATATAAGAGTACTCCACCAGAGGGAATATTAACTGTAGGGGTTTCGTCTAACTCTACTAGCTTAGTATATCCTCTATTGCCTATTGCTTTGGTATCTGGTATCTCGTAGAAATTGCCTTTGCTATCGGCAACCAATAAAGTCATCATTATACATTTAAAGAAATAGCTTCCGGGGTAATAGTTTTAAGAAAATCTTTGTTAGTTTTATATTTTCTTAAACGTTCTTTCATCAATTCCAGCATTTCAACCTGGTTCATAAGAGAAAAAGCTCTGCGTAATAACCAAATTTTCTGAAGTTCTTCCGGTGGAAGTAATAACTCTTCATGGCGAGTACTTGATTTTTGCAAATCAATTGCAGGAAATATTCTCTTATCTGCTAACTTTCTGGTCAATTCTAATTCCATATTACCAGTGCCCTTAAATTCTTCATAAATCACATCATCCATTTTACTTCCTGTCTCAATTAAAGCTGTTGCAATAATTGTAAGACTACCCCCATTTTCAATATTACGCGCAGCTCCAAAAAACATTTTAGGTTTAATTAAAGCAGACGTATCTATACCACCAGAAAGTGTTCTACCTGTTGGAGGCAAAGCCAAATTATATGCTCTTGCCAGACGGGTAAGGCTATCCATTAAAATGACAACATCTTTCTTATACTCTATAAGCCTCTTAGCTTTTTCCATTAGCAACTCTGCTACAAGTGTCTGGTGTTCCGGGGTATTGTCAAAGGTTGAAGCTACAACCTCTCCTTTAATAGAACGTCTCATATCAGTCACTTCTTCTGGACGCTCTCCAATCAATAAAGCAAGAAGAATTACATCAGGATAATTAGTAGCAATACCATTAGCTATTTTCTTTAACAAAATAGTTTTGCCTGCCTTTGGAGGTGCTACAATAAGTCCTCTTTGGCCTTTTCCTATGGGTGCAATTATATCAATAATTCTTGTTTCTATTTCATCAGGAGTAGTCTCTAAGACAAATCTTTCATTAGGATAAATTGGAACTAATTTATCAAAAGGGACACGATAGCGTAAAGCTTCTGGGTCTTCATCATTTACTGCTACTATTTTTAGCAGTGCTGCATATTTTTCTCCATTTTTTGGTGGTCTTACCTCTCCTGCTACTGTATCACCAGTTACAAGACCAAACTTCTTAATCTGAGATTGAGAGACATATATATCATTAGCTCCAGGCAAATAAGTTTCTCTTCGCAAAAAACCATATCCTTCAGCTAATATATCTAATACTCCACCATCAAAATATAATCCCTTGTGCGCTGCCTCCTTTTCAAGTATTCTATAAATTAGCTCCTGTTTTTTAAGATTACGATAGCCTGCTATTCCTAAATTTTTAGCTACTTCTAATAATTCAGACCTGCTTTTAGAGCCTAATTCTGTAAATTCCATTTATTACTCTCCCCCTTTTTTATTTTTTATAAACTCTTTCCCAATCTTTCAAAAATTGTTCTATACCTCTTTGTGTAAGAGGATGATTGAACATCTTTTCTAAAACATCAAAAGGAACTGTAGCAATATGTGCTCCACACTTCATTGCTTCAACTAAGTGTAGAGGGTGGCGAATACTTGCAGCTATAACTTGGGTTGAAAACTTATAATATGAAAAAACACAAACTATATCTTTTAACAATGCAATCCCATCATAACCTATATCATCTATTCTCCCAATAAAAGGACTAACATAATCAGCACCAGCAGTAGTAGCAATTAAAGCCTGATTTAAAGAAAACACTAATGTAACATTTGTTTTTATTCCCAACCCATTTAGTATCCTGACACTCTTTATTCCTTCAGGAGTAATCGGCACCTTAATAACTATATTATCTGCCCAGCTAGAAAATTCCCGTGCTTCTTCTACAATCCCTTCACTATCTTTACTTAATACTTCTACACTTATTGGACCTGGAACTAATCTAGCAATTTCCAGGATAGTATCCTTAAAATCACCTCCTTCACGAGCAACAAGTGTTGGATTAGTGGTGACACCAGCCAATATACCCCATTCCATAGCCTGGCGAATTTGATTTAAATTAGCAGTATCAATAAATAACTTCATTTATTCATTATCCTCCTCGTAAAATGGAATTATCTCATTGAGTCATAAGAGGTAAAAACATTATATCAAAAATAATCATCAAAATCAATAGTATTTTAACCTAAATTTTCTAATTTTTTTAATTTCAAATCTATTATAGCTCCAACAATTATACCCCATCCGAAAATAAATAAAAAATAAAGTAAAAACTTATCAAAATTTAATTCTTTTAGCATTAATTCTCTTAAACTTGCTACAGTATAAAATGAAGGCAGAAATCGTGCTATTGCAAACATTAAATAAGAGCTATCTGCTAAAGCTACTGGCAATACCATTACTAACATTAATAATGAGTTCCAGGTATTAGCAGTGATATGTGAAGGGGAATAAATGGCTACTAATATCCCTATCATAATCCAACTCCAACTATTAACTATTAAGAGCAAAAACATCTTACCTCTTTCTACATCCAATCCTCCATTTAAAATAAGCAAAATACAACAGCCTCCCACTGCCATTATCATTCCTACAACTACTTTTGCAGTAACTAATTCCAAAGGTGTAACTCCAGCAAGGGTTAAAGCAAGGAGTGTCTTTTTTTCTTTCTCCTCCATAAAAGAAGAAGAAATAATCATTAGAGAACCAAATATGGTTAGCAAAATCCATATTGGTAAAATTGCCTGCTTTGGATTGAGAGTATATTTATGAATTGGATTAATAATAATATTTACCAGTTCCTCATTTTTTGAATGAAACTGCCACATTTCCAATAAAAATGTTTTAACTAATGAAGCTTCCATCCAGGCTGTGTTATCTATTACTACCACAACATCTGTCTTTTTCCCCAAAGAAAGCCTCCTGTCAAATTCACTGGGAAAAATTAACATAGCTTTTAATTTGCCTGAATTTAAAAGTCGATAACCTTCTTCTTTAGAAAATAATGGAAAAACTTTTATATATTCATTATCTTTCCAGTCCTGACACCAGATAGGTAAATTAGAAGGTGAATAAACTCCAAGTGTTATCTGCAATTTTGAAAATGTAATATTAAACAATATAGAAAGGACAATAGGTAAAGAAAGGCTTAAAACTACAGTTTTACTACGCAATAAGTCTATTATATCTTTCCTTATGACCACCCATATACGGATGATTTTTTTATTTAAATTTTCACTCCACCTCATAACCACTAGCCTTTAATTCCTGCTTTAATTTGATATATTTATCTCTGTTTAAAATTTTAAATGCTACATTATAAGAAGGATGAGAAGATAAGGAGGCATTTTCAACTTTTTTAATAGAAAAATTAAATCCATACTTTTGCAGTGTATTCTTTAAAACCCGGGCTTTCTCTAAATCCTTAAATTCATCCCCCACCCAAACAAACAAGCTATCCGTAGCAGTTACTTCTTCTATATGCCCCTCAAATTTTTGAGCACTTAATCTATTGACCAATTCTATAGCTCCTTCTTCTTTATCTTCACCACTAAGTTCTACTCCTACTCTGTACTCACAATTAGAAGATACAAAGGGACACTCTATAAACTGCTCTATTTCATATACTCCTTCCTTTTTTATTAATTTAGTAAAGTCTTCGGCTTTTTCTTTAGTATTAAATTTAACTGTAATAATATAACTATCTTTATAAGCTATTTTACTCATTTCCCAGAGTATCCCCATAAGAATTAAACTCACAGAGCCAAAGACTATCAATAGAATTCGCAAAATATAGGAAGAAATAGATATCATTTCTCCCCACCCCCATCTTCCACTAACTTCAAATAAACATCTTCCAGCTTTGGCTCCACAGTATGAAGAGAAAGGAGCCTTTTTTCCTGTAATAATTTTTTTAGTAAAGAAAAATCTTTCTCATCTTCTAAAGTTAAAAATTGTTCTTTTATATTATCCGCTTCTTTAAACATCACTTTAAAACTTAAAGCACTTGAGTAAGCTTTTAAGTCTCTAGTATCAACCACCTCTAAAATTTCTCCTTTATTAATAATTGCTACTCTGTTACATAATTCTTCTACTTCTGCTAAATAATGAGAGGTAAGGAATATAGTGATACCCTGTAAAGCTAATTCTTTTATAAATTTTCTTATTTTTCTTGCAGAAAATATATCAAGGTTTGCAGTAGGCTCATCTAAGAAAAGTATCTGAGGTCTGTGTAAAAATGCACGAGCTAAGAGAAGCCTTCTCTTATATCCCTTAGAAAGGGTTTTTACTGGGGCACTTAATTTCTCTTCTATTTCTAACAACTTTACCATCTCTATATATTGAACTTTAGAGACATTAAAAATTTTAGCAAAAATCTCTAAATTCTCCCAGCCACTTAATCTTTCATAAAGATTATCTTCTTCGGACAAAACACCTATAAGTTGAGCCAGAGAAAATCTATTCTCCCAGGCATTACGTCCTGCAACAGTAGCACTCCCGGTAGTTGGATGAAGTTGCCCTGTAAGAAGTTTTAAAAGGGTTGTCTTTCCTGCACCATTTGGACCTAAACAACCAAAAATTTCTCCCTTTTTAATATGAAAACTTACATCTTTAATAGCTGTAAGCTTTTTAAATTTTTTAACTAAATTACAGGCGATAATCAATTAAATTAATGTACCCCGCAGTGAACCTTCTTCTAAATAATATATTTTCTCTGCTACGCTAGCTGATTTAGGGTCATGGGTTACCATTATTAAAGTAACCTGTTGCATCTCATTTATAGTTTTAAGTACTTGCATTATCTCTTTGCCAGTTTTTACATCTAAATTACCTGTAGGTTCATCTGCCAATAATAATCCAGGTTGATTGGCAAGTGCCCTAGCAATAGCTACCCTCTGTTGCTGGCCTCCTGAAAGATGAGTTGGTAGTTCATCTTTTTTTTCTTCAAGTCCTACAATTCTCAATAAGGCAAGAGCCCTAGTTTCTCGCTGGTGTTGAAAAATATTAGCTAACTGCATAGGAAGAATGACATTTTCTAAAACTGTAAGTGTAGGTAATAAATTAAAATTTTGAAATACAAATCCTATATTATACAATCGAATTTTTTGACGAACATTCTCGTCTGCTTGAGTTACATCTATATTGTCAAAAAAAATACTCCCATAAGTAGGGGTATCCAGACAACCTAATAAAAAAAGTAATGTAGATTTACCACATCCAGAAGCTCCCATAATAGCAATAAACTCCCCTTTTCTAGCTATCAGATTAACATCACGCAAAACCTTTACCGTCCCAGATGGCGTCTCATAATATTTCCTTAAATTTTGTATTTTTATCATCATAAGCCACTTTACTCCCATCTCAAAGTCTTAATTATATCTATTCTAGAAGCAATAACAGCAGGAATAATAGCACCTACTACACCTATTCCTACAGACAACAATATTGCTTCTACAATTAACTTCAAATTTATACAGGTTACAGGAACAGAAATTTTAAATAAACTGGTAAGAGCCTCGTTAAATAAGCTTGCACCTAAAAAACCTAAAAGAACTCCCAAACTTCCTCCAATCAAAGAAAGGAAAAGTGATTCAAACAAAACCATTTCAAAAATTACATATTTAGAAGCTCCTATGGCTCTTAAGGTGCCAAACTCTTTCATCCTTTCATAAGTAGACATAAGCATTGTATTCATTGCTGCGGTAATAGCAATCATTATACCTATAGCTGAAATGGCATACTGTAAAAGTCTAATTAAATTAACAAAATGATTTGCTTCTCCAAGATACTCTTGTTTTGTCTTTACGATACAGGTAGGCACTGCTTGCTGGAATGCCTGTTTAACTGCTTCTATATTATTCCTATACTCTTGAGTTACTTTTACCCAGATCTCCTGTACCCCTGCTGTTTGTTGAATGTCCATAACATCTTTTAAAGATGAAAAAAAGGCATAATCTTCAAAAGTATCTACCGGTGCAAGAGTACCAACTAATACAAAATCCTTATTAGATATATTAATTGCTTCTCCTAGAGAAAGTGATAATTCTTTTACCACCTTATTTCCACCTATCAACTCTCCACTACTTAAAGTTGCCAGATACCGACCTTGCACTATTCGAAAATAAGGGAAAAATACAGCCATCTTCTCTGGCTCTACTCCCCATACAAGTACTCCAGTGTCTTTCTTAAAATTAGCCAAAATCCTGGTAATTCCCATAACTACTTCTACTCCAGGTATATTATTTATATTTTCTACTTCCTTATAAGGAATACCAAAAGAACTGCCTCCCACAGCTCCTATAGAACCTGCAGGCAAAAATGCAGTACTTTTCGGTAGAATATACAAATCCACATTTTGTAAATTAATTTCATAATTAACCTTTGTATAAAGCCCTTCAGCAATAGAAATAAGCGAAATAGTAGAAGCTACAGCAAGTAATACTCCAATAATAGTAAGAATACTACGCTCTCGTTTTCTAGTTACATTCTTACTGGCTAAGACAAATGCAATCATATAATTATATATTTAATGTTCTACATCCTAAATTATTCTCCTACTTATTTTATAAACCTTATTGTAGCCAACATTCTACCTGTAACTCCCCTGTCACGACGATAAGAATAAAATAAATCACTATTACAGAAGGTGCAAAGTGGCAGGTGAAAGATATTCTCCTCTTTTACTCCCTCTTTTAAAAGCTGCACCTGGGTAATCTTCCTTAAATCTGCTTTTACTCTATCTCCTTCTATATAAATATATTGGCAAAACTCTTCCAGCTCTTTTTGAAATTTTTTTGCTACTTCTCCTTTCAGACTAAAACAACAAGGACCAATAGCAGGTCCTAAAGCGACCAGTAGCTCACGGGGGGAAGAAGAAAAATAATGTTTTAAGTAATTAACTGCTTTTTTAGCAATTCTGTCTTGAATGTTTCTCCATCCTCCATGAACTAACCCAATTACTTTTTTCACTGGATCAAAAATAAAAATTGGAAGACAATCAGCAAAATACATTGCAAGTATTAACTCGTTTAAATTTGTAAACATACCATCTCCCCTTGGAAATATATCTTTAGCAGGTAGGGTAACTAAATTGCTTTTATGTTCTATATTAATAGTTTGCACACTCATAGGACTGTAATCTAAACCAGCAAAATAAATAGCATTGTTAATTATCACATCCGACAGATTATCATCTGTTTTATACCCTAAATTAAGTGAAGCAAATCTTCCTTTACTTACCCCTCCATTTCTTGTAGAAAATGTAATTTCTACCTCATTGTTATAAATATATTTAAAAAATTCTATATTATTAAAAGTATAAAAAGAAAACTTCATTTTATTCATCCTCCCAAAAAGGTGCCCTGGTTACTACTTGCCAAGAATATAAATTTAAATGACGACCTTTAAGGTAATCTTCTATTGAAACTTTATAAACCTCTTTAAATGTATTCTGCCAGCAATTAAACTTACCAGAAGTATCTAACAATTTGATTAATACTTTGCCAAAATTTTCATCAGCTAGCGCGCTAATAGCTTGAATTTGAGACCATCGTATGCTTTCCCATACCAGTTTAATCCTTGGTAATGTGCCAAGTTGTTTATTTATCAAATCCTTTCTAATGTTTAACTCACAGGCAGTTAACATACACTCTGTTTCCCAGGGTGTACCGGGTTTTGGAATAAAAGGACTAAAAGAAACTTTTAATCTACAATTTCTGGGAGTAATTGTAATAAGCTCTTTTAAAAAAGAGACTGTTTGATATAAATGGGAAAAATTTTCTTTTGGAATTCCCCACATAAAATATAACTTAACTGTTTTTAAACCAATTTTAAAGGCCGACTCTATGACTTTAGCTGTTAATTCGTTTGAAAACTTCTTCCCAGTGCTAAAACGAAGCTCTTCCGAACCTGTTTCAGGAGCTAAAGTTAAAGCCTGGCTACCAGAATTTATTATCTCTTTAATTAATAGTGGTAATTGTTTGTTTATCCTTAAAGAGGAAATAGATATACGTTTTTTTTCTTTTTTTAAAAGTTTACATAAATTAATAATCTCTGGATGTATGTTTACTAAAGGTGCCAACAAACCTATCTCACTACATTTATCTCTAAGGATTGCAATACTTTTTTTTATCTCTGAATAATTTTTAATCCGAAAAGGAGGCCAATTATTACCTATAATACAAAATCTACATTTAAATTTACATCCTCTTGCAATTTCCACTAATCCCATATTAGGAAATTTACTATAAGGAGTTACAATAATAGAATGAGAAGGGGTTGTTGCAAAATCTTTATAATATCTCCTGTAAATCTTCCCACAGTCATTCCAAACACTAAAAACGCCTGGAATATCTATAAGATTTGCTAAAATTCGTTTTTTTGAATAATTTTGGGTTACCCCTTGTAAAGTAATTTGTAAAAACTGAGATAAAGGCTCTTCTCCTTCTCCAAGAATCCAGCAATCTAAAATAGTTTTGAGTGGTAACGGATTATAAAAACTACAAGCTCCTCCAGCTATAATTAAAGGAAATGTATTCTCTCTTTCTAAAGCCTCCAAAGGCAAGCCTAGTATTTTAATTACTTTAGCAACTCTTAAATAATGAAGTTCAAAAGAAAGTGAAAATGCAAGAATGTGAAAATCACAAATACTTCTTCCTGTCTCTAAACTTTTAAAGCTCTCAATAGAGAGAGCATCTTTTGGCCAAAAAAATCTCTCTGCACAAACATCATTTACAGAATTAATCACATAATAAATTAACTGGAATCCTAAATTACTCATACCCAATTCATAACTATCTGGATAGATCAAAGCTACTTTTAATATTCCTCCTTTGCCAGCAGGCAAAATAACCCGTTCATTATTAAGATAATCTCTTCTTTCTTTTTCCTCTACCCACTTCACTTTTTTTATTTTTGATATTTACTTTTACTAATTTTTCCCTTAAAATATAACATAAAGATAAGTTAAATACAACCTAAAGAAGTGAAATCTACTAAAATGATTCGTATTAGAGTTGGAGTAATATTAGTAAAA
>Ga0123519_10000917_pt1 | contig 51484 bp, 57 predicted proteins | sample YelNatPaOPRAMG02_FD_87396 | JGI IMG/M metagenome (GOLD analysis project Ga0123519, IMG submission 87396) | Hot spring microbial communities from Yellowstone National Park - Yellowstone National Park OP-RAMG-02 (version 2) | ecosystem: Environmental > Aquatic > Thermal springs > Hot (42-90C) ...
AAGTCGAAATTAAAGCAGATGAAAAATATGCTGAAGTTAGACTTGCTTCTGTGATTGCTAAACGTGAAAAGGAAAAAGTTATGGAAGCAATTAATAAAACATACGCAATAAATGGTTGTTTTGTTGGTAGTGGAAATGCTAACGATCCTGTAACTTTAAAATGGATAGAAAAGTGGAAAGAAACAGGAAAACCTTGGCCGTGGTTTGTTAAACAATCGTTCAAACCTATCAGGAAACCTGTAAAGAAGACGGAACCACCAATAAGACATGACTTGTTATCTCAAGACTCTAAAATTCTTTTTGATGAAGGGAAGCTCTCTATTGAATCATTAAATATTCTATGTCCACATTGTGGAAATATACTTAAATCATGTAAAATCACACCATCAGAAGAGGGGGGACTTGTTGGAAGATGCCCTAACGAAGATTGTAATAAAATAATCAGCAATCTAAATACAACCTTACTTTATTATTGTGGATATATTGTTCCAGATAGTAATGTTATTTTGGCTGGGGTAATATCAAAGGATTTAGATACAAAAAGATTTTTTGAGGGATTTACTTTTGTTTTATTGCCTGAAGTGAGAGAAGAATGCGATAGTCCTGGTGGTAAAAAAGAATTTGAAAAACTTGGAAATTTTGCTTCTATTGGCAGGATTAGTCTCATAGATTTTGATACGAAGAAAATAAATTATAACGGAAGTCTCCCTAAAGATGAAATTATCGTTAATGTTGCAAAGAAAATTAATGCGATTATCTATACAAGAGATAGGGGCATGTACGGTACTGCTATATCAAAGAATATATTTTGCCTTACAAAATAACCAAATATACCGTTAAAAGGTACTTAAATTTATTTAACACATAAAATGACGCAAAAGGAATAATCCCAATAGAAGTGAAATTTGAAAGATTATATCTTCTGTGGGTTTTAATCTGCAATTTCTTACTGTTTTATTAAAGTGTTGTTGAAGAACATATTAAGTTTCTTACAAACAATTCATCAACGAGCTAAAGCCCTATAATTTCTTGCTTGAGTATTAACTTTTTTTCAATAAGCTGGTTAATCCTATACCTAAAATTAAAATATATGTTATATAGGAGTGTGCAAAATTAATTTTTCTTCTATTACAAATTAACAAAATCTCAATGCATTTACTAGCATCACTATTTTTATTGTCCCGTCTACCAATACAAACTTATTCTAGGTAAAAACATTTCTCCTTTTAACAATCCATCTATTCCAATTACTTGCATTGCAGCTATTCCTGAATAAACCAAAGTTGCTTTCTTCTCATAACCTTTAATCTTTGTCCAAATCCTCTGAATTACATCATTCTTTAAGATTTCATTCACTTGCTCAATTAGATATCTGTATTTCTTCAACAACCATCTACATCTCTTTTTCTTTTTTGATCTTCTTGAATTTTTGTCAATAACAGGCTTTCCTCCATACAATTTTATTGCTTTCCTGTTTGCCTTGCTATCATATCCTGCATCACCCAAACCATAATAACATTCTGTTACCAGTTCTTTCAACTATGTACTGTTATGGACATTACCTGGTGTAAAAACAGCTTTTATTGGCATCTTTGACTGATTTACAGCTAGATGAATCTTAAATCCGACAAACAAACCTCTAGAATAGTAGCCTACTTTTGCATCAGGATCTTTTCTGTCTTCTATTGGTGTGGAATCAAATATTAGCAATATGTTTGGAATTAACAACTGTATCATACTACCTAAGTTTTCAATCACTTTTCTTAGTAAGAAATGTTTTTTCTTCCATCTGGATATTGTTGTCCTATGTGGTATTTTCTGAAATCCTAATTGTTTAACTATATCAGAATGCTGCTCAAGATATGTTCTCAATCCCTTGTTAGTAAATATCCTTGCTAGTATTGCAAATATCAATAAACGAGCTATCAATAGATTGCCGTAACCTCTTCTCCCTCTTCCACTCTTCTGTGGGACAATCTTTTTATTTACTATTTGCCTTATCAATAATAGCTTCTACCATAATAAAATTCTAGATGGGGGTGTTTATTTAATTTTGCACACCCCTATATGTTATAGTAAAAATAGAATAAATTAAGTATGTCAATAATATTGGCAGCATTTTTCACATCACTTTATCCTAAATTATTTCCTCCCTATTATTTTAATTCTTGCATACCCCATTCTTCTGAATTTTGTTTTACGAAGAATGGAGTTGATGATACTTTTTATTATTCTTCCCAAAAATGTTTTATGTAAAAACTCTTCTTCCAAATACTCAATCTTTACCACTTTCAAACCAACTTTTTCTAAATGATTTCTCAAATGCCATTCTGTAAACAGCGCATAATGTCTATCTTCTTCCCCACCTTCTGGATTTTTTTCATAACCACCTAAATGTGTTTTACCAACGCCCCAAACCCAATAATTTGCATTATCAGTTATCAGAATTAATTTTCCTCCTTTTTTCAATACTCTTGCCATTTCTCTCAATGCAAAGCCAGGTTTCGTCAAATGCTCAAAAACATTTTTACTATATACAACATCGAATGTTCCATCTTTATATGGCAATGGTTCTTCATCTATGTTACATTTTTTTACTTCTGGCCTTTGCGGATAAAGATCAACAAAGTCAGTTCCGTATGTCTGAGCGCCACACCCCACATTTAATATTTTTTTCATTTTTTTCACTTTTTTAATATTTTTTTATATCCATTAATTGCTGCTTCAACACTTTTTTTCCATGTGAATTTTTTTGCGTCTCTATAAGACTTTTCGCCAATCAATTTAATTAAACTTCTGTTTAGATAAAAATTAGATAATTTTTCAATTAAATCTTCTTTAGAATCATACTCATAGCAATATTTTTTCACTTCGTTTGATATCATAGCCTTTTTTATTAATAAAACAGGCTTACCACATCTTTTAGCTTCCATTATAGCTAAACCAAAACCCTCATATAAACTGGGAAAAATAAAAACATCTAAAGAATTATAAAAATTAACTATATCACTTTCTGGAATGAATTTTATATATTTGATTTTTTTGTGGTTGATTTTTTTAATGAATTTTTCAACAAAAGAAAGTTTGTCCTTTCCAGATATTATAAGTAGACTATCAGAATGATTTTTATTAAACTCTATAAAAGTTTTTATCAACTCTATGGTATATTTTATATTTTTTAATGATATCATTCCACCCAAATATCCAATTGTAAAATCTTTTTCTCTTTTAATGCTAGTTAAAGGTTTAAATTTTTGATCTATTCCATGTGGAAAGTAAAAAATTCTTTTTTTGCTTATTCTAATTTCTTTTTGCAATCTCTCTATATTAAGTTTTGAAATGGCAAAAAAATAATCAGAATATCTAATAAAAATTCTATATAACCATATTTTAATATAATCTAATATTCCATTATCCATGTATTTTGTGCTATATGTCTTCGGTACATCAGCTATTGTTATAGCAGTTTTGACGCCAAATAATTTGACTATTGGTATAAATGGAGAATATGCAAAACTTAATGAATGGAATAAATCTATCTTTTTTTTAGACAATAATTTCAAAAGTTTGTAAAAACAAAAAATTACAAAAAATGTTCCTGACTTTTCGTAAATAGAATTTTTTGGTGCTGTGATAAGAAATATGTTATATTTTTTGTTGTTTTTCAATTCTCTGTAAAGTTCATAAGCATACCTTTTAGTTCCACTGGCTACTGTTGGATCGATAGATTTTATACACAAACATATATTTGGTTTAGCGTTAATCATTATTTAAAAATAAGAAAGTAAACTTTAATTGCTTATTAATTTTTCAACTGGTATAAGTTTTACATCCGTATAATTAATTTGATAAATTATTATTCCATCACAACCGCCTTGTTGCTTACATTGATCTAAATTTGGACCTGTTTCATAAACTTTCACAAAGACTTTTGGTTCAGATTCTAAAAATTTAACAAAACTTATGGGATGTCTTTCTGTTAATTTAGCATCGCTCCAATCTATTATGCTCTTTTGAATAAAAAGGTAGCTAACATTCTGCATATGTAAAACTGATAATGCTAATGTTTTATTTTGACTTAAAACAACATCTGGTCCGCCACCTGCTATATTTCTATCACAATTGTATCCAGCAGCTGGCATGTAAACTATCCCCCCTAATCTAGCATCTTTTGGTGTATTTGTTTTAATCCATTCACATGCTTGTAAAAAAGCTGGAGAAAACTGCTTTACTTGATCCATTATTTGAAGCTTTTGATTAAAATTTTTATAGCTGAAAAATATGACAAATATGAAAAAAACTAATGCTAAAGTTTTGAGATGTTTTTTCATGAAATCATAAATGTTGGACATGTATGAAGAAGCTATAATTGCCATTATTGGAACTAAAGGCATAAGCCACCTTGCTGTATCTTCTGCTCTTGCTCTAAACGCTATATAATAAATTGGTATAAATGAAAGAATCACAATTATAAGCATTATGTCGATTTTGCTTTTATTGTAAATCAAATAAAACATTCCAAGAGTAAAAAATAAAGGCAGTAACCACAAATTGCCATATGCAAAATCTAAATAGTTTGTAAAACCTATCTTTATAGGAGTTGCTTCTGTGCCCACTTCAACTGTTCTACCTTCAAACCTGTATTTGCTTTCATATTTTATTTTTGTTAAGTTACAACCTTCTGTGTTAAATAAGCCGAAAAAACTCGAGCAAACTGGTGTTTTATAAAATACAAAATTTCTCAAAAAATATGTGCTTGTTATCAGTGCTATTATGATTATCAGAGACGAAAATTCTTTTATCACCTTCAACAATCTTTTTTCTTCATAAAGTCTATAAATAAAAAACATTGCTATAAGAGAAGGTACCATTGCAAATCCAGAAGTTTTACCCAATATTATTAATCCACCTAATATTCCTAATATGATCCAATATTTTTGATTTTTTGTTTTCATTGCCAAAATAAATGTTAATGAAAAAAATGTAAAATAGAATGTCATCATCGCGTCCTTGTAATTGAGCACAGAATAAGTAACAACAGATGGTATTGTAACAGAAATTATCGCTGCTGTAAATGCTATTGTTTTATTTTCAAAAATTTGTTTTGTTAGAAAATATGTAGCAAATCCTACACATATTACGCCTATGAACGGAATTAGTATTTTTATGGCAATATCTGTCCCGAATATCATAAACAAACTGCCGCCGAGTAAATGCCATAAAGGATTATCAAATACACCATTTTCACCTAAGGGATTACTGTAATAAGGGCGCCATTTAGGATAGTCTTTCGCTAAACCCATATATCTTTGTAACATTCCATGATATCCTTCATCGCCAAAAGCAAAAGGCCTATTCAAGGTGACCTTGAGTTGAAGGAAGAACAATATTATTAAGATTAACGATAGAATAAGAATTTCCGGGTTCTTGATTTCAATCTCTAGCTCTTTTTCTTCCTTTATCTCTTTTTTCTTTTGCTTGTTCTTTGTCATCAGCCATCAATTTAATAGTATTTGATTAAAGATTATTTATAGATTGAAAGAATTTATTCTATTTGATTATAAAATTTTGAATTGAAATGGCATGATTTAAAAATAATACCTATGGGAAATGTAAGAATTTTAAGTTTATGTGGTGAGTTTTTAGTCATAGCAGATAAAAGTTAAATGTTTTATTTTTGACTTTAATAGTTGTATAGTGATGTTTAATGAAAGTTTTACTTTTAAACTCACCATTTAAAGTAAAAATAAGCAAAGATAGCAGATGGCCAGAATATACGAAATCGGGAACTCTATATTATCCTTTCTGGTTAGCTTATGCTACTGCTGTTATTATGGAAGAAGGTAGTCATAAACCTCTTTTACTAGATGCGGTTGCAAAAAAAATGAGTTTTGAAGAAACTATAAAAAAAGCTAAAAAATTTTCTCCAGATCTTGTAGTGATAGAAACAACTACTCCAACTGCTCATAGTGATGTGAATTTTGTTGAATTATTAAAACAAGAATTAGGACAAGATGTTAAAACTGCTTTGTCAGGTACTCTAGCATCTTCCAATCCACTAGATTTGATAAAAATGTCGGAAAGCATAGATTTTGTAATTAAAGGTGAATATGATTTTACAGTAAATGAGCTCGCAACTGTTTTAGAAAGAGGTGAAAATATAAATAAAGTTCTTGGTTTGACATACAGAGATAAAGAAAATATACTAAATACTCCATCACGACCATTGATAACTGATTTGGATTCTATACCTTTTGTCTCAAAAGCTTACAAGAAATTTTTGAATGTTTTTGATTATAGATATGCTCTAGCCAGATATCCAATGCTACAAACATGGTCATCGCGAGGTTGCCCAGCTCGTTGCAATTTCTGTCAATATCCTCAATCCTTCACTATGCATCAATTCAGAGTTAGATCACCGAAAAATGTTGTTGATGAGATGGAATATGTGCATGAAGAATTACCGGCAGTGAAAGAAATATTTTTTGAAGATGACACAATGCCAATAGATCAAAAAAGAGTTTTAGAAATATGCAAAGAAATTAAAGAAAGAGGTTTACACAAATCTGGTCTTGTTTGGTCATGTAATGTAAGAGTACAAACAAAATATGAAACTTTGAAAGCAATGAAAGAAGCAGGGTGTCGCATAGTAATTGTTGGCTATGAATCCGGTAATCAGGAAGTTTTGAATAAAATAAGAAAAGGTATAACAATAAAAGAGTCTAAAAAGTTTACAATAGATGCTAAGAGAGTTGGTTTGAGAATATTTGGGTGTTTTATGATTGGTTTATCTGGAGATACAAAGGAAACTATAATGGATACATTAAAACTAGCTAAAGAATTAAACCCTGATATGGCTTTCTTTCAACAAGCTGTTCCTTTTCCTGGAACAGAATTTTACGAATGGGCAAAAGCTAATGGATATTTAGTTACAGAAGATTGGAGTAAGTGGTTGGATAAGAATGGTAGACTAAGATGTTTGGTGAGTTATCCTTGGTTAACAGCTGAAGAAATTGATAAACTTAGAGATAAATTAATGCTGGATTTCTATCTTAACCCTAAACATATTGCTCAAACTATTGTTAAAAATTTACATCCTCTTGAAGCATCAAGAGTTTTGATGTACGCAACGGAATATTTCAAATATCTAATAAAAAGAAAGATTAATCCAGATGGTATAATTAAAGAAGTTGAAGAATTTGTTGGTGATAATTCAATTCCTTCATGAATTTATACAAACTGCAAAAATACCTTCATGTAAATTTGAAGGTAGAATTCTAAGTAGGAAAAGAATTTTTTTATTTGCTGCTTTGATTTTATCAACATATCAAACATGCTTCCTACAACTGTGTTTTAGCATTCGCATATCTCAAATCTCTACCAAAAACTTAATTATGAGTTGATTATGTAAATTTAATTTGTAAGGATAATTTTGTCGATAAGACCCAAATCTAAAACATTATTTAATTTCAAATATTTTAACATCAACTCTATTTTCCATAAGAATTTATTTAATTTTTTGTTTTTTAAATTAATCTTAATGAAGATTTTGATAACTCATGAACTTTTTCCACCTGATATTGTAGGTGGTGGTGAAACTTTAACATATAAAATTGCAAAAGAATTACAAAAATTAGGATATGATGTCAAAGTAATAACCTCGGGGGATCCAGAAATAAAAATTTTTGATGAAATAGAAACTATTAGAATACCTGTTAATAGATATTTTTTGAATTTTTCAGCTCCTATTATATCAAAACACGCAAAAGAGGTGGATCTTATTCATACAAGCAGCGGTAATATGTGTTTTCCTTCTTATATAGCTGCAAAAAACAATAAAAAACCTATTTGTTGTTATATCCATCACATCTTCGGTTCCAATTGGAAATATGTTAGAGGTCCTATAATTGGAAGTTTATTTGAAAAGGTAGAAAAGTTTGTTTTAACAAAAAACTACGATGCTATTATATTTCAAAATAGCCTCTCAAAAAAAATAGGTTTGAGTATAGGTATAAATGAAAGTAATACATATATGCTACATCCAGGTATAGATTATAAAAAATTCCAAATTAAAGGCATCAAAAAGGAAGGATATGTTCTATTTGTTGGTAATTTTTTGATGGACAAAGGAATTTGTGCGATAAAAGGTTTAAATTACTTGATAGAAGCTGCGAGAGAGCTTCCATCAGTCAAATTCATTATAGTTGGCGGTGGAAAATATTTAAATACACTCAAAAAGACTTCGCCATCGAATGTTAATTTTGTCGGCCCCAAAGAAGGCCGTGAACTTGTAGAAATTTACAATAAAGCTTCTATATTTTGCCTTCCATCCTTAGCTGAAGGTTTTGGTATATCCATTCTAGAAGCAATGGCTTCTGGTTGTTCTATAGTTTCAACGATAGACATAGGTCAAAAAGGAATTTTAATAGAACCTAAAAATTCAAAGAGTATTGTTAATGGAATAAAATATTATATCGAGAAAAAAAATGAAGCTGAAAAGGATGGTAAGAAAAACAGAAAACTGGCTAAAAAATATACATGGAAGAAATATATAGATGAATTGACAAAGATTTATGACTATATAACTACAAAAAAATGATATTATGAAAAAACTCAAATTAAGCTCATTCATCTTATCTTTAATCTTTTTACTTATAATCGGAATTATAGTGGCTTACAGCAGATCTTTTGGAAGGACAGATATAATAGCAGATTATGATCCTTGGTATTTCTATAGAATAAGCGAAATTTTATATCAAAACGGTTTGAAGATGCCAAAATGGGACATTTTATCTTATTTCCCACCGGGAAGACCCTTTCCTAAATCACTAGGTTATGAATATTTTGTTGTAATAGTTTATATGATAGAATCTCTTTTCATAAAAATTTCCTTTATGAAAGCTGCAACTTATATACCAATAATAATGTCTGTTATGAGCATTATACCTGCTTATTTTCTAGGCGAAGAGTTATCTAATGAATGGGGTGGTCTAGCAACAGCTCTTTTCATTTGCATGTCGCCGACCTTTATAAGTGTATCTATGGGAAGTTACATGGACACAGATACTGTTGTGGTCTTTTATTCATTATTATCTATCTTCACAATTTTTCTAGCAATGAGAAAAAGAACTATACCATATATAATAATTGCTGTTCTATCAAATCTAATTTTCATTTATAGTTGGTGGTTTGGCTGGTATGTTTCAACTTTCTTTTTGGTTTTTATACCTGTTTTCTTCATTTTCAGAATATTTGAAAGTTTTGTCAGAACAGGCAAAACACAAAGCATAAAAAGTATTTATAAGGAATTTAAACCTTTTCTACTGCCTCTGTTAACAGTAATTGTTTTATTAAACATACTAGGCATTGTATTAGGTTTCGGTAATTTTGTCGGATTTATAATTGCAGCATCTGGTTTCAGAGCAGGTGGTGGGATTCTCCTTGTTAATGTTTCTGTCGCCGAGCTACAACCAGTTAACATTTTCACAAAAAGTGGATTCAATTCGGTTGCCGCTAGAGTTGGCATAGCACCAATGATAATGACTTTGATAGGAATACCTGTAATCGCAATATATAAAATAGCTAAAAAAGAATCTGTTGGTTTTGAAGAGGTTTTTCTATTTATGTGGGCAGCATTAACTTTCTATACTATATTGAGTGGTGTTAGGTTTTCTCTCTTATTTGCATTGTCAGTTGCGACTTCAGCTGGATATGTAATTGGTAATTTAGTAAAATATTTCAGTGATAAAACACCTTTTGTTAAAGCTTCTGTTTATGGTTTTCTGTTCTTTTTAGCTTTTCTCTTTGCTTCAGAATCTCTAGCTTTTTCATCAAATATCGGAGGTATGGGAGTTGGCACAAATTGGGAAAATATGTTGAATTGGCTAAAAAGCAATGCGGATAAAAATGCTATAGTGTCCACTTGGTGGGATCCTGGTCATATAATTGCTGGCTATACAGGATTAAGGGTTCATGCGGATGGTGCTCACTGTGGTCCCGGTGAATGTGTTCCTTTCAATCACAACATAAGAATTCAAGATATGGGTAAAATATTTTCAACAAATAACGAAACAGAAGCCGTAAAAATATTGAAAAAATATATGGAGCTAACACCTGAGCAATGTGAACAAGCTAAAGCTGCTTGGGGTGATATAATGTCAGAAGAAGCATGTAAACCAGCATCAGAAATGTATTTTATTTCAAGTTCAGATTTAATAGGAAAATTTACATGGTTGAATTATTTTGGTGGTTATCGAGCTCCTATAAAATCTGTTTATGATTTTCAAAAGACGCCGGGTGTTTGTTGCGCTTCTACACCAAAAACAGAACCGGGGCAAATATCATGTGGTGAATTCGCAAGTCAAGGAAAAGGTGTGTGGGTGTGGTGTCCTTGGATATTTCAAATATCTGACGTACAAAAAGATAGAGAAGGTAACAATGTTTTTATATATGACTATTCTGGTTTGAAGCTAAGCATAGTGGAAAAACCGAATGCTCTACTTCCAATCTATAACAACAAATATCTTATAACTAGAATGATATTTTACACACAAGATGGAAAACCACAAATGATTGATTTGTCCAACGCTAACACGACATTTGAAAAAATAAATGGCTTGCTTTGGATTCAACCAGATTTTAGGACAATAATATACCTTTCACCTGAAATTGAAAACAGTATTTTCATTAGAACATTTTTCTTAAATGGAGAAGGTTTAAAACACTTTAAACTTGTTTATTCAAACCCTGAAATAAAATTATTCAAAGTTGATTTTACTGGAGTTTAGCTTTCGACCATTTTTAAAATAAAATTAGTTATTGGCTTTGCAAATTTTACTTTATAAAACAAATGCTTTAAAATTCTTGCATCCTCTTTTTTATAGAATTTCATTAATCGGAGTGATAATAAATACAAAATGAAAACTACCGATATTAAAATTCCTGCTATGATAAGATTTATCACATATGGCTTAACAAAATATAAAACAAAAAACAATATACTAGAGATAAATATTTTGATTATATCAGTTAAAGGAAATTTTATATTTATTATTTTTTTTAATTCAAAAAAAGTTATTGAAAGGAATATAACCATAGTTATCAAATGTCCTAATGCAGTGCCCAAATCAGATAAAAAATAAGTTAAAGTAATAGTTGTCATGAGAAATATAAACACTATTAATATCAAAATATTTCTGTATATTTTTGGTTTATTTAATGCATAAATAGAATTCAAAAACATTGTTGACATGCTATAAAGAAAAACGCTTGTCCCTAATATTGGTAAAAGTTTGCTCGCAGCAATAAATTTATTTGATGAAAATGACATTACAAACAATTCTGGAAATATTGAAAATGTCAATATCATTGGTATTGAAAAAAAGAAAGCGTATCTTATTGTTTCTTCTAGAAGTTTTTCTTTTGATTTGTTTTTTTCCTTATCAAATGATAAACTAGAAATTATTGGATATATAGCGTTACTGAGTACATTAGGTGCTACGCTAATCAAAGTGGATATTGCCATAGCGACACCAAATATTCCTGTTGTGCTAACATTTTTTAGAATTGATATTATAACATACTGAGAATTCGACAATATTGAAAAAGCGATTGATCCAATTAATCCGGAAAACGAATACAAAAAAAGCTTTTCATCTTTTAAAGAAATTTCTTTAAACGATATATATTTTGGTATAATGCATATCGCTGAAGCTAAAATTACTCCCATTAGAGTTCCATATAGAGGACCCAAATAACTATAACCAAGAAATATAACAAAAATTGAAACAAAAAGTTTTATTATATTAAATGTTATATTAGCTGCCAAAAATCTTTTCATGTCTTGAATCGCATATACAATTGACAAAAAAATAAAATAAAATGAACTAAAAAAAGATAATACCACGATAAAAATAATAGCTGCTTTTGGCACTTTGATTATAGTTGAAAGTTGGTTTATTCCGATTAGAAAGATTAACGATATTATGAAATTTGTTATAAAAATCGTCAATAGCGATGTAGAAATTGTTGACTGTATTTTTTTTATTTTTTTTCTTCTTTTATACTCTGAAACAAGTTTTGGAATAGATGAAGATAAGCCGAAGGTTGTGAAACTAATTATAATAATAGATGAATTTATTGTTGTTGCTGCAATACCATATTCAGCTTGTGTCAAAAATTTGCCTGCTGTTAACCAGAATAAAAAAGATATTAAACTATTTACTATCCATGAAGAAAAAATATATATCGTGTTACTTACTGCCTTTTCAAAAATTTTCACTTGAATCATCTCATTTTTTTAAACAATATTGGAATACCATATAAAATACCTAAACATAAAGCAATATTTCTTAAGATTAATATAAATGGAGATACAAAAGCAACTTGAAAATCTTTTTTGGCAATTTTTATTGATAAAGGTATTGTTGTTAATAAAAGTATTAGAAAACTTGCTAATGGAAATATAAATGAAATTATTTTTAAAATAGTCAATAAGAAAAACAATAATGTCACTCCTGTAAGTATTATTTCAATAAATAATCTTCTTGGTGTGTAAGAATGTTTTACTAATTTTTTTGTATGTTTTTTATATAAAAGGATTCTCCAATAACCTCTCCAAAATTTTTGTTTTAAATACTTAATTAAAGTATCTGGATGACGATGATAAACATAAGCTCTTGGTTCAAAAACCATTTTTAATTTTTTTTCGCTTATTTTAAAGGAAAATTCTGTATCTTCACCTGATGCAATGGGGAAATTTTCATCAAACCCCCCAAATTTAATAAAAATGTTTTTTCTATAAGCTGCACTAAATGTGCCTATAAAATCAATTGTTTTTTCATATTTCATTTTTTCATGTCTTTCCTCAATTTCATAGCCAGCAAATCTCGCTATCAAACTATTTTTGTTTAAAGTTCTGTAAGTACCTGAAACACCAACTATAGTTTTGTCTTTGAAAGGCTCTGTCATAAATTTTATCCAATTTTTTGACGGAACACAATCCGCATCTGTGAATAAAATTATATCGCCTTTTGATTTTCTAACTCCTAAGTTTCTGGCTGCCGCTGGTCCTTTATGATTTTGTTCTATCAATCTGACATTCTTGAAATTTTTTACTATCTCTTTTGTTTTATCAGAAGAACCGTCGTCAACGACAATTATTTCGTAATTATTTTTAGGATAGTTTTGAGATAACAATGAAATTAAACAGTCTTTTATAACATTTTCAGCATTATAAGCAGGTATTATTACAGATATCATTTTTATCTCCTGATAATTTTGAAATTTAATTTTATAATTAAATATTATTCTTCAAAAAAATCGACTGTTTTTAAGCCTTTTTTCAATAACCACCTCGAAAAAGTTTTGAATGCTATTAATGTTCTCTTAGCCTCTTCGAAATTTGTCATACTTTGAATAATCTTTTGTACAATATACTTGGGTCTTAAATAAAATTCTTTTCTTGCAATATCGCACATTTCTAAAACTTTTTCTTTGGGTAAATCTGGTCTGCTAATAGTTGTGTCATGCCATCCTTCTGGTGTTATCCATTTCTCATAATCAGTAGTTAGTAAATAACCATTTTCTTTTGCCCATTCAAACGCTTCTGTTCCTGGGTAAACCATTAAAGGATAAAATTGAGCTGTATCTGGATTTAATTTTTTGGCCATCTCAATTGTATTTCTAATAGTCTTAATCGTATCGTTGGGTAAACCAAAGATAAAACAACCATTTACTAATAAACCAATTTTTCTAACTTTTTTCATGAAATCAAATTGCATTTTTTTTGTTGTTCCTTTATGAATAGCGTTCAACACGTGCTGAGATTCACTCTCAAAACCAACACACACCAATCTACATCCAGAATTTTTCATAGCTATCAAAGTTTCTTCGTCTGTATTAACTCTAGCGTTACATGACCATGGTAAATCTATTTTTTCTTTTTTGAGCAATTCACAAATTTTTAATATTCTATTTTTATCAACGGGAAAAGTATCATCTTCTATCATAACCTCTTTTACAAATGGTAACTTGTTTTGAATGAATTCAAACTCTTCAACTACGTTCTCAGGTGATCTTACTCTATATGAATTTTTTGAAGGAATGTTACAAAAAGAGCAATTATAGGGACATCCTCTAGCAGTTAAAATTGTAACTTGTGGCCAACGTACAGAAGCATAAAAATATTTTTTTATCCCTTTTTTTCCAAAATGTCTTAAATAAACTTCAGAGACAAAAGGTAAATCATCTAAATTTTCTATATTTGCTCTTGGTTTATTGTGAATTATCTTTCCATTTTTTCTAAAGGATATACCATCTACTGTTTCTAAGTTTTTATTATCTTCTATCGCTTTAGCTAAATCTAATACAGCAAAATCATATTCCTTTCTTATAATAGAGTCTATATTCTTAGACATTTGAAATGTCTCATCTGGAACTTTGCCTGCATGTGTTCCACCCAAACATAAATGAGAATGGGGTAGAATTTTTTTTATTTCATCAACAATCAATATATCATTTTTTATACTTGGTGTGCTTGTGTCCATTACAACTAGATCTGGTTTGAATTTTTTAACAAATTTTATTGTATCTTCATGTGTCCAATCGTCTGCAATAGCATCTACTAATTTGACTCTAAATCCGTTTTTTTCTAAAGCTCCTGTTCCATAAGCTAAATAGTAAGGATAATAGAATGTCCCTCCTTTAGTTACACAAGGTGATCTACTCTGTCTAGAATATCCTGGAATAAATGGTGGGTTTAACATCAAAATTTTCATATTTATCTAACTACTTCTATGTGCGAAAGAATTTAATTGTTTTTATTATACCATTTGTTTTTGAAAAATAAATATACTCCAACTGGTAACCCAAATGTCCACGCAATTGTCCTTATAAGGAAAATTCCAAATAAAATAGGGATCTCATCTAATTTTTTGACTAACAAAACAATATCTTTTAGAAAAATTAAATTTATTGATATAAAAAAGAATAATGTTAAATATAAAAACATTTTGTTAATAGTAGAAAAAAATAAAGATAATAATAAAAAATATGTTAAAATTAAAGTTAGTCCCATACTGCTTGTGGAAATGTGATCTCCTATTATCTTATCTTTATGTTTCCAATACAAAATTGAGCTTATTTTTGCATTATTGAATTGTTGTTTGAAAAATGATTTCCAAGTTGGCCGATGATAGTGATATACTATTGCATCTGGCACGTATTTCATTTTTCCTAATTTTGTCAGTCTATAACCAAAATCTGATTCCCACGACCAAATAAATCTTTCGTCAAATTTTACTTTTTTTGCTACCTCTGTTCTTACACACAAATTCATATCTGGAGCTCTTGAAATATATTTTGGAAATTTTTTAAATCTATTTTCAAGTTCTCTGCCTATTAATTCCTGCAGCTTGTTCAAACCTTTTGGCGTTGCGCAATATCCTGCAGTCGCAACAATATCATCAGAAGTGAAACCTCTCAACAAATTTTTTAACCAACTTTTGTCTACAACGCAATCTGCATTTGTATATGCTATGAATTTTGTTTTTGCTATTTTCAATATATAATTGTGCATTTTCGGCACAGGTCCTGCCATTCTCAGGAGATTAATCTTTTTTCCATAACTCTTTAAAATTTCATATGTTTTGTCAGAAGACATGTTGTCAATAACCCATACTATTTTATTTTTATAACTCTGGTTCAGCACAGAATCAATGCAACTTTTTATTGTATTTTCTGCATTTTTAACAGGAATAAATATTGTAACACATTCGCTCATAAAAAAAAATATCAAATTGGAAATTTATTTCTATTTGGTTTATAGAAAGAAATGTTCATATCTATTAAAATTGAATTTTATCTTATGTGCGGTATAGCTGGAATGGTTGGGTTCTCTGATAAAAATTTACTCAAGAAAATGTGTGATATTATTTCACATAGAGGGCCTGATGAAGAAGGTTACTTTGTTGACACTAATGTGTGTTTAGGTAATAGGAGACTTAGCATAATAGATGTGTCTGGAGGAAAAATGCCGATATCTAATGAAAATGAATCAATTTGGATAACATTTAATGGAGAAATATACAATTTTAAAGAACTAATGAAAGTATTGAAAAATAAAGGGCATCGTTTTAAAACGAGATCTGATACTGAAGTTATTTTGCATTTATATGAAGAATTTGGATTCAATTGTGTAAAATATCTCAGGGGTATATTTGCTTTTGCAATATGGGACGGCAATAAAAAATTGTTATTTTTAGCTAGAGATAGATTGGGTGTAAAACCATTATATTATACAACAATTGGTAATCAATTAATTTTCAGCTCTGAAATAAAGTCAATATTCTTGGATGAAAGAGTTGAGAGAAAAGTAAATTTGAATGCTTTATATTATTTTTTAGTTCTTAGATATACGCCATCATATACTACAATGTTTAAAAATATATTTAGATTGCCACCTGGCAATACTCTTGTTTGGAAAAACGGCGATGTTAAAATAAATAGATACTGGAAAGTTAATATGAATCCCAAATATGACTCAGAAAATTATTATATTAAAAAAACAAAAAAAATGTTAAATGAATGTGTTAGAACCGAGCTGGTAAGTGAAGTCCCTCTAGGAGCCTTTCTTTCTGGTGGTATAGATTCTAGTAGCGTTGTTGCATTAATGACAGAAAATATGAATGAGAGTGTAAAAACTTTTTCTGTAGGTTTTGAAGATGAAAGAGCCAATGAACTGAATTATGCTAGAGTTGTTGCTGATTATCTTGGAACTGACCATAGAGAATTCGTGATTGAGACAGAAGATTATAAACTTTTGCCAGAAATAATTTGGCATTTTGACGAGCCTCTTGCAACTGATATTTCTTCAATACCATTGTATCAGTTGTCAAAATTAGCTAAAAAATATGTTACTGTCGTTTTAACTGGAGATGGTGGTGATGAGGTTTTTGGTGGTTATGAAATATTCAAAATTATGAAATATAGCGAAAAATTCTTAAATTTTATTCCATCGTATATAAGGAAAATTGGATTTAATATTGGATTTAGCATTACACCTAAAAAAATACAAGACGCTTTTTTTGGTTTTGCCTCTTCTTTAGGAAAAAAGGGTAATGAAAGATGTGAAAAATATTTCACTATGGTTGGAAAAAACACTGAAAAGAGTTATTTGGAAATTGTCGGGATTTTTGATGAAGAAGAGACAAATGATTTGTGCACAAATAAAATTCCTAAAAAAAATATTTCTGAAAGTTTATCAAAATATTTTATTGATAAATCAAAAATATTTAATAATTTGATTCTTTTAGAGACAGAAATAAAATTGCCTGACAATTATTTACTCAAAACAGATAAAATGACTATGGCTTTTGGTATAGAAGCAAGAGTGCCCTTACTTGATTATAAATTGGTCGAGCTTGCTGCAAAATTTCCAGAAAATTTGAAATTACGATTTTTGAAAGATAAATATATATTGAGGAAGATAATGGAAACGAAACTGCCTAAAAACATAATAACAAGAAAGAAACAAAGATGGTTTGTACCTATTGATAATTGGTTCGAGAGCGATCTCATGGATATATTCAAAGAACTTTATTCAGAAAAAAATGTTAAAAAACTTGACTATTTCAAATATGAATATATTAAAAAAATGATTTCTGACTTTAAAAAATCAAAATTATATTACGCGAGACAAATGTGGTCTTTACTTGTTTTTGAACTTTGGAGACGTATTTTTATTGAAAACGATTTCAGGAAAAAACCAAAATTGTTTGACAAAATATTATATTAACTATACTTCATACAAAAACAATTCTATTGTTTTTTTATGATAAATACCTTCAACTGTTTTTATTGATTTTATTAACTTTAGAGGTAGATTTCTATATGAGATAACATATTCTGAATCAATTTCATCATCAAAGTTTACTTTAATTATTTTGAAGTTTGTCCAAAACTTTAATGCCTCTTGTATCCAAAAATAAATTGACCTCTCTTGATTTGGCTCTTGAATATCTAATATTACTCTGCCGCTAGATAAATTATCTTTCATCCATAAAGCCAATTCCATAAAATCTTTCGCATCTAATGAACCGTAATGAAAAGCTACTGTAGCTATCAATGTGTTAATTATTAAAAAAATTATTGTAAATAGAAAAGCATTTTTAAATGTTATGTGTTTTCTAAAAACGAATAAAATAAAGGGTAGTGAAATAATAACAAGTTTAATAAATAAATCTGGAATTAATATTGGTATTACATTCATCAAAAATGCTTGTTTTGGCGTGATCAAAAATATTGTTGATGGGCTATCAAATCCGCCCATTTTTTTGTCTATAGGAATAAAAAACAATACAATAAATGTGATCATTGAAACATAAAGTATCAGATTGTGATTTTTCTTAATTTCAAAATTTTTTAACCCTATAGAACCAGCTATTAATATGAGATACGAAACAGGTCCCATATATCTTCCCATAATTTTTTCGCCAGCACCACCTTCTGTAAATGACCAAAATGAACAAAGAAGAATGAAAAGTATAGCAGTAACAATAAAAATAATTTTGAAATCAAAATTATCCTTTTGTTTTATTGAATATAAAGAAAATATGAAAAATATTAAACCTGTTCCTAAAGCTAAATATCCTATATTTATCAAAGCAAAATAGATATATTTAAAAATAGTCATGCGTTCTATTGTTGATTTTGATAGTTCATTATAACCAGTTATTTGAGTCAAATTGGTTCCAAAATAATATATGTTTCTTAAATACCAAGGCAATATGATTAACAATATAATAAGAAATGTTAATCGATATGTAAAATAATATTTTACGATAGATTTTTTCTCCTTTATTATAAAATGTATAAACAAAGTTAAAACTAATATAAATATTAGTATAAGACCAATCGTTCTCGAAAGTATGGATAAACCAACGAAAATACCTGTCAAAATTTTGAATTTGTTATTTTTAGCATAAAGTGATTTATAAAAACAATATATTGAAAATAAAAATAATGGATAAAATATATTCTCCGACATTATAGTATAACTATAAACAAAACCTTCAACTAAGAAAAGTGATAAAAACGATAATAATATGGATTCTTTTTTATTCAAGAACTCTTTTGATAACATATACATTGGAAAAACAATAAAACTTGATAAGAATGAGTTTATTGCTTTCATAACAATATAACCAGTCCTTATATCGATTAACGTTGCAAAAGATATTGTTATGGAATATAAGGGCGGATAATGATTGAATGGTTTTTCATCAACAAAAAATTGCCCTGATTTTAAAAAATTTCTCCCCAAGTCGACATAAAGTCTTTCATCCCCAAAATATTGTGGGTATGGGACTAGAAAAGATAAAGAAAATTTTATCAATGAAATGAAAAAATAAAGTGTAAACAAAACTTTAATTTCTTTAGAAAATTTCATACAAATTTATTTTTAAAGACAAGTATATAAATGATCTATAATTTTGTTCTTTTTGTTATAAGATCTGCTATCATTCCTAAAACAGCTATTTGCACTGCTGTTAACATAATCATAACAGAACCTGAACCAAAGCTATTTTGTATAACAAAATCTCTCAATGCTTTACTGAAACCGATCAAGAAAAGTACTATTGAAAATGGAATAAACACATTCAATGGTTTAAAATATAAAACCATTCTTATTGTCAAATTTATAAAGTTTATAAAATCCTTTATAGGATTTATAGAAGATTTGCCTCTTCTTTTGTAATATTCTATTGGTATATAATGAACTGAATAACCGTTTGTTAAACATGCTATCGTTATTGTAGTTGTAAATGAAAAACCGTCAGGAAATAATGAAAAAAATCTCATGGCAATATCCTTTTTAAACAGACGCATGCCGGAATTCAAGTCTGGAATTTTTGTACCACATAAATAGTTTGCCAATTTATTTAAAAACCATTTAGCTGGTTTTCTTAATAAAGAAATATTCTTTTTTTTTCTATTGCCAACTATCATATCATATTTTTTTGTATATTTCATAAATTCGGTTATCTTTTCAACAGGATATGTACCGTCACAATCCACAATAAATATCCATTTTCCCTTTGCTGCAAGTATACCTGTTTTCAATGCTGCACCATAACCTTTATTTTGTTCATGTCTGATATATTTTATCTTCAAATTTTTGAGTATTTTATCAGATCCATCAGTGGAACCATCATCAACCGCTATTATTTCAAATGATTTTTTTGTTGATTTTAATGCATTCTTAATATTTTTAATTGTTTCCTCTATAGAATCTTTTTCATTAAAAATTGGTAATATAACCGAAATTTCAACTTTCATATGTTTCATAATATCAACATTTTGATAAATAATTCTTTATTTCTTTTATCAACATACTTTTTGTACTCTTAACCTTTTTCATTTTAAATTTTTTAATCTCACTTTCCAATTTATTTAAATCAAAAACACCTTTAATGTATCCTTCTTTATCTAAAGCTTTAACTAATTCTGTTTGCTGATCATCGACGTGCTCTTTGAATTTTTTTAATCTAGGTACAGCAAGAACTGGCTTTTCAAATATCAATGCTGTTAATATGCTACCAACGCCGCCGTGGGTTATTATCAATTTTGCTTTTTTATTCAAAATTTTTATCTCGTTATAACTTGCAAATCTAAACCATTTAGCATACTTTGGGATATAAGTAGAATAACCTATTTGCATTATAACTTCGTCTTTTATTTTATTTTCTTCAATAAGCTCATCCACTTTCTTTAGCAATCTATTGAAGCTATTTGTATCCGTTCCCACTGTGACAAATATCATACAACAGCACCTTTGTATATTGCTTTTTTGCCATATTTTTTTAGAAGTTGTTTCCATTGAACAAAAAACAAATCAGAAAAGTAATATGCTATTTTACCCGAAAGGGATGGTTCATAAATTCTTGTGAAACTTTCTATAAAAATTACTTTGCTTCCCATTAGTTTTCCTATTATTATAGACGGAATTGCTGAACCAGCACCAGTTGACATTACTACATCTGGTTTTTCTTTTATCATTATTTTTAAGGTTTCGTAAAAGTTTTTGAAAAATTTTATTATATTTCTACCAGGGTTTGTTATGAAGTATGCTTTTTCGTTTTTCAATTCGTCTCCTATTCCGTCTCTCCAAAAGGTTAAAAAGAAGTGATCATAATCTTTATAGAATTCTTTTAATTGCATTATTTCTATTAAATGACCTCCTATGGAACAAGATAAGCAGATTTTCATGCAAACCAGCGGATAAATAATATACTGGACATCGATTTTAAATCTCTTAATTTATTTAAATTCTTGACGGTTGATGATTTCTAAAATATATATAGGACAGGCACCTGTAAGAGTGACGTTTATTTCTACAGGAGATACAGATGATATACTGAAAAGAATAGGTGTTGCATATGCAATAAATTCTACTATAGTAGGTTTGAGAAACACATGCGTCATAATACCTAGATACGATAAATGTATTCGTTTAACATCTGATGTAACTACTACAAGCAGACTATATCAAACTCCTAAAGAAATGCGCGAGGCTTTTGAGAAAGACAGTGAAATAGATAGGTCATTGAGATTAATGGTTTTAGTTTTTCTTCATTATAATGATATTTATAACAATGTAGGAATAGATGTTTTTACTTCAACTAATAGTGTGCCAAACAGTGGTCTAGGCGGTTCAGCATCTCATGTGATTTCTCAAATAATTGCATATAATAGATTGAATGACATAGAAATGAAACCAGAAGATATTGCACGATTAGCTTACGAAATAGAAAGACATAAAGCAGGTATAGGCGGTGGTTATCAAGATCAATATTCAATCGCATATGGTGGTTTTAATTTTATGACTTTTGAATGGAATGAAAAAGATAAGCGTGTCGGTGTTGAAGTTCAACCTATAAATTTAACTGAAAATCAATTAGCTGAATTAGAAAGAAGAATGCTACTCATATATATACCGAGGACCGGTGTTGATGATGGAGGTCAAATACATCGCGAAATAGCTAGAAGAGTAGAAAGTTTAGATCAAAATATTCTAGTAGAAAGACGTGATCTGGCACTTGAGATCAAAGGTTGTTTAGAATCCGGCAATTATGATAATCTGCCTCGTCTAATGGAAATAGATTGGAAATTAAAAGTAGAGGTCAACCCATACGCTACTAATGAATGTGTTGAAAATGTTCGCCAAACTGCTTTTAATGCTGGTGCTGAAGCTGTCAGATTTTCAGGTGCCGGCGGTGGTGGTTGCGCTCTTGTTTATTGCAGAGATAATATAGATCGTGTAGAAGCTGCATTAAGAGAAAGAGGTGTTAGAATACTGCCTTTGAGATTTGAAAGACATAAAGAAACTGGCCTTTGGCTGCCTAAGTAGAATTTAGAATATATCTCCCAGTTCATCAAAAAGTTTATCTTATTTTTTTAAATAAAATTTTTCTTAACTTGTAATATAAACCATAAAAAGCTAATGTAAATATAGTCACAAAAGAAAAGAATATGGTGGCAAACTGAAATATTATACTTTTTATAATTCTTTTGTCTTGATTGTGTTTAATATATATGTATGCATTATCTCTAGCATAGTCGAATGATCTAAACAATCTTTTCACAGGATCTTTATAATGTATAACAACAGCTTTGTTTATTTGTTTAAATTTGAATCCTTTTTCTTTCAATGAATAAAACCAATCAGTATCTTCACCTCTCCTAATCGTTTTATCAAAAGGTACATTAAATGCTTTTTTAGGGAGGAGGAGGCTGCCAAAACTAAATATTGTTACATATGGTGATAATAAATTTTGTACCCCAACAACCACTGTCTTATCATCCTCATATTCACTTAAAAGATCTTCAAGCCAAGTTTTAGATGGTAAACAATCACTCTCAGTAACTGCTATTATGTCAGAACTAGCTTTTTTGGCAAGAAAGTGTATCCTGTTAGAGACAGACCCATTTCCTTTACCTTTTAAATGAAAATACTTTAAATTTAGTGTCGTCTCTCTATCAAACAATCTTTTCTCAGAATCGTCTGCTATTAAAACTTCAAAGTCTTTGAATGTTTGTTTCTCTAATGCATCTATTAAATTGAATATTCTTTTATCATTTTTTACAGGCACAATAACAGATACTTTAACCACATTATCACTTCTTTGCAACAACAAATAACGTTGGTCTTATATTAACAAAAATATGGCAAATGAATCTGAAAAACAAATTTTTACTCCAACCTAAAACTAAATGTTTTTTCTTTAAAATCTTAAAACCAGCTTTTTTTAGCAAAATTTCTAACATTTCCATACTAAATCCATATAGGTGTGGGTCTTTCCTTGTATAAATAGAAAGTTCTTTACCTATAGATTGCTTTTTTAAAATGTATGTTAAACTTGTCATATTTGGTGTGCTAATAATCAAAACTCCATTTTTCTTAAGAACTCTATTGCATTCTTTTAAAAAAAGAAATGGGTTTAACAAATGTTCTATGATTTCGCCAGCTATAATCGTATCTGCATAATTATCTTCAAACGGAAATATTTCATTCAAATCATGAACGATATCAACATTCTCATTTTTTACTATATCTATGCCTATAATTTGGGAATTGTTTATATTTTCTTTCAAGAATTTATGTAATTTACCTTCTTGCGAGCCCAAATCAAGAATTATGCCTTTTTTTATGTTTTCTAAGATTAAATCATACCTCTGTAATTCTGGATTAAAAAATTTTAGCATATAGGTTCACTTTTTTATAATATCAAATAAAGATAAATAAAAAGTAATGAACAAAAGAAAGTTTCCATTAATATCAAAGCTATGGTCACTTGTTTCTCTGTTAACTTGCCTAAATTCATCATTACATGTGTCCACGAATATATCTTCTTGCCATAAGGTGCTTCTAGTCTACCATCTTTCTGCAATTTTCCTAGCGATGATGCTTTAAGTCTAGATCTCAACTTCAAAAAAGCTTCTATTATAAATGGTATCAACACTATACTTGCTGCTCTTTCCATATCTCCCAGTATAGCTCCAGAAACAACAGCTGCTCCCATAACATATTGTATGCTATCTCCTGACAGTATTTTTGCTGGAACCCAATTGTATTTTAAAAACCCTAGCAAAGCACCTAACATAGTGAAGAAAATTGCAGCTGATGTTAGCTTTCCCATACTCAAAGCAAACACACCAAGAGAAAAGAAATAAACAGACCCCATTCCAGCTTCAGAACCATTAAAACCGCCAAGCATGTTTATTAGATTTGCTATAACTGTAACTGCTATAGGCACAAGTAATAAAGGATATAGAAGGCCGAAATCAACATTACCTATTAATGGTAAAGACATTGATGTCTGTCCTGCTTTTACCACCATCAAAGGTATAGCTGCAGGCAATGTCAATAAAGGTTTTTGCCATTGCTTCAATCCCTTTCTTATTTCTGCTTTCCCTTCTACAACTTCTCTGTTGTTCAAATCATCAAAAAACCCTATCAGTCCGATTAGTAAAATAGTCAATATAGCAGCAAAAAGGTAAACTAGATTTTCTGTTGTTTCATAAATGAATGTTTGAATGGATATAAAAAACATTAAACCTAAAGAAGCAGCAAGCATTACGGGTATGCCGCCACTGTTGGCCACTTTAGGTTTATCTTTTTTATGTAAATCTAAAGCTATTATGTTGTTTCTTTTAAAGAAGTTTACACAAAATTTTGTTAATAGCAATGAAGCAATTAGTGATATAAAAAACGAGCATATCAATATCCACATATTAATTAATTTGTAAGTAAATTAGTTAAGCTTACTTTTTCAGTTTCATTATAGCTTCTACAACATCTCCGTTTGCTTCTTGCAAAGCTTGTATTATCTTCTTTTCATCTTTTATTCCTGTTTGATTCATCACTATTTCTATATCATCTTTTGAGTATGTCTCTTGCACTACATTACCAGAAACTTGATATATCACTTGTCCTCTCATACTTGTTTTCACTACTTGAGGGTTCCTTATTATTATATCACCACTTTCTGCTTTGATAATTACTTCGCTCGCTTTTATATCTTCCATTTGCATTCCTAATTGTTTGAGCATTTGTTCAACTTTTTTTGGGTCCATTCCCGGAATCATGAAAAGATGTTATGAAACAAAATTTATAAATACATCTCATAAAAATTTTCTCACTATTAAATGATAAGATAAGTTTATTATAGAATTAAATCTAATTTAAAGTAGGTGGTTTATTTGGGGACACAAAGATACGGTGAATGGGCTTTTTTAGCAGGAGTGCTACTTGCATTGATTTTAGGTCTTTTGCAAGGAACAGGATTGCTAGCTGAATACCAACTACTATCAATACTACTAGTTTTGCTAGGCATCGTAGTGGGATTTGCAACTATTACTGCAAAAGAAGTTGATTCATTCTTAGTTGCTTCTATTGCTTTATTGACAGTTGGTGCAGCTGGCTTAGGAAATATAACTGGAACAGGAGTTATAAGCAATATAATAACAAACATATTAGCAAATGTAAGAGCTTTTGTAGCACCTGCAGCATTAGTTGTTGCCCTCAAGTCTGTCTATAAACTTGCTTCAACAAGGTAAGTTTTTTGTTTTTTTGATTTTGTTTTTTTTTATGTTAGAATTATTTGCTTTTTGGTTTATCGGCATATTTGTTGGTTTTTTGGCTGGAATTCTCCCTGGAATACATCCAAATCAAGTTTATGTTCTTCTTTTATCTTTCCTCCCTTTATTGAACCTTTCGCCTCAGTCTTTAATCGCTTTCATCATTTCTGTTGGTATTTCTAACATAATTTTCAATTATATAACTTCTATTTTCTTTTCAATTCCAGATCCCAACACAGTATTGAATATTTTACCCGGACATAGAATGGTTTTAGAGGGGAATGGATTAAAAGCTTTGTTCATTAGTATTAGCTCTGCTATGTTAACTTTTATTGTAATTGTCGGTCTGACACCATTGTTTTTGATTTTATTACCAATGGCCAATGAACTTTTTCAAAATATAATACATTTTCTGCTGATAGGTCTTGCTCTCTGGATGCTGCTACTAGAAAAAGGTATTAAGAAACGTCTGCTAACTCTTAGTTTGTTTTTACTTTCAGGTTTATGGGGAATTGTAACTATGAATTCTGCTATTATAGATTCTTCCTGGATCTTATTTCCAACATTAACTGGTATGTTTGGGTTAGCGAGTTTGCTAACAAGCACAAAAGGTATTGATAAGATTCCTTCACAAGATAAGAGTGAAGTTAATGTGAAAGGGCACGTGAAGATATTAATTACTGGTATTACAGCTGGTTTTCTTACTGGCATATTACCTGGCGCTGGCGAAACTCAAGCTGGAACAGCCGTGTCTCAATTAAGCAATTTGACACAAGAACAATTTCTTGGCTCATTAGCTAGTATAAATGTTTCTAACATTCTCTTTTCGCTGTTAGCGTTATTTAGTTTTGAAAAAATTAGAAGCGGTTTAACAGTTGGAATAAATAGTATTGTTAACGATTTCGATTTTAATTGGTTGTTGTTTTCTATGGGTGTCATTCTCTTGACATCAGGTGTCTCAACAATAATATGTTGGTTTATTGGTAAAAGAATGATTAAATTGTTAGAAAAGATAAATTATGTTTTAATTTCAAAGTTAATATTTGTGTTTACTGTAATTATGATTTTGTTATTAACTGGTTTTGTTGGTTTATTTGTCGCTTTTGTATCTACTTGTTTGGGGTTATTAGCTTTGCTATGGGATGTTAAAAGAACATCCAATATGGGTTTTTTGATGTTGCCGTTAATACTTTACTTTTCTGGATTAAGTAATGTCACAAGTTGTTTGCTGTTTTAAAATGAAGTTCATGTTACATTAAATTGTCTATCAGAAAATCACATTGATTTCATATTATGAATGAAATGTAATTTCACATTAACATATAATTAACTACACGTGAAATATAGGGGACCCCTATTTTAGCAGTGGTATTTAAATATAAAAACAAAATAAATAATAATGAACAATTTAGATTTTAACGCGGGTTATGTATGTGGAGCACTCTGTTCAGATGGTTGTATCGTTTTCTCGAAAAAGTTTGGGAACTATTGTATAAGTTTAGAAACAAAAGATTTGGATTTTGCTTTATTATTCAAATCAAGATTGTATGAAGTAACAGGAAAAGAACCGTCTCTAAATAAAAGAAAGAGAAAATATAAAGATTACGAACACTTCACTCATGTAGTTACATTATGGGGAAAAGATATTATAAAAAATTTTATAAAAAAATATAATCTAGTCACAGGCCCTCTCAGTTGGCATGTGCCTAAAATAGCATACGACGATGAGATTTTTAGAAAAGGGTTTCTTCAGGGTTTTTTTGACGGAAGTGGGCATATAAGACTACGCCTCAGAAAACATAAAGATGAACATTTTCAAAAATGTAGAACTTTGAGAATTACTTCAGTTAATGAAACTGGAATAAATGAAATAAAAAAACTTCTAGAATTAGAAGGTGTAAATTCTGTTATATATTCAAATGGTAGTTCTTTTATACTTGAGATAGATGGACTGAATAGAGTGTCTGCATTCGTCAAAAAAATTAATTTTGGAATAAAGAGAAAAAAAGAACTTGCTGAAGCATTTCTTGATCCAGTTAAATTTGACAAAATAATTAAAGAGAATCATACTTGATCTATTTATGTGAAGTTTTGTGAATATTTCGTGAACATTTAATTTATATACATTTTTTGAGGAGCGAACACTTTAGATTTTTTCCCTTCATGATAGAAAACTATTTCACCATTACAATTGTTGCATCTTCCACTTAATGGGACGCGTCTAAAAATATTGTTGCACTCGCTACATATTAAGCCGTCTATCTCTGTTAAATAATCTTCAAAGGTTTTTTCTTCTTTTTCGTTTTTAATCAAATCAAATATACCTATCTGTTTGCCAACACCCAATATTTCAGATTTGCCTATGTTTAAAGCTTCAAAAACTCTCTCTAATGGTGGTAACAATTGACTTTCTATATAATATTTCGAATCTATTGGCAATTTGTGTTTAATGACATAATCTGGGTCTTCAGTTCTTTTTGAAATCATTCCTGTGCCCTTGATTATGACAAAACCTATCCTGTCACCTATACCTGGAGCCGAGCTTGGATCGCGTTTTCTCATTTTTTTTAATAATTCAACATGCGGTTGTACACCTTTGTATGTTCTTAAAGACTTTGAAATGCTTTTTGTTATCACAAGCTTACTTATATCCATTTTTCCTGTTCTTATATCGCCTATTTTTTCTTTAACTAAATTTAATGCTTTTTTTACATCTTGTTCCTTTAATATTATATCTAACACTTCTTGTAATGTTTCAGAAACTAAATTGCACCAATCGCGTCTTATTGTCTCTATCCCCTTTGTTACAATTGTTTCTTCAAATTCATTACCAGCTGGTTCAAAACTCCAACCAGCATACCTCTTTTTACTCAAAATTAAAAGTGTTCTAAAAACGCTTTCTATTTTCATTTGCAATGAGTAACCCAAACTATTATTTATCATATTCGCAAGCTGATCACCTATTTTAAATGCTTCTTTTATATCAGTTGTATCCAGCTTAACCATAACAGAATCTGTATCTGCATAAACAACTTTGTAAGGCGTTTTAGACTCAACTATATTTTTAGTTTTATTTATAACCTCTCTCCCTACGCTGGTTATTGTATTTGCTATTTCCAGGATATAAAGTCTAGCTCTAATATAACCAGTGTAACCGTAAAAAGCGTTAGCTACTGTTTTAAAGGCATATTGTTTAGCATACAAATATTTCTTGATTTGCTCATTTTTCGCAGATTTCATTTCTTTTTTTATTTTATCTCTTGTTGTTATTAGATATTCAACTATTTGCGGCACTATCCCCTTTCTCACTTTTTGGTCAACAAATGATGTGCCATAAGAAGTTGTTATTTTTTCTACTTTTGCATTTTCATCTATAATCAAAGTGGTTGGGCATATGTTAAAAGAAATCATTATGCTAGGATACATCGATTTGAAATCTAAATAAACTACTGCTTTGTCATGAAATCCTATGTCAGGTTTAAGTACGAATCCTCCTTTTAATGATTTTGTTATTCTCTCTTCATTTCTTTTACTTAATTCTTCATCTGTTGGTTTGTTTGGTACTACAAAATTTTTTTTATTAAATTCTCGTAACAACAAGTTTTCTATTCTTGAAGCTTCACCTCCATCTAATACATCTTGTATAACCAATCCCGTTACTTTAGATATCTCAAAAAATTTGTCCAACATACTAGTTTCTAAAAGCATACGAAACGGTAATTCAGCATCTTTCCGACTATATGCAACAAGTTTTGTAAATTTCTCGCCGTCGTCATTCCAGTGACTTGTTATTTCACTATGACTTATGTCAATCTTTCCTTCGCCCAAAATCATTTTGGAAACATCGCCAAGACCAAATCTTTTTAACCCTTTATACAAACCGAATTTAGTTGTTGCCTCTTTTATTAATGAGTAAACATCAACTACTATCCTTCCTGGTATCACTATGTTGCATTTGCTCATTAATTTTGAGCATATCATCGGTTTTTGGGCGCATCTTCCTAATGTTCTTGGTATATTATTTGCTTTTAATCTTGCCTCCAAATATGGAAAATCGAAATTGGATGAGTTATAACCAAGGAGAATGTCAGGGTCATAATCGTCAATTATTTTTTTGAATTCTTCCAACATTTCTTTCTCATTTTGAAAAGAAAGGTTATTTTCAATGTGATTTTTCGTTTTTTTAGCTATCAACACCAGATCGTTCTTTCCTTTATAAGCTGGATAAAAAAATAAGCTTATCATTATTATTGGGTTTTTTGTAGGATCTGGCACGCCACTTTCATCTGAATATGTCTCTATATCTATACTTAGATATTTCAATGTCACATTCTCTTGTTTTTCTATTGGTTTTATCAATTTTGCATGTATTACTTTATCCGTTTTAACAGTATTTGTTTTTACACCAACTCCCTCCACAGAATACCATTCCATTCCCGAAATGTTGTTGTCTGCCATAAACCTATATTTGAACAGAATATCTGCTTCAAAAATTTTTTTTATAAATGGTTTTGATTTTAAATCGTCTCTAATCGAGGAGACTAGACTTGGGTTTGTTAATGTTACCTTCAACATTTTCGTTGGTTTCTCATAATAGCCTATTGAGAGGAATTTCTCGACAATTTCTATATTTGTCACGATTGTGTTGTACTTTTCAGTTAGATATTTTTTTATTTGTTCTTCTTTATCATCTTCAGGTAATATATAAAAATAAGGATAAAAATTATCAAAAAAAACTGTTATAGATTTCTTATCGCTGGTTTTGCCAAAAAGTCTTACATGAGGTTTATTATTAACAAGTATATAATCGACATCTAATAGCTGAAATTCCACTGGCATGAATTATTATTAAAAGTTTATAATTTAAATTTTAGAAATTGTCTGCGACTTCTCTTGTTTTCAAATTGACTATGAACCCTCTCTCATTCTCAGGTACAGATATTATTGTTGTTCCTTTATAATTTTTGCACATTCTCGGACTCAAATCTGATATAATTATGTCAGGTATTTGTTCCAAAACAAGTTGATCTTCTCCGAAACTCATATCTGCTATGAAACATGAGTAGATGTGTCTTTTTTTTAATATTGTTTGCAAAAAATCTGAATTTACATTAGCATTGATTCTTTGGAAAAAAGACTTTGGAATTATTAAAAACTTTATATTTTGGTATTCTTTCATTTCTGGTTCTTTAACATCCTCTAAATTGATCAATGTTTTGTCATCTTCGTCTTTCACAATTTTACTTGAAACAAATATCTTGATATCTTTGTTTGACTTTGCAACCTCTCTATTCAATGGTATGTCAGGAAAAATTATCTTAGAAGCTATGTATCTGTTTTTTTCCTTTCTACATGTCAATCCTATGACATCATCTTCACCTATTTCAGACAATTTATATTTTAAAATACCATCAAAAATCACATTGATTTCACCTGTCATATCTTCTATTGTAACTGAGTTTTGGGTCTTGTTTCTAACTATACCTATAATTGTAAATTTCAATGTATTTTCAGTTATCTTGTTTATCGAGATCACTTTTTCAGGATTATTTTTCAATATTAAATCTTTCATTTTTTCATATCTGGAATGTAAATGAGTTACATAATCTTCTATTCTAATTTTGTCAGATTTCAAAGAAAATATTTTTATTGTTTTTATTGTTGCTTCATTTTCCAAATTCATTATTTTCTTTAAATGCTCCCCTGTAATGATAAAAGGTCTCGTTTCTTCTTTTTTTATTTGCTCTATGAGATGAGGATTTTTTTTTATTATTGATAAAGCTTCTGATGAAAGTTGCACGCCCATGTCTAGAAAAGTTTCAATAATCTCTTTCTCATTCATCAAATCACTAAACTTTGTTCTAAGATTGATTTTATTTTTTGTTGAACTTGCTCGGAAACATTAAGTTTTATTTCTCTCGTTCTGCCATGTCTGCCTAGAGATATCACTTTGGCATTTATTATTCCTGCCATGTCCAATTCAGAAACTAAATCTGATATTCTTCTTTGAGTTAGTGGGAAAACGCCTATTTCTTTACATTTTTTTTGATAAACATCATAAACGTCTCCTGTTTGTATATCTTCTCTATTTTCTTCTATCAGTTTTATTATTGACCATAAAACAATTTTCGTTTGTTTTGGTAATGATTTTGTTGATTCCGTTATTCTATCATAATCTATTTTTTCCTGCGCCATGTCGACATGTTTTTCTAAAACTTTAGGTTCGTTTAATCTTTCAGCTATTTCACCTGCTACGCGTAATAAATCTAAAGCCCTCCTTGCGTCACCATGCTCTTGCGCAGCTAAAGCAGCACATTTTGGTATGACTTCCTCTGAAACGACGCCCTGATGAAACGCATGCTCGGCTCTTTGTTTTAAAATGTCTAGAAGTTGTGTTGCATTATAAGGTGGGAACAATATTTCCTCTTCTCTTAAAGAACTTCTTACTCTAGGATCCAAATTGTCTATAAAATGTAAATCGTTAGTTATACCTATTATTGACATTTTTGCTTGTTTGACTTCTTGATTTATTCTTGTTAAGTTATAAAGAAAATTGTCGCCTATTTTGCTGACAAGAGCGTCTATTTCATCTAAAATTATAATAACTATCCATTTTTTTGAATCCAAAATGTTGAAGAAAGTTTGATAAACATATTCTGTCGGCAACCCTGTAGCAGGCAGTTCATAACCAAGAAGTCGAGTCAATTCAGCTATTAACCTGTATTCAGTATCTGATATTTTTTTCATTTTACAATTTACATAAAGAATTTTTATTGGAACAGTCCCTTGTTGAGACATTTTCTCTAATTCTTCCGCAACATATCTGGAAACAAGTGTTTTTCCTGTACCTGTAAGTCCATAAATAAAAATATTTGACGGCTTTCCTCCTTTTAAAGCAGGCGCAACTATAGAAGCTATGGTGTTAATTTCTTGGTTTCTGTGATATATATTTTCAGGCGTGAAATCAGATGAAAGTGCGTCTCTGTTTTTAAAAATTTGTACTGTTTTTGTAACAAACTCTTGAAATATTGTTTGAACAGTTTTGTGCATGCATATATTATTTCCTCCAGAAATAAAGGTTTTTCTATTGGAAAAAATATAAGACCCTCCCCATCATTTCTTATGGAAAAATCGGTAAAAAATATAAAAAGTATAACAGTATTATATATTTGTTTATTTTATTTAATTTTATCAAATTCAAAATTCTACTGGAAATGAAGGGGTGTCTCACTCTATTAAATTTAAGATCTTGCCTTCAGCATGATCTTGCTTTATTTCAACATAACCAAAATAACCTTCAGACAACCTTCCTGGGTTGATTAGCATCGTTTTGCCTATATAATCAATACCTTTTGTTTCATGAATGTGACCAGAAATAGCTAGGATTGGTTTTTCTTCCTCTATGATCTTTCTTACTGCTGCAGAACCCACATGAACACCACCTATTAGAAAGTCGAGTCTTGTGTTTAGTGGCGGGGTGTGGGTGACCTGAATTTTCATATTAGCATTTTTTACATCTTTTAAACCGTTTCTTAAACCTTTTTCAATTTCTTCATCTGTTGGTTCATAGGATGTTCTGAACGGCGTTTTGGCGCCACCAAAACCATAAATGCCAATGTTGTTAAACAATTTGCCTTTACCATGTACACCTATCCCTTCTTTTTCTAGAATAGATATTATGTTTATTGTGTCATTGTTTCCAGGCACAGCAAATATTGGTTTTTTCAATGTTTTTAACTCTCTGATTATTATTGTTGCAATATCTTCTTGCGAGAAACCTTTAGGTGTGTTTATATCGCTAAAATCTCCTGTATAAACAATAAAGTCGAAGTTTATACTAGAAAGTTTTTCTACATAAAAAAGCATTTTTTCAATATCGTTGTGATTATCTCCTAAAGCAACTATTTTCATTAAAACACCTTTCTTTTTATTTCAAATTCTTTTTTGTTACCCACTTTAATCCAAATTTCTACAGGTATGTTATGTTCCTTTGATATTTCGTCAAATATTTCAAATTGTTTTTTCTCTCTTGGTTTAGGATAAAACTTATCTTTTATAGTACTTTTTACCTCAACTATTTTTTCTATTTTGTTCTCTTTAGGGCTTAAAACAATAAAATCGGCAGATTGCCCTATAGCCAATTTCAAAACATTATTTTTTCCATATTTTTCTATAAGTTTTTTCTTTGCTAAATATTCGCATTTATAACCCTTACGCATTTAAATACACTCAGTTAATTATTAGTAATATGGATTAAAAAATAAATGGTGGTCAGATATGGCAATTAAAGTGCTTGTTGGAAAAATAATGACCAAGAATCCTTTAACTATAGATAGGAATGAAACCGTTTTAAAAGCAGCCCAATATATGTCTAAAAAAAGAGTTGGTTGTGTCATTGTCGTGGATAACAAAAAACCTGTTGGAATATTAACTGATACTGATTTAACAAAAAGAATAGTTGCAACAGCTAGAGATCCTGCCAAAACAAAAGTTGGCGATGTTATGAGTACTCCTTTAATTTTTGTGAAACCAGATGACGATTATACAGTTGTTGTCGAAAAGATGAAAAAACACAAAATAAAAAGAATACCCGTCTTAGATAAAGGTAAAATAGTTGGCATATTAACCACTACTGATATAGCCAGAACAGTACCTGAAATGATTGACATATTGGAAGCAAGAATGGAAATGAAAACAAGCGAACCTTCAATAGAAGAGTCAAGCACTTCAGGTATATGCGAAATTTGCGGCAACTATTCAGATAATTTAACCTTTGAAAATGATCAGTGGGTATGTGAAAATTGTACAGATTAGATTAAAAATATAAAGTTTGTTTAAAAATATTTCTTTAAAAAAAGTTATGATTAGAATGTCTCTTCAAAGTAGATATATCTATGTAAATGGAATAAAAACTAATTTTATAACAGGTGGCCAAGGGGATGCAATATTGGCTATTCATGGCTTTCCAAGAAGTTTTGACAGAAAAAATTTGTTGTTAAAAAAACTATCAACGAAATTTCATGTTTTTGGTCTCAATCTTCCATGTTTCGGCATTACAGATAGAATGGATAATATGTCAATAAAAAAACTAGTAGATTTTATTGACAAATTCACAGAAACTATTGAATTAGAAAAATTTCATCTAGTCGGGTTCTCGCTAGGAGGATACTTAAGTTTGAATTATGCCTACAGACATCAAAATAAAATAAAAAATATGATAATCTTTGCTTCGCCTTTCGGTAAAGGATCGTTTAATTTAAAAACAAAACTTGTACTTTCAACTCTTGTTGGCATGCAGAAAAGAAATCCTAATACACATCAAATGATCAAAAAAATCATGCGCAATTCAAAATTATATAAATCATTACACAAAATTTTTGTCGGCTTAGACCCAGCATTAGAAAGTGAAGTTAAAATGCAGACAAAAATTTTTAAAAGAATCGAAGCAAGTGATATTATTAATCTATTTTTGGACATATCAAGAACAAATCTATTTAATTTTTGCAAAAAAATAAAAACTAAAACTCTGATAGTTGCTGCTAATAAAGATGGTTTAATTACTTTAAAATCTCAAAAGAAACTTTCTAAAATAATGAAAAATTCAAAATTAATTGTTGTTAAAGCGAAACATTGGAATTTGATAGAAAACACAAAATTAGATGAATTAGTAAAATTTTTAAAGAATGATTCTACATAGATCTCAATCTTTTAATTCTTTCTTCAATTGGTGGATGTGTGGCAAATAAGTTATCTAAATTACTTCTTTTAGGATCTGCAAAAAATAAATGAGATATAGCCTCGCTAACTTTCATATCACCTCTGTTATTATTCTTTATTTTTTCAAGAGCACTAGCAAGACCCTCTGGGTATCTTGTTAATTTGGCACTTGAAGAATCAGCCAAATATTCTCTTTTTCTTGATATAGCAAGTTGCACTAATCTAACAACTATAGGAGCTATAATTGCTAATATCAAACCAATTAAAATTAAAATTCCTGACTTTTTATCATCATCTTTTGAAAATCTGAAAGATCTTAAAAACATATCACTTAATATAGCAACTAGTCCGACCATAACTGCAACTATCATTGAAAATCTTATGTCATAATTACATATATGCGATATTTCATGACCAATAACACCAGATAATTCATCTCTATTTAATTTCTTTAGTAAACCAGTTGTTATAGCTATGCTGCTGTTTTGTGGATCTCTTCCTGTTGCAAAAGCATTCATTTCTTCGCTTTCAATAATATAAACTTTTGGTTTTGGTATGCCAGCAGCTATACTTAGCTCTTCAACAATATTATTCAATTGTAGATATTTTGATCCTTCAGCGGGTTTTGCGTTTGTCGCCGCTAAAATTATTTTATCACCATATTTCCATGAGCTATAAACATAAATGAATGTGAAGAAAAGAGCAAATATAAAAAAGAAAGATGACATAGCTGGATTAAGAATGTAGCCTATAAAGTAAATAATTGAAACTAAAATTATAAAGACAAAAAATGTTAGCAGTAAAGATTTCCTCTTATTTCTAACTATTTCCTCATGAAAACTTAGCTTATGCATTAAAACTCAACTTTAACTGGTTTTCTTTCAATAGCTTCAATTTCAAAATATTCTCTAGGAGCTTTCTTACCAGATAAACCGACAAGCCACTTGCCAGGTATGGTAGACGTTATGTTATTAAATTCTAATACACTATCGTTGTAAAATTGTCGAGCATATGCAATTTTGTTCTCTATGGATTCCAATTGTTCTTGAAGTTGTTTAAAGTTTTCACTTGCTCTTAATTTTGGATAATTTTCTGAAAGAGCAAAAATCGTTTTTAAAGCAGATGTCAATTGATTTTCTGCTTTAGCCCTATCTTTCAAATTATCGCTTACTTTCATCATTTCTTCTCTCGCTTTTGTCACCATTTCTATCGCTTTTCTTTCATGTTTCATATATCCTTTAACAGTTTCCACCAAATTTGGAACTAAATCAGCTCTTTTTTTCAACTGCACATCTATTTGTGACCAAGCATTGTCTATTCTGTTTGATAGCACGATTATTTTGTTTATATATAGCACTAATATTAAAACTAAAACTGCCAATGCTATTATTAAAAACAAAAACACTTTATCACCTCAACTTATCAAAATATAACAAAATATTATTAAAAATTTTATCTATTTTGTTTACAAAATAAAATCTCATGGAAATTGACATTGTTTACAACGGGAATATATTAATAAAAGTAGATGGTAAAAAAATAGCATTGGATCCAGAAAGCAAAGTGGATGCAGATTTTATATTCATATCTCATGCGCATCTAGATCATATGCCTTTGGAAGAGACAGTCACTCCTACAATATGTTCAAATTTCACTAAGGAGATGATACAATATAGAAGAAATTTTGAAATGATAAATTCTATCAACTTTGATAGTTTTGATATAAATAAAATACATTTGAGGCAATTAAATTCTGGTCACATAATAGGTTCTACATCTCTTTTGATTGAAACAAAAAACAAAAAAATATTCTATACAGGTGATATATGCGATAAATATAGATTTCATTTAAAAGCGGCTGAAATACCAAAATCCGACATAATGATAGTTGAAAGCACTTATGGAAATCCATTTTACAAGTTGCCTAGTATAACAGAAGTTGTAGAGAATTCGAATAAATGGATTAAATCTTGCTTGGAAGAAAAAAATTCTGTGGTGCTAATGGGATATCCACTAGGCAAAGCGCAAATACTCACTAAAATAGCAGAAACATATGATGTCCATTTAATAGTTAATGATAATATAAATGAAATAAACAATTTGTGTAAAAAATATGGTTTTAATTGTATCAAATCTATACCTTATTCTAACGCAAGTGAAATCATAAAAAATGAACAATTTATAGGAGTTTTCCCAATATCACATTCAAATTTAACAACAAAGAGCAAATTTCCAATAAAGACAGCTGCTTTTACTGGATGGGGTTTGGATGAAAATTATAAAAATCAGTTGGGTGTAGATAAAGTCTTCCCGCTAAGTGATCACTGCGATTTTAATGGTTTAATAAAGATAGTTAAAGAATCATCACCAACTAAAGTTTATACAACACATGGATATGAAGAAGAATTAGCTTATGAAATAAGAGAAAGATTAGGTATAGACGCACAACCAATATCTAAAAATCAAAGAAATCTGAAACAATTTATTTCTTAAAATTATTTTCTAATTTTTCTAATACTTCTTATGCGAGAGGGCTTTTCTTCTTTCTTTAATGCTCTTCTGCAAGATTTGCATAAAGGTGCTCTGAAACCGAGCCATGTAACCCTAACAAGTCTACCTACTTCTTTTATTGTTTTCCCGCATCTACTGCATTTCTTTTGCATTCAAAAGCCTCTGCTATATTAGTCTATTGTTAATAAAAATAATAAATATTTTCTCTATTTTACATGATAACTTATATCTAGTCTTGAACAAATTAACAATGATATTTAAAGTCTTTTATATATTAGATTAAAACATGAAAGCATATATTGTCACTAACCCATTCGGTGTATTTGTTTTAGATGAAAGAGGACAAATCATCGACGAAAAACATTTTTTAAAAGATCCTAAAATTGTAGCTCAAAAATTAATTCAACAAAGTTTGTTAAATGAAGAGAGTGAAATAATTGAAAATTTGAAAAAAAAAGGTTTTAACGAGATAATATCTTCTAAACACACCGATTTTGTTTTGATGGAAGAAAATAATTTTGGCGAGAAACAAATAAGAAAAAGAATAAGACAATTATCAAAACTTAACACACAAGAGTTTAACGAATATATGACTTCAGTTGGTATTGAAATAACAAGAATTAAGATAAAGCAGAATGTAAAGAAAGACAGAATAGCAATGGAAGTTATTGATGCGATAGACGAAATTGACAAATCATTGAACATCTATGTAGCGAGACTGAGAGAATGGTATGGTTTACATTTTCCAGAAATAGAAAGTGCAATTGATAAACATGAAAAATTTGTAAAATTAGTCTCTCAATTTGGGTTAAGAAAAAACATAACAGAAAAAGATGTAGTTGATTTGGCTAAAAGCAGCATGGGCATCGAATTAAATGAAAGAGACGAAGAGATATTAAAAGAATATGCAACTAATATTGTCAATTTGTATAAATTAAGAGAACATATGGAGAAGTATATAGAACAATTAATGAAAGAAATAGCTCCAAACTTTTCTGCTATTGCAGGTCCTTTACTAGCAGCTAGATTGATAACACTCGCGGGCGGTCTTGAAAAATTGGCAAAAAAATCCTCATCTACGATTCAGTTATTAGGTGCTGAAAAAGCTTTGTTTAGGTACCTTCATGGTCATGGAAGATCGCCTAAGCATGGAACACTTTTTATTCATCCATTAATCCAACAAGCACCTCAAAATAAAAGAGGAAAAATTGCAAGAATAATATCATCCAAACTCAACATTGCAATAAAAATGGATTATTATGGGCACGAAGACAATTCTGAAAAAATGAAAAAAGAATTAAAGGAAAGAATAGACGCTATAATGAAAGAGTAGATGTTTATGAGCAAAAAACAAAACAAATTTGAAGGTATATTTTGGATAAAAGGTAAACTTGCAACAGAAAATCTAGTCCCCGGTAAAATAGTTTATGGTGAAAGGTTAATTAATTTTGATGGCAAAGAATATAGAATTTGGAGCCCGACTAGATCAAAACCGGCAGCGGCCATATACAAAAATTTAAAACATTTTCCATTAAAAAAAGGTTTCAAAATCCTTTATTTAGGCATAGCATCCGGCACAACTTCAAGTCATTTCAGTGATATCATAGGTAGAGAAGGTATAATTTATGGTATAGAAATTTCTGAAAGAGTTTTGAGAGAGATATTGACAGTTGCTGAGCAAAGAAAAAATATAGTTCCTTTGTTAGCTGATGCGAGAAAACCAGAAGAGTATTCGTGGATAGAAGAAGTTGATCTGGTATATGCAGATGTTGCCATACCGGACATGACAGAAGTTATGATAAGAAATTGTGAATTCTTCTTGAAAAGTGAGGGGTTTGCTATGATAGCAATAAAATCGAGAAGTATAGATGTTTCTAAAAATCCACATCAAATTTACAAGCAGGAAAGAAGCAAGTTAGAGAAATTTTTTAATGTTATTGACTTTGTGACATTAGACCCTTATGAGAAAGATCATGGTTATTTTGTTCTCAAGATGAAGTAATTGGTTTAATCCAACCAAAAACAAAATTATCCACTTTGAAGTTCACTCTTTGTTTTATATTCCCTCTATCTTCAATTAAACAAGCTTCCACTAAATTTATTTCTTTCATCAAACCATCCCTTACCTCTATAATAATCTGCAAACTCACTCAACTTTTTTTGCGGAATTTCTATTGATTCTAGTAGCATTGTTTCATGACATGATCTACAAAAAACTCTTCTATTACCAAAACCATCTAAAAATCTCACAAGCCTTTGTGAATGACATTTGTTGCATATCATAAAAACCACTAAATTAAGATTATAAAACAGATATACCAACATTTTGTAACACTTAAGTTTGGATGAATAAGAAAAATAAGGCGTTATAAGACTAATTTAGCCTAAATAAGAGCTAAAAATTCCTTAAAAAATTTTTTTAAATCCTTTGAAGGTAAACTAATACCAACAGCGGATTTATGCCCACCACCTTTCACATTTGGCATTTTTTCTTTGATTTTTTCAATAATACTAACAAGATCAACATCTCTTTTGTTTTGCTCCAATCTTATACTTATTTTTTTGTTTTGCGTTCCAAATTCTCTCCCGACCACACAAACTATCCAGTCAGGATAAGCTTGTCTTAATTTATCTGAAGCAAAAGATGTTATAGAATTTATATTACTCATTTGTGCTTCATAAATAAGCACTTTTTTATCCTCAAAAAATTTCCCAGTTATTTTGGCATTGAGTAATATCTTCTGCGCCTCTTTATTTATTTTTTCGTAAAATTTTCTTAAAGTGTATGAATTCTGAGTCAAACCATTTATGAATTTGTCTGGACTATCTTTGCATTCTATGAGAGCCTGAACAGCAACTTTAGCGCCATTCACCTTGTTCATCATTCTACCTGATCTAACCATATCCCACATTTCTCCAAAGATGGATTTCTCAACATACTCTTGCTGTATTTTTTCTATTTTGAAAAGATTAGGATATTCACCTTCCGCTTCTATAAACAAATCTTTGCATAATTCAACTCTATGATCTTCAGTTATTCCAATAGCAGCAATCCATGCCATTTTCTCATTTTTGGTCAATCTTTTCGATAAAAGATAAATCATATATGATGTCGGAGGAACTTTGCTATCATCAGTTTCAAACACGCGAGGATTTATATAAAGCATATTCTCTTTACTAGGTATTTTTGTTATATGATGATCCAAAATCAAACCATTAAAAATATTCAATTTTTTCGGCTCTATAGTAACATCCAAAGTAAAAACAAAATCTGGATTTATAGTTTTTAATTGCCTTATCAGATTTTTGCTTAAATTGTTAGGCCCTCTAATTGGAAAGAGATATGGAAGCTGTCCATTTAATCTATATATAATTATAGAAAGCATGGCAGCGGAAGTACAACCATCGCCGTCGTCATGGTGAATAATGCAAATTTTGTCGCCGCTTTTAATTTTTTTTACTTCTTCTTCGAGCACATCAAGAAGTTCATTTAGATTCCTCAGATTTTTCACCCAATTCTTTCATTCTTTTTTCAGCTAGAATCCTCATTTTCTCTTTCATTTTTGCACTTCCTATTATATAATATTCCACTACAGAAGCTAGAGAATCAAGATGGTGAAAAACGACAGCTTCAAAAGATTTTGGTGTCGTAGTACCAGCATCTCCAGGATGAGAAGCAACTATATGAATAACTTCTTCAGGAAAATCTCTAGCATATAATTCTGCTACACCAAGAATAGTGTGATCTAAACTAACACCTGTTGGAACTAAATCGTTTTCTTCATCTCTGTTATATTCAACCGACTTCATTATATCATGACATAAAGATGCCGCAATAAGCGAATCCAAATCCAATTTTATCCCATATCCAGCTTCGAATATTTGAGCAGTTTGGATAATTAAATGAGTCAAAACTACGGTATGATGAACAACATCTCTTTCAACAGGGCCGATACTAGAACTTGAAACTGCAAAATAACTACCAGATTTTTCTAAATCCTCTCTTTTATATTTGCTGAAATTTTTATTTTTTAGTTTTGCATCTTTCAAATAATCTATAACCCTTTTTCTAAGGTCTTTATTGCTTATTTTTTCAGCTAATCTAATTAAACTTTCCATAGTCATAAGTTTGAAATATATAGATTTAATAATTTTAGCTTTTGTCATTTCTCCAATAAATCTAAAGGTTTAAAGAAGATCCCCAAGTCTTTTTATATCTTTATTCGCTACATGAGTGTAGATTTGCGTTGTCTTCAAATCTTTATGGCCTAAGAGTTGTTGAATATACCGAATATCTACACCACTTTCTAATAGATGTGTGGCAAAACTATGTCTTAATGTGTGGGGACTCACCTTTTTCTTGATATCCGCTTTCTTTGAAGCAATTTTCACTATTTGCTGAATTGTTCTTTTGTTATATTTTCCGCCTCTATGAGAAATAAAAACTAAACCTTCCTTTCTTATTCCATAAATTTTCAACATATCGATTATTTTTTTATGCAGAAATAATATTCTTTCCTTATCGCCCTTTGCAATTTTTAGATGAATAATCTCTCTTTCAAAATCTATATCCTGCCATTTGATGTTTCTTCATCCAATCGAAGACCGGCATAATATAAGAACATAATGATAAGCTTATGTTTTATGTTATTTGTGGATTCTATCATTTTATTTATTTCTTCTTTGTTTAATACAATTGGCAATTTTAAAGGCTTTTTTGCGAGAGGCATTTTCTCCTCAAACTTTGTGTTCAAAACATTTTCATGGAAAAATTTTAATGTAAAATATACAGATCTCATAGTCGATTTACTTTTGTTTTCGTAGGATACCAGGAAATCTCTTGGAGTCTTTCCTGAATTAAGAAAGTCCTTCACAATAGAAATATAGGTTTTGCCCGTTTGATATGAATATCTCCTGAGTTTTATTTCATTGATCAATTTACCAATTAATTGGTATTTTTGTTTTGATGAATAAGTTTTATTTTCGCTAATCATATAATTTACTATTTAATAGAAAAATATAAAATTTCGCTTTTTATTATAATTTGTTTTATTAGATGAAGAAATTTCTCGTTTAATAGTTGTTAGTTTCAATTTGAGATTCGGCTAAACAATAGTAAAATCATAGATTTTGAAGAAACAATAAAAAAGAGGTTGGCGTCTTTATTTTTGATTTCTGCACATTGAATTCAAAAACTCCATTCCTGCTGATGGTCCCAATAAATCGAAAATTGTACGCAACACTTCAGTAAAACCATCATCTTTATTCTGAACATATACTCCTGCTACAATATCATCGCCAATCTGTCTTTCTGGATCATTTGGCGAGTATTCTCGTCCTTGCATTGCTTGGGCAACTGCTCCAATAATTCCTACCATTAGTCCGGTTGGTCCTTGTGTAGGATCATCATACCTTCTACCAGAATAGGCTTCGTGTGCTTCTATGATATGACCTTGTCTCCTTAATTCTTCAGCAACTATGTCAAAAAGTTCAGAATACAAATCACAAAAGTTTAAATACTTATTACAAATAATAAAGTTAGTAAATGTTCATCACTCACGATCACGAAAAGTTAATCAGAATGTTAAAAGACTTTTCGCTAATCGTCGAAGGAGAAAAAGACAAAAAAGCGTTAAATTTCATGGGATTCGATGAAATCTTTGTCATTTCAGGAAAAACAATCGAAAAATTTACAAACGATTTGCCTAAAAACAAAAAATATATAGTTTTAACTGATTTTGATCGTGAGGGTGAATTGAAAAAGCAAAGAATCTATAGATTCTTTGAAACAAACAAAATAAAATTTAACCCAAGATTAAGGGTTGAATTTCAAAAACTTTTTAAGGTGGTTAAAATAGAAGAATTGATGAAAATTTCAAAAATAATGGAGGATGTTCAATATGGGAAAATTAGCTCAATCTACAATAAAATATTTAATAGAAGCAGAATTTTATGCAGAAGGTATAGTAGAAAAACCAGATGTGATAGGCGCTGTTTTTGGCCAAACTGAAGGTTTGCTCGGTCAAGATTTGGATTTAAGAGAGTTACAAAAAACAGGTAGAATAGGAAGAATAGATGTTGATATAAAAGAAGATAATGGAAAGACATACGGATTAATACAGATCCCATCCAGTCTAGATAGTTCTGAAACAGCATTAATCGCGGCTGCATTAGAAACGATAGAGAGAATAGGACCATGCGAAGCAAAAATAAAATTAAAAGAGGTCAAAGATATAAGAATGGTCAAAAGAGAGTATGTTGTTGATAGAGCGAAAGAAATATTGCAAAACTTGATGAAAGAGCAACCAGAAGCAAATGTGCTCACAGAGACAATTAAAGATTCTGTAAGAGCTTCTGAAGTAATTGAATATAAAGGATTAGAGTGCGGGCCCGACATAAAAGACACGCCTGAAATAATAATCGTGGAAGGAAGAGCAGACGTCGTTAATCTTTTGAAAGCTGGTATTAAGAATGCAGTAGCAATAGGTGGAACAACAATACCAAAAACGTTAATTGAAATAGCTGAGGGAAAAAAAGTTACTGCTTTTCTAGATGGTGACAGAGGCGGTGACTTGATTTTGAAAAAACTGTCGAGATTAATAAAAATAGATAAAATTGTGAGAGCACCTGATGGAAAGGAAGTGGAAGAATTGACAAGCAAAGAAATATACAAAGCATTGAGATCAAGTGAAGTTAAAGAAAAATCCATTGTTAAAAAACGACCAAGTAAAATAGAAAAGCAAGAAGAATCTACAGCAGAAACTCATGAATTAAGTTCTAATGTAAAGCAAAAAATAGTTGACATTTTGGACAAAATGGTTGGAACAAGAGCAGCATATATTTTTAATGAAAGAATGAAAATGATGGATAAAATACCTTTGAACCGCTTCAATAAAAAGAATGAGTCATTGAAAGAGGCCAAAATTGTTTTAGTTGATGGTTCAATAACAGAAGAGATGGCAAAAGTAGCGGACGAAATGAAAGTAGAATACTTGATATCTGAAAGCAAGGATAAGGATTTTGAAACGAAATACACAAAAATATATACAAAACAAAACTTAATTGAACAGTAATTTAGTAGCTATCACTTCTATTTTTCCTTTGTACATTTGTGGTTTGCCTATAACTGTTATATTTACTGAAGGTTTGAGCAGATTTTCATTCAAACTATTTTTGAATATGACTGCATCTATAATTCCAGAAGAATCCTTTAATTTGAGAAATGTATTTCCATCTTTAGATGTGAAAACGCTAACAACAGATCCAGTAATTTTAACATATTTTTTATCCAAAGAAACATTTATTACATCTACACTGACAGGTTCAATTATTTTGTTAGCTATAGCTATTATAATTATTCCGCAAACTGATGATATTAAACACAAAGCAGTCAATGTTTTTTCATCCATTTAATTTAACCTTGTAAACAGTTTCATAAATTGGTCCTGTTTTGGTTAAAGTGCTTTTTACAAGTGAGACTTCTTTTGCAATAAAATCACCAAAATTAATGTTTCTGTTTTTATCGATAAATTGTTTGACGCTTTTTTTGTTATCAATACTTTTTACTCTGCATAAAGTCATTTTTGTTTGTTCATGATAACTGCCACCAATTTCAGATCCGACAAATTTTATTAAATCCTTCATTTTATTTTCTTCATCCACCACGTCAATACCAATGACTCTAATGTAATTTTCTGAGGGCAACACTTTCAAGTTGCTTAACTTCACGTGAAACTCACCAAAACCGCTTATTTTATCTAGTTTGCTTTTTATCTTGTTTAGATCATCACTTTTAACATCTCCTAAAAATGTTATTGTTAAATGCATGTTATTTTCCTCAACAAATTTTGCTTTCATAGGCAGAAATTTCATTTTTTCTTGAAATTTCAATATATCACTTTTTATTTCATCAGGCATCCATATACAAACAAACAATCTAACCATAATAATATTTAATTTAACTATGTTTTAAAGATATTTCATTCATAAATAATCTTCACGCAACATTCACGCAACATTCACGATAATTTTAAATGAATAGACTGTATTAAATTAACTGTTTGTGAAACGAGCGTGAACATATGGATTACGAATATTTTAGCAAATTTGGCTGGTCCAGCAACCCTTTCACTTTAACAATATCTCCAGATTTAATGGTAGGTTATTCGGAGCAAACAGAATCGTTGCTATCCCATATCTTTAATCAACATAAAGCAGCTATGGTTATAGGACCAACAGGTTCGGGAAAAACAACCATATTAAATTGGGTTAACGCTCAAGTTAAAGCTTATAGTGGCTACAAATCTTATTATGTACCAAAGCCGCCAACAAAAAAAGAAGATTTAACTGAACTATTTAAGCACAATCTTGGTTACACTTTCATAGATAAATTAAAATTCAATAAAATAGATATGAACAACATAGCAAGATATTTAACAAGAAAAACACTTAAAGAAAAAACAGTTTTTTTGATAGATGAAGCTCATGAGTGCTCATTAGAGGTACTTGAATGGTTAAGAACAATAAATGACATAGTTCCTAACTTGATAATAATTTTTGCGGGTTTGCCTGTATTTGAAAAAAAACTAGAAGCAGAGTTGCCAACATTGCTAATGCGCGTGAATACACGTGTATATCTTGAATCTTTATCTGAAGTAGAAACAGAATCTCTAATTCAAAAAAGAATTGATAGAGCAGGTGGAGAAGGAATTAAACCATTCACAAACGATGCTATAAAAAAAATATATGAAATTACAGGAGGATTTCCAAGAGAAATAATAAAAATATGTGACCAACTGATTCGGGAAGCAGCCAAAAAGAACATATCAACTATCACTTCATCTTTTATAGATCAAGTTATTAAATCGATTAAAATATCCGAAACGGAGGAAATAAAGTTCACGTTAACTTCAAAGCAAAAAGAAATATTAGAACTACTAAATAAAGAGTCTAATCTATCACCAACAGATATAGTAGAAAGAATAGATATTAGAGAGTATAAAACAAAGAGCCATGCTATAAGATCAATAAATAATATACTAAGAAGAATGATGGAAGACGATTTGTTAAAAAGAGCGCAGGTTGGTAATAAATTTGTTTACTCTTTATCTGGCAAAGCAAAAACAATGTTAGCAGAAGCATGAGAGCAAATAATATTTAAACTAATAGTTAAGAATATATTATTTATTAAACAAATTAAACATAGGTGATAATAAGTGGTTGATACAAGAGTGAAAGCAAAAAGTGTGATTGGGAAAACTATCATTAGTGAAGAAACTGGAAGGAGGTTTGGATTAGTAAGTAATGTAGATTTTGTTACAGAAAGTGGTGAACTATTAAATCTAGTGGTTGCAGGTGCAACAAAACATTTAAAAGATTTGAATTTGAAGGAAGACGACAAAGGGAGACTTTTAATACCATTTAGTGCAGTGAAATCTATAGGAGATTTCGTGGTTGTAAGCGAAAACGAATTAATCTAAATTCTTTTTTATTGATAAAATTATGCTTTTATCTAGTTTGTATTTCTCTAAATATCCATAAAAACTTCTTACCATATTTTATTCTAGAAACTAATCCTTTTCTCTCCATTTCTAACAAAATTTGATTAGCTCTGCTTCTTGATATTTGAGTCAATTTACCTATATCTTCAGTGCTTAATTCTTTTGATATTTTCAAATGTCTTAATATCTCCTTTTCTCTGAAACTTGATTCAATGTTTTCAGCAGATTTTTCTAGTTTTTCAAGTGTTGACAACTGTTGATTACTGTTGATTACTGTTGACAATTGTTGACAATTGTTGACAATTCTTTTTAATTCCAAAATATAAGATTTTATAGCATTCAGTTCTTTGTAAATATCTTCGCTTGAGCTTATTTCTTCGTCAAATCTAGACTCTGTCAATACTTTATCTGGAACTCTGAGATCAAACTTTATATCCAACCCTGTGATTTTCTCTTTTATTGTAGCTATATCTGTAGCTATCTGCTCAATTTGGCCCATTCTTCTAGCATATTGTAAATCTCTCAGGTTGTAATAGCTTAAATCTTTCTGTTGATTATTGTTGACAACTGTTGACAACTGTTGATTATTGTTGACAACTGTTGACAATCTTTTTATGCCTAAAACCCTTTTCATAAATTCTTTAAAAGACATCAATAATTGTTTATATTTGCGAATATTTAATATTCACGTCCAACTTCACGTCCATTTCACATCAACTTCATCTATTCTCCAATCCTTCTTTATTTTTGAATCTTTGATGCATGTTGTCACACCAGAATTATACATAAGAAGACCAGTCCAAGCTATCATACTGCCATTGTCACCTGAATATTTTGGCGGAACCACGTGTGGTTTTGCCCCTCTTTCTTCACACATAATTTTTATCATTTCTTTCAAACGTTTATTAGCGGCAACACCACCCGTTACTAATACTTCCTCTTTGTTTGTATGTGCAATTGCTCTTTCTGTAGCTTCTGTAATCATAGAAAAACATGTTTCTTGAAATGAGAAAGCCAAATCATTCTTGCTAACACCTTTTTTTAATAATTTTTGGCATTCTGTGACTATGCCAGAAAAACTAAAATCCATACCTTTGACTATGTAAGGCAAGTCAACCCACTTACCACTTTTAGCCAATTCCTCTATTTTTGGACCACCAGGCATTTCCAAACCAAAAGATCTAGCCAAAACATCGAATGCGTTGCCAATCGGTATATCTAAAGTCTCTCCAAATATTCTGTATCTACCGCCTGATAACGCGATTATTTGAGTGTTCCCACCGGAACAATATAATATTACAGGATCTTTGCATCTTGTTGTCATTTTAGCTATTTCTACATGTGCTATTGGATGATTTACACCGACTATTGGTTTGTTAAAATTAAAAGAAATATATCTAGCAATAGATGCACCTAAACATAAACATTGAGGCAACCCCGGTCCTTGTGAAAAAGCTATTACATCGATTTCATTCAATGTCTTTTTTGCTTTTTTTAAGGCAACATCAATAACATTTTTTGCATGTTGTACATGGTATTCAAAAACTTTCCTAGGCAACATTCCTTCACCTAAAGGTGGTTTGTAGAAAGATTTTTCATCGGATAATATTCCTTTATCGCTAACAATACCAACGCCAAATGTATGAGCCGTCGATTCTATACCTAAACAAGTTATTTTACTCAACTTCATCACCAATTATTAATTCTGCTTTACCACCGCCTTCAATTATTATGTTTTTAATCCTTTTCAATTGTAGTCTGTTTGTTTCATTATCTGAAAGAAACCAAATAGAATCCATGTATTTTTCCGCTTTTAATTTATTTAACTGTCTCCACGTTCTCACTAAAAGCGAATTTTTTCCTTTGGGTATATCATATACAAGCATTAATTTTGGAGGCATGTAATACGTATTACATTATAACAAAAAAAAGCTTTTCTAGACAAAAAAAGGCATATTTAACCTTATTGTAATACGTATTACACTTGCTTATTCGATCTTTTTCATGTACTTCAGATACTTAATGACACTATTTAGATCAACTTTTTTGTCCTTTATTTTTATTAATTTGACATTTAAACCGTAATCGTCAAGTTTTTGGATAGAAACAAACTGATTTAGATATTTATCAATTATTTCAGATATTGTTTGATGATGAATACCAGTTCTTCTGCTTATTTCCCTTAAATGAAGCCAATCTTCAGTCTCTTTTAAGACAAATAAGATTTTTCCAATCTTTTTTATCGTATCTTGTCTCATACTTTAATCTCTCACGAACTCTCACTTGCCAGCTGGCGCCTTTTTGTCTTATGTTTTATCCTTTATTTATGCTTTTTAATAAATATCTATCTTACTCTGGCACCTTACTTCTTATCATATTTAGAATAGTTTGAGAATCATCACCAGCAACTTTCCTCACCCAGTCTACAACACCATCGTAATTCGTTCTATTTACCTCTTCTTCACGTTCTATCTCATCCACATATTTGCGTATAATTAGAATATATAAATCAAGATCACGTCTATATATAACCCCATGTACTATACCCTTCTCATTTCTCCACAACCACTCAAAGTGTGTGGCGCTTTCATAAAACTCAATTTTTATCATAAAAAAACAAAGAAAAACGCATTTTTATATATTTAGTTTTATAAACTATGCGAAACAAATAATAAAGCACAATACAAAAAATAAAGTGATAAAGATGATATGCGAATATTGTCATACAAAATTGGATAAAAAATGGAATTATTGCCCAAATTGTGGGTTTCTAGTTCAAAAGAACATATCTTTGTTTGATTACTTGAATCAACAAATAAAACAGTTAACTAAAAAAATGGAGATGGAAAGTGTAAATTTTGATGAGATTCAATTTCCTAGTAACATCACAATAACTTTCACAACAGATCATGATCAACCAGAAATTAAAATACAAAACCCTAAGAATAACGGTTTAATTAACAAACAACCAAGAAAATTGCCAAAAAACACAGTGGAACCAGAGACTAAAATTAGAAAAACAGGAAATTTGATAATAATTGAAATGAAATTAGACGGAGTGAAATCTATTGATGACATAGATATAAACATCTATTCTAATTCAATCGAAATAAGAGCTTTTGCTAAAGACAAAGGATATTTCAAAATCATAAACATACCATCTAACTTTATTCTCGTCAATAAAGAGTTTAAAAATGAAGAATTACACCTCCAATTTTCTAGCTAAACTTTTCCATTCCATTCTTTAAAGAATTTATCAAGATATTCTTTCATAAAATCGTGTCTATTTTCTGTAATTTTTTGTAGTTTTGGTGTTCATAAGATTTTTAACAATAACAATTTTTCATAAAAATGATTCATGCTCGAGTCACTATTTTTAATATATTCTTCAGCTGTATTGTGAATTATTGGTTTTATATTGAGATTATATATTATCTCTTCCTCTGTTTCCACCAAATGCAAAAACTCTAGCAATCCCTATAGTGCCAATTACATCTAATCTATCAGCATCTTGAACAATCATCTCTTCCTTTATTCTTATTTCTAATTTTAAATTAATCAACTTACATTTTTTAACCATTCTCTTGCCTTTTTTGGTCCAACAGAAGTATCACCATCATGAAATTTCCAGTCAACTACATCATGCAAAATGGCAGTTAATTCAACAACGAACATGCCAACATTTTCTTCTTTTCCTATTTTAGTCCCCATTTTCCAAACTCTATATGTATGCTACCAATAATGATAAGATTAATATTTTTCTAATATTTCTTTTGCATATTTTGTCGTTCCTATTACAATATTTATTTTATTCATATCTATAATTTGATTAAATAGAATAAATTATTGGGGTAGCTGGGATTTGAACCCAGATTTCTGGTCATTCAACGATCGCCAGCCCCCGAAGCTGGAATAATAGCCAAGTTATACCACTACCCCCTATCAAAAATCTAAAAAATGAAAAACTTAACATTTTCATAAGAATATTAAAAAAACGCTATTTTACAATAAAAACGGCTCTGTAGAAACCCTATAAAAAAATAAATTAGGAATCGGACCCATATTTTGTTTTATTAACTACAAGGAGGTCGATCCCTATTAGAAAGAAGCATTCACAA
>Ga0123519_10000943_pt1 | contig 50659 bp, 52 predicted proteins | sample YelNatPaOPRAMG02_FD_87396 | JGI IMG/M metagenome (GOLD analysis project Ga0123519, IMG submission 87396) | Hot spring microbial communities from Yellowstone National Park - Yellowstone National Park OP-RAMG-02 (version 2) | ecosystem: Environmental > Aquatic > Thermal springs > Hot (42-90C) ...
AGAAAAGCCTGTTCTGGATGCGCTTCGCAAATCTTTGGGTCAGCAATTCCAGCAAGATGAAACACAACTTCATACCCCTCAAAATTCAATGTCTCCGGCTTGGCGACATCAATGCAGATAACCCCATCCCCTCCCCTGCTCTTGCTCGCAACAGCCACAGATGCGCCAAACTCCTTTAATTTTGAAACTAATCGACAGCCAATGAACCCATCCCCGCCCGTCACAAGCACAGGGGTTTCCTCCCACCTCATCAATACTCCTCTATTTTAAGGAATTGCTCATTCTCCAAGAAGTAATCAAGCAAATCCTTCATAGTTTTCTCCAATGGTATTCTTGGCTCCCATCCCAACTCCTTTTTTGCTTTTGAATAATCGCACTGCAGAACCATCACATCAGCTGGCCGGTATCTGCTTTTATCAACCTCCACCTTCATCTTACCCTCCAAACCACCTATTCTTATCACAAGCTTTGCAAGCTCCCCAATACTGATGCTCCTCCCACTGCCAAGGTTGTATACCTCACCTGCTTTTCCTTTTTCAACAGCCAGCATGTAACCCCTCACAATATCCCTCACATCCGAGAAATCTCTTTTTGGCTCAGGGTTGCCAATAACCAACTTTCTCTCTCCAAACTTTATCCCACGTGCAACCTGCCTTGCAATTACGCTGGTGACAAAATGCAAACCTCTGCGAGGGCCGGTATGGTTAAACGCCCGTGTTCTCACAACAGGCAACCCATAACATTTGAAATGCGTATAGCACATATAATCCCCAGCAACCTTGGAAACTGCATAAGGGGAAAGCGGCCTCAGAGGGTTGGTTTCCTTTACTGGAAGCTCATTCTCATATACCAACCCATACTCCTCAGAGCTGCCAGCAAAATGGGCTTTCTCAACCTCATCGCAGTGCCGCAGGGCTTCAAGGAAGTTGGCTGTTCCAAGTATGTTTGTTTTATACGTATCATACGGTGCTTGGAAGCTCAGGGGAACATACGATTGGGCAGCAAGGTGGAAAACCACGGTTGCTCCGCTTTCTTTCAGAGGATTCAGAATGGATGGCATGTCCACCATGTTCCCCTCATACACTTTAACCTTCTTTTTCAGATGGTTTATGTTTGGATAGTGGGGCACTGCATGCCTTCGAAGCAAACCATGCACCCGTGCTCCCATGCTGAGCAGCTTTTCGGATAAATGGGAGCCCATGAATCCAGAGATACCTGTTATGAACACATCCCTGTCTCTCCAGAACGATTCTGATGGTTCCGCCAACGTATCACCTCAAAAGTTCATTTTAACTATACAGTTGAAACTTTATAAAACATTCAGCGCTTGAGCTTACTAACCAAAAATGAATATGCTATCACAAATGCTCTGAGCGGGGAGATGAAAAACACAAAGCAGATTGACGGGAGCAGCATACCAGTCAGATAATACGCTACAGCGACTTCAGCAAGCAGCACGAGAAACATAAGAGCAACTGCGTAAACAAACACATTGTTGAGGAAGCTGAGCAGGATGCACAGCGTGAATACAAACCAGAAGAAGGGGTATGGAGGGTAGAGAAGCACGAGAGGATTTTCTTTAACTAAATTGTAAGTTGATATTCCCCTCCCCGCATACTTTGCCTGCCTCACAATTTCGGAAAGGGTTGATGGTTCTATGTGTTTAGGGTTCACTTTAACCTCTCCTATTTTTGTTTTTTCCGCAATTTTTTTGCCAAACTCCCTATCCTCATAATAAAATATCCTCTCATCAAAACCCCCAACCATATCAAAAATATCCTTTCTCACCGCATTTGCATATTTTGGGTATCTGCTGATTGTTTTGAAGAGCAGGTTGCTCATCACAGCTCTCACATGCTGGCATTTCTGCAGAAATGTTTTATACTCGCCTTTCCCTCCAACAGCAACTGCCCCAATCCCCTCATCCTCAAATGCTTTTGCAATTTCCCCAATAAGTTCCTTGTCATCTACTTCAACATCTGCATCAAGAAAATACACAACATCCCCCCTTGCTGCTTCTGCCCCCCTGTTTCTTGCAAAAGCAGCCGAGTGTCCTTCCTCAAAGTTTATCAACCTAATCCTCTTCTCCCTTTTCATCATTCTTTCAACTATCTCCTTTGTCCTATCAGTTGAGCCGTCATTCACAACAATTATCTCATATGGTTTCACCTTTTGATTCAGCAGACTGCGCAAGCACCTCTCTATCACATCCTCTTCATTGCGAGCTGGGATTATAACTGAAATTTTGGGTTGCTTCTCAATGAAAATCACCCTTCTACATTTCTCACAATACAATTTTAATACTCTTATGTTTTAATTTACTGAAGGTGCGAGCTTGAAAATAGTTATGCTTTCCCCATTCTCTTCAAAAGGGGCAACCACCGCGAGATTATACAATCTAGCCAAAAATATGTCATGCACCGCAAAAATTATCCTGCCAAAATGTGACAAATACGGCTGCTCTGAAGAAGATGTCGGATTTATTTTCACTATTCGCAATAAATCCTTTCTCCTCCTGCCGTTTCATATCCATAAAGCGCTGGGCTATCTTCAACAAACCAAGCCCGATGTTGTGTATTTTGCAAAACCGCATCTCTTCACATTCCTCCCAGCATTGCTGTATAAAGTATTCAATCCATCATGCAAGCTGATTTTTGATTGTGATGAGTGGGATGCTGCAACTCTTAAAGACAATGAGGAACCCTTCTACAAAATTTGGCTGACTGAATTCCTTGCATTTTTTTCAATAGTTCTCTCAGATGGAGTTGTATACTCAAACACAAAAATACTGAAAGAGAAAATCCCAAAAAAATACTGGAAAAAGTGCTTCTACCTGCCAAATGGCGTGGATACCCATTTTTTCAAACCAGTTAGAAAAACAAAGAAAGAATTTTCAGTTTTATTTGCTGGGCTCCTGCATAAAATAAAGCACATAATCCCTATTGTTGATGCGGTTGAAATTGCCTGCAGAAAAATTCCGAATATCAGATGCTACATCCTCGGCGATGGTCCTAGGAGAAAGGAGCTTGAGCAAATTGTCACCTCCAAAAAACTTGGAAAAGTTTTTGTTTTTACAGGAATGGTGCCGCATGAAAAGCTTCCCAGATGGCTTGGAAGCGCAGATGTTCTGCTTGCCCCATTCTCAAATCTTGAAGGAGTTCGCTATCAGAGCAATGTCAAAATATTTGAGTACATGGCTAGCGGGGTTCCAATAATCGCAACGGATGTTGGGGATGTAAAAATGATTCTAGGCGGTGGCAAAGCCGGTTATGTGGTGCCTCCAGATAAGCCAGAAGCAATCGCAGAGAAAATAATCCACATTTACAAAAACAAAGAAGAATCAAAGAAAGTTGCCTCCGTTGCAAGAAAGCTTGCTTCTGAAAAATATGATTGGAGGGTGCTTGCCAAAAAACTACAAACCTTCCTGTGATTCTATGAGAGTCTGCCTTCTCAACCCATTCCCACTTTCCTACAAAGGAGGTGTTGAATCCGTTCTTAATTCTTTAAATTCTGAATTGCAGAGGAGAGGGGTTGAAACAACTGTGGTAACGCTTTCGGAGAAAGAAACGAAACTCATCCCTCGCTTTGCAAGAATCGCCATTTCCGCAATTCTTATTAAAAAATTGATTAGCTTGAAAAGCAGTTTTGATTTGATTCACGCAAACGCTTGGTCAGCCTGCATCTTGAAGTTCATTAAAGATAAACCATCCATTGCAACTGCTCACGGTACTGTGAAGGGTTTGCTCGCCTCAACTGGAGATTTGATGCCTCTTCCATCTCAGCTTTACACCTCACTTATCACGCAAAACCTTGAAAGAATGGGCTTCAGAAATGCTGATGCAGTTGCGGCGGTTTCCAATTCCTGCCGAGTTGAGCTACTTGCTGATTACTGCATACCTGAAGATAAGGTAAGCGTTGTTTACAACGGCATAGATATACAAAAGGTGCAAAGAGTTAAAACAAACCTGAAGGATGAGTTTGGGTGTGAAAATCTTTTATTATTCATAGGAAGGCTTACAAAACAGAAAGGAGTTGAATTTCTCATAAAAGCAGTTCCTCTGTTGAATGATTATGATGCGAAGCTTGTTGTTGTGGGGGTAGGACCGGAGGAAAGGCATCTGGTTCGGCTTGCCTCTGAGCTTAATCTCAAGGAAAAGGTGCTTTTCGTTGGTGCGGTTGATGAGAGAAGAAAGTTTGAGTTTCTCTCTGCAGCTGACGTATTTGTCTGTCCATCTCTTTGGGAATCATTTGGGATTGTGCTGCTGGAAGCAATGGCATGCAAAACTCCAATAGTCGCAACAAACGTCGCCAGCATACCCGAAGTGCTTGGAGAATGTGGAATTCTTACAAAGCCCAGAAGCTCAACAGATTTATCGGATGGGATAAAAAGACTGTTGGATGATAAAAAAACTGCCAAAAAGTTTGCCCAGAAAGCATATAGAAGACTGGTTCAAAATTTTACTGCTGAGAGAATGGCGGATGGTTATATAAAGCTTTATAGAGAATTGGTCGATTCTACTTAGCTCACTCTAATGCCATCTCATAAACTCTGCATAGTTTCCTTCCATATTCCTCCCAACTATACCGGCTCACCTGGTTCCTTGCATTCCTCCCCATCCTCTTAATCTCATCCTCATTCTCATAGAAATATAAAATTTTTTCCTTCAAACTCTTCACATCTCTTATTGGAATAATAAAACCATCTTTTCCATCTCTTACAACAGAGCCAGAGTTAGGAGTTGTTATGACCGGCAACCCGCACGCCATTGCTTCGTATGTGACCAACGCGCTTCCCTCTTCAATTGACGGCAGAACAAAAACAGAAGCTGAGGAATAGAGCTCATTCAGATTATCAACCCAGTTGATAAACCTTAGGTTTCTCATTCCGTTGTATTGCTCAACTATCCCCTTCATCTCCCATTGCACTTTGCCCTTCACTAACAATTCAGCATTCTCCAGCTTCAACTCTGAGAAGGCTTTTAATAGATACTGGAGACCTTTTCTGAGAATAACCTGGCCAACAAAAAGAACCCTAAATGTTTCATCTTTCTTTACACCAGGTTTAAATTTTCTCGTATCAACTCCAAAAGGAATCTTCACCAACCTCTCCTCATCAAATCCTTGCTCCAAAAAGCTGTTATAGGCAAACTCAGAAGGTACCAGAACATAATCACACTCCCTGTATTCATCCAGGCATTTTTTTACTACTCTCCAATTTACCGGCTTACCAGAGATCCCAAATCTATTATACTCTTCCTCCATTAGTCTCTCATATTTCAGAATATGGGATGACGCTCTCTCAATAAATGTTTTGGCCCCTAGCTTCCTAGCTTTCCTCATTGAAAGAAGTGAGAAATGATTCCACCCATGGAATATATCGCAATCATCAATTTGGAGCGAAGCTAGTGCGTCATATAAATTATCTATCAGATATGGGATATGGACTCTGCTCAACAAACTTCCAAACGGCAGAACAGCCGAGACTTTACCTCTCCCAATCCTTTTGCTTTCGTCTGACCAGCATATAACTTTTTTCAGATACCCTTTTTCTTGAATCTCCTTAGCTGCGTTATAAGCAACACTCCCTATCCCCGCTCCTCCAAATCTGGCGCCGATTGAGTATATCACATCCATAAAATCACTGAATCCAACTCTGCATCTATCCAAAATCTTATATAGAGAGATAGGAATTCTCCCCTACCACCAACCTTATCGCCTTTGGCACTTCCCCGCTCCCCGAAACTATCCTATTATTCGCCCCTATTAGGCTATCAACAATCCTTCCTTTGCATTCTATTCTGCTCCCATTCATAACAATGCTGGATTCTATCTCCACCCCTCTCAGAACGCATTCATCTCCTACCGAGGTATATGGTCCTATATATGTGCCAGAATCTACCTCACATTTCTTCCCGATTATAACCGGCCCTTTTATGAAACAACCTTTCCTCACCACTGTCCCCTCCCCAATCGAAACTCTGCCTCTGATATTTGCTCCCTCCTCCACCTCTCCTTCATTCTTGGAGTTCAGCTCTTCAAGCACCAGATGATTGGCCTCTATTATATCCTCTGGCTTGCCGGTATCCTTCCACCATCCCTTAACAATATCATAGCCTACTTTATATCCATTTTTCACAAGGCAATCAACAGCCTCAGTTATCTCGTACTCTCCTCTCCAGGATGGCTTGAGTTGTTCTATCGCATCAAAAATAGCTTTTCTGAAGAAGTATATTCCAATCATCACAAGATTGCTTTTTGGTTGCTTAGGCTTCTCCACAAGTCTCACAATCTTTCCATTTTTTACTTCTGCAACTCCAAACCTCTCGGGAGTTTTATGTCTGCAGAGCAGTATTGTAGCATCATTTTTTGAATTTTTGAATTTCCTAACAAACTCCTTAATCCCTCCCTTCAATATATTATCCCCGAGGTAAACTACAAATGGCTCATCCCCCACAAACTTCCTTGCGCGCTTCACTGCATGAGCTATTCCCTTGGGCTCTCCTTGAACTATATATTCTACCCTCACTCCAAGGGAGGAACCGTCTCCCACAGCCTCCCTCACCTTCTCTGGCGCTATTGTTCCGAGTATCACAGCGATATCCCTCACTCCCGCATCCCTTAAATCTTCTATCGCATAGAACAGCATCGGCTTGTTCGCAATGGGTATAAGCTGTTTCGGTCCTGTATGAGTGAGCGGCCTCAGCCTTGTCCCAAAACCACCTGAAAGCACAACGCCCTTCATCCCATCACATCCTCCTTAAAAATTCCTCTACTTTCTCAAACACATAATTCAACATCTCATCATCTATTCCTGGATAAACTCCAATGAAGAATGTATCCCTCATTATTTTGTCAGAGTTATTTAGCTTTCCAAAAACTTTATATCTTACATTCTTATAAGCAGGTTGCTTTATTATGTTCCCTGCAAACATAAGACGAGTTTCAATTCTGTTTCTCTCCAGCCATTTGGTTATGCTATTTCTGTCAAAAGGCACCCCATCCCTTATTGTAAGTGGAAAAGCAAACCATGCTGGATCAGAATTTGGGGTTGCTTCAGGGAGTATAAAATACTCCTCGTAATCAGAGAAGAAAGCAAGGAGTTTTTTGAAGTTTCTTTTTCGTATTTTAATAAATTCCTCTAATTTCTTAAGTTGCTCAACTCCAAATGCTGCTTGCACCTCCGTCATTTTCAAGTTATAACCGATGTCTATATACATGTACTTGTGATCGTAGGGTATTCCATCTAGCTTGAACTCAAACCTCATCCCACAGGCTCCATTTGGATTTTTCTCATTCCACTTGCAGTAGCATGCTCTCCCCCACGATCTTATACATCTTGCTATTCTAGCAAGTTTAAGGTTTTTTGTGGAGATTGCTCCTCCTTCCCCGCATGTTGTGATATGGTGAGCGGGGTAGAATGAGAAGGTTCCAAAATCACCGAAGGAACCCACTTTTTTTCCTCTGTATTTTGAGCCTAGTGCATCACAGCTATCCTCAACCACATGAATCCCTCTCTCCTCTGCTAGCTCCATAACCGCATCCATTTCATTTGGGTTTCCGAGCATATGAGGAAGCATTATGAGCTTAGTTTTCTCATTCACTGCGTCTCTCAGAACTTCAGCATTTATGTTATAAGTTCCAAGCTCAACATCCAAAACTACTGGAATGAGTCCGCATTGAATTATTGGGTTAAAAGTAGTGGGAAATGTTGTGGCAGGTGTGAGGACTTCACTGCCCCTCTCAATCCTACCATCCAGTTGCTGAGAAACCAGAGAGGAGATTGCTACCAGATTAGCGCTGGAGCCAGAGTTAGTGAGGATGCATTCCTTTACGCCAAGGTATCCTGCGAGCTCTCTTTCAAACTTCTCCGCATTCTTCCCTTCCCCAAACCATCCATCCAACAGTGCATCAACAGATGCGACGAGCTCTCTCTCATCATAAACACCTCCAGAATACCTCACCTTAGTCTCTCTTGGTCTAAACCCCTTTTTCCTCCCCCTAATGAACTTTTTTATCAACTCATGCATCTTTCTCCTTATCTCACTGCTTTCATTCATTTAACCATCCCTCCCAGCCACCCTGCCTTCTCATAACCGCCAACCCTTCAGAAACTTTGAGAGGTTTGTAGCCTAGTTCCCTTTCAGCTTTCTTTGTGGAGAGGCAACTATTAAAAGGTCTTCTGGCAAGCTGATATAATTCTGAAGTTTTCCCCAATATTATTTTGGAATTATCAAGCTCAAATACCTCAGCAACTTTAAGTGCAAATTCGTACCTATTTATACACTCGCATCCAGTTATATGATAAATCCCTTGTGAATGGTTTTTTACCATTAGATAGACTGCTTCAGCTCCGTTATCTGCAAGTGTCGGGGTGTTGTACTGATCATCCACCACCTTAATGCTTTTTCCCTCGCTGAGATTTTTAATAACCCATGTTACAAAATTAAGTCTCTGCCAAGGTCCATTCCAACCATAAACTACACTTACTCTCCCAATCGAATAATCCACCTTCCCAGCCGCGAGCAGTTTCTCTCCCTCAAGTTTGCTCGTTCCATAGTAGCTTACTGGGTTCACTGAATCCTCTTCACAGTAGTTTCCTCTCACTCCGTCAAACACATAATCCGTTGAGATATATACCATTCTAGCTCCAGCTTTCTCACATCCTTCCAACACATTCCTGGTGCCAATTACATTTAGTTTCCAGGTTTCCTTCTTATGCTTCTCGCAGTAGTCAACATCTGTGAGAGCAGCCGTGTGCACAACCACCTCAGGGTGAATCTCTTCAATGAGTTTAATGACTGAATCCCTCTCTATAACGTTCAGTTTAATCAGCTCGCATTCTCTGAGAGGAGGTTTGTTTGTGCTGTAGGTCGCATATGTTTCAAACTTACTACAAAATAGTTTTGTTATTCTGCTTCCAAGCAAACCACTTCCCCCCACAACTAGCACTTTCATTCTAAGGTATTTTGGTTGAAAAACTTTATAATCCTACTTGCCTCAATATTGTGGATGTTATGTACAGATTGAAGAAAATGATGGGTTTGAGGGTTCTTATAACTGGCGGCATGGGCTTCATAGGCAGCAACCTAGCCCACAAGCTTATCAGCTTGGGAGCAAATGTCACATTATACGATGCGATGCTCCCGCAGTATGGTGGAAACCCCGCAAATATACGGGAGATAAAAAATAAGGTGGAATTTGTAAAGGGAGATACTAGGAATTTCAAACTTCTTGCCAAAAATGTAAGGGAGAAGGATGTGGTGTTCAACCTAGCAGCCCAGGTAAGCCACCCAATCTCAATAAGCCACCCATTACTTGATGTTGAGATAAATTGTATAGGGAACCTCAATCTGCTGGAGGCGTGTAGGAGGTTCAATAAGGATGCAGTTATAGTTTATTCTGGAACTCGAGGGCAGACTGGAGATGCGGTATACCTGCCAGTTGATGAGAAGCACCCCGACAATCCGCTTGATATCAATGGAATAGATAAATTGGCTGCAGAGAAATACCACCTCCTCTATAACAGACTTTATGGAATCCCTGCAGTCTCGATAAGAATTGGAAACACATATGGGCCGAGGCATCAGATGAAACATGGACAGTATGGTGTGTTGAACTACTTCATAAGGAAGGCATTGCTTGGGGAGATTATAGAGGTTTATGGGGATGGAAAACAGATCAGAGATTACTGCTATGTTGATGATGTTGTTGATGCCCTCATTCTAGCAGCTCAGAAGAAATCAGCTATTGGAGAAGTTTTCCTCATTGGCTCTGGGGAGAGGATGAGATTTATAGATATGGTGCGCAAGGTAATTGAATGTGTTGGAAGGGGAAGCTACAAGTTTGTCCCATTCCCCCCTGGGAGAAAGGCGATAGATGTCAGAAATTATTATGTAAGCAACAAGAAGATAAAATCCATGCTGGGCTGGGAACCCAAAACATCTTTTGATACTGGACTGAGAAAGACGGTAGAGTTTTATAAGAAAAGATTGAATGAATATATATAGAGTGGATTTGTATGAGGTTGCTCGTAACCGGAGGGTGTGGTTTCATATTCTCAAATTTTATCCGTTACATGCTGCATAAATATCCGGATTATCACATTATCAATCTAGATAAGCTGACATATTGTGGGAATATAGAGAATACCTCTGATTTTAAACAAAATAAAAACTACAGATTCATAAAAGGAGATATATGCGATAAAAAGTTGGTCGGAAAAATCACAAAAGATGTGGATGTGATAATAAATGGAGCTGCAGAGACTCATGTAGATCGATCCATTATAAATGCAGGCACATTTGTCAGGACAGACATGTTTGGAACATATGTTCTACTTGAAGCAGCAAGAAAGAATGATGTGGAGAGATATATCCAGATATCAACAGATGAGGTATATGGAAGCATAAGGAAGGGGAGCTTCAAAGAGACTGACCCGCTTAATCCAAGCTCCCCCTACTCTGCAAGCAAAGCAGGGGCGGATATGCTTGTCAATGCTTACCATAAAACCCATAACCTCCCCACAATAATAACAAGAAGCTCCAACAATTACGGTCCTTATCAATTTCCAGAGAAGCTCATACCTCTTTTTATAACAAATCTGCTCCAGAATAAAAAGGTTCCATTGTATGGTGATGGGTCAAACATGCGAGACTGGCTTTTTGTGATTGATAATTGCGTTGCGATAGACCTCGTTCTCCATAAAGGGAGAACAGGAGAGACATACAATATTGCATCTTCTGAGGAGAGGACAAATTTAGAGATAACAAAAATGTTGCTGAATCTGCTTGGTAAATCAGAAGATATGATTCAATTTGTTGAGGATAGAAAGGGGCACGATTTCAGATACTCTATGGACTGCTCCAAAATAAGGAGTATGGGGTGGAGGCCAAAGGTGAAGCTTGAGGAAGGTTTGAGAGAAACGGTAGAATGGTACAAAAAGAATGAGAGATGGTGGAAGCCACTCCTCAAAAAATCAGGAAAGTAGATTTCTTTTTATATAAATAAAAAAGCTTCTCACCCACCCCACTCCAGCAACCAAATCCCACAGGAAGCAAAAGATTGTTATAGGGAGAATAAGATCAACCCTTCCGTAAGACTTCAAATACCTCAGCGATTTGAAGGCATTCTTTGCAAGAAGATAGGAAGTTCCAATACCAATTCCTAAAAGTGGACTCATCATCAACTCGGGTCTTATGAAATAAACAGCTCCAAGCACCATCATGCCAAACAAACTGAAGAATTTATGTAATGGGAACGAAAACACATAGATTGGGAGAAGAGAGAATAATAGAAAATATCCAATGAGCGAGGATACTATAAATAGAAATGTATCTATCTTAAAACTTACACCATATCTCATAAACACGTAGGCTTGGTTCTCGGTTATCTGAAAGGCTTTCTTGAAATGGTCAAGAACCGTTTTTTCTCTATCAGACTCAGAGAAGATATGCTCAACCTTGCATGCGTTATTCTTCACTATCTTATAACCTAGCTTGCGTGCTTTCTGCGAGATATCCGTATCCTCCCCTGCAAATCTAAATATCTCATCAAAAAACCCAATTCTCTCTAAAACCTCACGTTTGTATGCATCACATTTATCGGAGATCAGCTCTATCTCCTCTATCCCCCTCTTTCTCGCCAGCTTCTTATCAACTCCAAGCCAGTAAGCATATGAAAAACATTTATCCAGTATACTAAGCTTCTCAAAGTCGATCACATACTCCGAAGCCACTATGCCTATGCTGGGATCTTTTTTGAAGGTTGCAATGAGTTCCCTCATCCAATTTCTTGATAGGGGAACACAATCATCATGAAGCGTTATTATTATTTCGCCCGAACTCTCCTTCACACCTTTATTCATAGATTTGGAAAGCCCAAGGTTTGTCTTGTTTCTGAGGAGTCTTACCCACCCAAATTTCTTCACCTCATCTGCAGTAGCATCCTCTGAGCAATCATCAACAACTATCACCTCATATTCTTCATAATCCTGCTCTTCCAGAGCTTTCAGAACTTTCCCAATATGCTTCTGAGAATTATAAGCTGGAATTACCACTGAAACCGTCTTCATCTTCTTAACCTCCAACTATCCTAGCTATGCTGGAGATAAACATCCTAGCAGTTCTCACAGCATTCATTTTGATATGATACCAATTAAAAGGATTCTTCAGAATCAGATAGACAAGAATAACTGGAAAGAATACAATCTTCACAACTGATTCCAGGAAAGTTTTTCTTCTATATTTTCTATCAAAATACTTGGAGCCCAGCCCCCTAACCCAACTCTGTATAACGAACCTCCTGAAACTATAATCCTGGATGTGTGTTACCTTAAGTGGAATATAAACAAACTTATAACCTTTCTCTCCAATTCGCTTCTTCAGATCCATATCCTCCCCAGCAGCTGATCTGAAGAATTCATCAAAGCCTCCAACTTCCTCTAGAACTTGTTTTTTAAATGAAACATTTGCCGTTCCCATCCCCGGAGTGTCTGCCCCCCCAAATATCACCTCTCTTCCCAACCCATATATCACCCTTGCCTCGTAACTCTCATATTGAGCGAAGATATTCTTCTTCAGAATATCCTCTCTTGCCTCTATATAACCCCCAACCCCCACAACATCCGGAAACCTCTCATAAGTTGCCACCAACCTGTCAAGCCAATCCCTTGGGACAATACAATCATCATCCGTAAAAGCGATTATCTCTCCTCTTGAGTTCTTAATTCCTATATTCCTTGCGGCCGCGGGCCCTCTATTTTCCTGCTTGAAATATCTAAATTTTTTGAACTTTCTTCTGAATTCCTTCACAACTTCTCCTGTATTGTCGGTAGAGCCATCATCAACAACGATCACCTCATATCCATCCTTGGGATAGCTTTGAGCAATTAAGGATTCTAAAGTTTTACTCAGCTTCTTCCCTCTATTATACGTAGGAATTACCACGCTCACAAAATGGCGTTTCATAAAAATCATTATAAATATTCCTCATATACGTATATATTGATTATCACCGATGTATTGTTATGGAAGGGCCTCTGCTGTCTGTCATATCTGTTAACTGGAATAGGAAAGAAGAACTATCGAGAATGCTTTCTTCACTCCAGAAACAAACCTATAAGCGAGTGGAATTTATAGTTGTGGATAATGCTTCATCCGACGGCTCTGTGAGGATGCTGAGAGAAGATTTCCCCAAAGTAAAAATAGTTGAGATGCCAGCTAATATTGGTCTGTTTGCAGCTTTTAACCGAGGAGTGAAGGAAGCAGAAGGAGAGATTATATTTGGGATAGACAATGACTGCATAGTTCGGGATGATGAGCTTCTATACAAAATAGTTGAAAAGTTCAGAAATCCTGAGTTAGGAATAGTTGCTTGTTTGATAAAGGATTTTTCCACAGGCAAGGATCTTCCAAACAGCCCGTCCCGCCTACCTTCAGGTGATCCTCAGACAGGATATGACTGTCTTCAATTTAGTGGCTGTGCTTTTGCCATCCGGAAAAATTTGTTTGAAAACGTTGGGGGGTTTCAGGAGGACTATGTTATCTATGCTGGCGAGATAGAGCTGGCTATGAAGTGCATAGATGCTGGTGCCGCATGCAAATTCTTCCCAGACATTATTGTCTATCACGCTCGCTCTGAGAAGAGCAGAAGTAGATTATACGATTATTATACAGTCAGAAACACGCTCTGGTGGTATTGGCAGTATTTTCCTATCTATGATCTAATCAAAAGAGGATTGGGTTTTGGAACAATAGCAAAGAATATGGTTACTGGTGCTATAGCTGTCAATCTGCACAGCATAAGAGGGCTGATGGATGCTATTCTCTCCTTTCCAAAAATAATCAGAAGAAGAACTCCATTTTCTAATAAAACAATGCAACATTTTTACAGAGTAGTGAGAGAGCACAAATCAGTTTCGAGCAACTACTCTTACCTCAAATAGGTGGCGGGAGTATTCCCTCCATCATCCTGTTTGCCTTCCTATATGCCTCAATCGTTCCAATATCCAGCCAATATTTTAAATTATAAACCAACCCAGCCAGCTCCCCCTCCTCAGCAAGCTTTGGGAAAACCACGCTCTCCATCTTAACCTTTCCCGTTGGAATGTTCCATATCACCTCTGGCTCAAGAATATAATAACCAATATTCGCCAGGTTTGACTCCGCTTTCTCTGGTTTCTCAACAAACTTCGTTATTAAATTTTTCTCAACTTTTGCAACACCAAATCGATGCACCTCCTTCCAAGGAACTCGGAACAATGCAACGGTTGCGCTTTTTCCCATTTTTCTGTGAAACTTCACAAGCCTGTCAACATTCATTTTTGTCACATTATCTCCATACGCGACAACTACCGGTTCGTTTATTTCCTTCTCAACAGCAATCAGCTTTATATCCCCTCCAGTTTCCCAGCAAAGGGTGCTCACCGTTTCAACCTTCACATTATCCCTTGGGGTATGCGCAAGATAGCTGCTTATCATGCTCTGCATATGGGAAACACCAACGTATACCGTATCTATCTCCTTGCAAGTCAGAAGGTTGTCTATCACAAAATCAATCACCGGTTTTCCACCAACAGGAAGAAGAGGTTTTGGTACCCCATATGTAAGCGGCCTTAACCTCATCCCTTTTCCTGCAGCAAGTATGATTGATTTCAATGAATCACCCCTCTATACCACTCAACAGTTCTCCTCAGCCCTTCCTCCAAATCAACCTTCGGCTCCCAACCCAGTATCCTCTTTGCTTTTCTCACATCTGGCACCCTTCTCCGTATATCCTCGTAGCTCCTTCCATAGAATTTTTCATATGGGATGAACTGCGGTTTCATTCCTTTTCCACAAATCTGAATTACCTTTTCCGCAAGCTCAATTATTGGAGTTTCAACATCCGTCCCTATGTTAATTATCTCCCCTTCAGCCTTTCTGCTCTCAACAGCAAGCAACGTTCCCTCAACCGTGTCGGTTATATACGTAAAACATCTCGTCTGCTTCCCATCCCCATGCACCTGAGGTGGTTTGTTCCTCAAAACTCGGTTGATGAATATTGGTATCACTGTGCTGTAATCGCTTCCATCTGCCCTTGGGCCGTAGGAGTTAAAGTAGCGGAGCACCACCACCGGCACACCATATTTTTTATAATAACCAAAGCACAGATGCTCATCAAACGCTTTGCTTGTGCTGTAGCACCATCTATCTATCTTTGTTGAGCCGAGCAACCTCTCCCCATCCTCATTCAGAGGAAGCTTCTCGCTTCTTCCATAAACCTCGCTTGTGGATGCAAAAATAACCTTTGCATCAATCTTTCTTGCAGTTTCCAGCACATTCTCCGTTCCAACTGAGTTGACAAGCAACACCTTCAACGGATCCTCCACATAGTGCTTCACCCCAACAACAGCTGCCTCGTGAATTATTACGCTGCATCCTCTTGCAACTTTCCTCACAGTTTCCAGGTTTCTTACATCTCCTTTTACAAACCGAAAACTCTTCCTTTCAAAATTATGCTTTATGTTTTCAATCTTCCCAGTGGTCAGATTATCCAGCACAACAACCTCATTTCTCTCAACAAGCGCATCAACTACGTGAGAGCCTATAAACCCAGCTCCACCAGTCACAAGAATTCTCTCTCCAGCAATCATCCTCCCAACCCAATTCCACTGTAACTGAAACCCGCCTTCCTCAGCTTCTCAGGGTTCCATATTCTCCTTGAATCAACAATGCTCCTTCCTTTCATTTTTTTAAGTGCATCCAGTTTTATTTTTTTGAACTCATCCCATTCCGTCACAACTATGCAGCAATCCGCCCCCTTCAAGCACTCCTCTGCAGATTCCGCATACTCTATTTCATTTTTGAATATCTTTCTTGCATTCTCCATTGCAACTGGGTCGTATGCAACCACCCTCGCCCCTTCCTCAAGGAGCTTGTTGATAATCTTTATTGAAGGTGCTTCCCTCATATCATCCGTGTTTGGCTTGAATGATAAGCCAAGTATTGCAACTCTTTTATCCTTCAAACCACCCAATCTCCTTCTCGCCAACTCAACAACATGCAATGCCTGCTCGTAATTCACTTTCAAAACAGTTTCAAGTATCTTTGGCTCATAGCCAAGCTCCTTTGAGAAAGTAATTATTGCATTCACATCCTTGGGAAAGCAGCTCCCGCCAAACCCTGCTCCGGCTTCAAGGAACAGCGGCCCAACTCTCCTGTCCAACCCAACTCCCCTTGCAACCTCATACACATCCACATTTCCAACCCTCTCGCAGATGTTTGCAATTTCATTGATGAAAGAAACCTTTGTTGCGAGTATGGAGTTGCTCACATACTTCACCATCTCAGCTGAAACAGTATTCATCCTGAGGATGGGAACCTTCTTTCCTTTGTAAAACTTTCTGAAAAGCCTCTCAACAACGTCGCCTGCTTTTCTATCATGCTCCCCAATAACAACTCTGTCAGGGTTCAGCGTGTCGTAAACAGCCTGCCCCTGTCTGAGAAACTCCGGGCACATGCACACCCCAAACTCCTTCCCTGCTTTCTTGCCAGAAAGTTTCTCCACAATTTTCACCACTTCATCAGTCGTCCCTGGCACAACAGTGCTTCTCACAACTACAACATGATACCCTTTTTTCTTCCTCAAACTTCTCCCAACTTCCTCCGCTGCTTCATAGATGAATTTTAAATCAATCGAGCCATCCGGAGCGCTTGGGGTTCCAACGCATATAAACGTTATATCTGAATTCAAAACTGCTTCGCTTCTCGTTCTCATAGCTTTCAGCATACCCGCCTTTACAGTTTTTTTAATAATTCTTTCCAAACCAGGCTCAAAGAAAGGCGCCTTCCCCTCATTAATCATCTCCACTTTCTTCGGGTCGTTTGTTGAGATGAATGTTTCAAAACCCCTGTCCGCGAAGCATGCAGCAGCCACCACTCCTACGTAACCAGCTCCAATTACTGAAATTTTCATAAAACTATTATGGAGAAAGTAAATTAAATATTGCTAACCAAAAATCAACTATGATACTCATAACTGGCGGGGCTGGGTTCATCGGAACAAATCTGACAAACCTCCTTCTCTCAAAAGGATGCGAAATAGTTGTTTTTGATGATCTTTCATCTGGAAAGCTTGACAATCTGAAGCAGCATCTTCACAAAAAAAACTTCAGGTTTGTTAAAGGGGATGTGCGGGATAGGGAGACGTTGAATTCTGTGATGAAGGGAGTTGATGAGATATATCATTTGGCAGCAGACCCAAGCGTGAAGGAGAGCGCAGAAAAACCAGAGAGAAGCTTTGAGATAAATGTGATTGGCACGTTCAACCTGCTTGAAGCTGCAAGAAGGAATGATGTCAAAAAAATAGTTTTCACATCAAGCTCAACTGTTTATGGTGAAACAAACGTTCTTCCCACTCCAGAGGAGCACCCAATGGTTCCAATAAGCAACTACGCAGCTTCAAAGGTTGCATGCGAGAGCTATATATCCTCATATGCATTCACGTACGGGATAAAGGGGGTGGTGCTGAGGCTTGCAAACATCTTCGGCCCGTATTCAGCTCACGGGGTGATGTATGACTTCTACAGGAAGCTCAAGGCAAACCCAGAGAGGCTGGAAATTCTTGGAAATGGAAAACAAAGCAAATCCTACTTATACATCTCTGACTGCTTGGATGCAATGCTGCTTGCCTCAAAAAAACAGAAGAAAGTTTACGATTACTTCAACGTTGGAAGCAGTGAGATGACAATTGTGAATGAAATTGCAAAGCACATCTGCTCAGTTATGAATCTGAAACCAAAGTTTGAATACACTGGCGGGAAAAGAGGTTGGAAGGGAGATGTTGTGAAGATGCTGCTCAGCACGAAGAAAATTGAAAAACTTGGCTGGAGGAGGAAGGTGAGCTTGAAGGAGGGAATAAGGCAGTATATCCACTGGCTTGACACTACTCCTTTATCTTAAATATCCTAACCCCACCGGATAGATTGTTTGCTGGGTAAACCTGCTCAAACCCAGGCAAATCTCCAAGTATGAAACCCCTGTAGAAAGTGGAATCATACATCTTCCCCTTTCTATCCCCCCACCCGCTCACACCATCCGGCCATATCTCTGTTGTGTAGAACATTGTATACATCTCATAAACTTTTCCTTGAATGCTCTGGTAGCCTGAGAACATCGGAATTCCTCTGTTGAGTCTGCTCAAATTATCTTCGTAGAATACCCCCGCAATTCTCTTACTTATTCCAGTATCTGTTTGAGTATAACTGAATCTAACGCAGTAGGAGTAATTTGAAAACGTATATGCTCTTATTAATGGAGAGGATGGCTCTGAGCCAGCGCAGTAGTCATTTATCGTTGGTTCAACTGGGATGAGAATTCTCTCAAAGTTGTGCTCCCTCTCGCATTTTGAAGTGCCGAGCTGATACATCCCACCCAACCTCTCCCCTTCCTTAAATGCAAAGCTCATGTTTGTCTGATTGTTATACACGCAGGATAGGAAGTTCAAAGCGCCCCACTTCCCAATCAAATCCTGGTCAAACAGCACGTATTTTGCTTTATGTGCGATCATGTATTCTTTCAGCGCTTCAGGTGTGTTGGAAACAAACTTATCTGCAACCTCCAAATCCATCTCCTGGTATTTATGATCGTTTCTTGTGACGCACTTCTTCTGCCCCCAGTAGTTTATCCAGTGCCCATAATCCCACCATGAGATAACCCTCTCATCCTCCCCAACGTTCTCCTTTATCCAATCCATTGCATCTCTCCAATATGGCGGTATTCTTGAGCAGAACAGGTAATACGATATCATATACCCATCCTCTCCAAGAAGGGTGCAGTTGCGCCCCATTTCAAATGAGTATGTAGGGTCTTTCAGCTGGTATTTTGGGTTGAGCGCTCCATTAATCACATCCACCGCCGGTCCTGGTTTTGAGAGGCTCAGCTGAGGGATAAGACAATCCTCACAGGGTTCTGCGTAAACAAAAGCTTCCGCAACAAGCACAGCCAATGCAACTGCAAACACCCCCCATCTCTCACCATCCTCGCCAAAGCTTTTTTTCAAAGAGCCACGCAGCAGTTTATCCAGCTCACCAAACAGCATCGTCACTGCAACGCCAATCATAAACGAAACGTGAAGCATATACTTGCTCTTGCTCAAACCAACATAGCTTATTGGAAATATCATAACTGCAAAAAGAATTCCAAGATTTGAGCCACGGTAAATGGAGTAGAGAATTGCAAATGCAGAAAGCATGAAAAGCAGCATGAGAAATATTTTGTTGCTTCCAAGGAACCCAATTGAATTTGCAAAGTCACCAGAAGTGGGAGTTTCCTCAGCAACAGTCATCATGAGAGGGCTTGAGGGGCGCGCAATTGATGCTGCTTCGTTAACGTAATTCCAAATTCTTGGTCCAAGCGGTATTGGAAAGGACGGCATGAAGGTTATGAGCACCAGAATTCCGCCAGCAATAAGATAACCAAGCAGGTAATCCATCCTTCTCTCTCCACTTCTTTTATCTATCAGATGCAAACCAAAAGCAAAAACAAGTGCGGAGGAGAAGCTCAGTATATCGCTTGGCACCTCCCACCCAAGATAGCTTGAATAAACAACCCAGGTTGCAACAGAGAAGCAGAGGATTATTGCATTTACCTCAATCAACTTCCAGTTTGATCTTCTCTGCAGAAAATTTATAAGCGATTGCAACCCCACATAACCTGCTAGCACCAAGTAAACCAGCACATCTGCTCTTGAGCCAAGCGTTGCTGCCATCGTAGCTATCCCAGCCAGAACAGCGAACCTCCTATCATCTCTGGAAACCGCAAGCGCGTATGTGGAATAGAAGAAGAATGCTGCGAAAATCCCCCATGGTTGTAACTCACTTTCACCTGCAGCAAATTTTTCAATTGCTCTTGGTATTATTGCAACAAGCGCAGCTCCTATTAACCCATACTTCTTTCCATACTCCTCCCTTACAAGGATGAAAACAAGGAAACAGATAAGCGCTCCTACAACTGGCGGGTAAACGCCAGCTATTGTTGAAAGGAGGTAATTGTCAAATGTATGGTTCCCAATTATGTATCCATGAATTGCATACCACTGAGCTTCTAAGTAGTGAACTATTGGTGGATCCCGGTGGGTGTCCGGATGGGGATACCATGCCCAATCATCAACCTGCGGCACCTCTCCCTGGGTGAGAATGAACTGGGTGCCCTGGTCATAATAATATGGGTCAAATTCATAGAATATTGGAGTGATGCTTTGAATTCTCACCCAGAAAGCAAAAAGCACAATGAGGGTGAGAGCAACCCAAACAGCATCCCTTCTCAAATCAAAGGAAAGCTCAAAGTCAAACGCATTCTCCTTCACGCAGAGCAGAAAACCAATTACCGTAACAACCACAATGTTGATTATCACAAGCTCTGGCGAGTAGAGAATTCCGAAGAAGGAGTAAAGAAATAAAGTAAGCGGGGGGAATACCAAACCAAATATAAAACCAAAGAAAGCTATCTCCGCCAGCGGCATTTTCGTTCTTCTCAGCAGTGCCAAAGCCAAAAGAAAGCCTGGCACGAAAATTGACAGAAACACAGGTATGCCTGTTCTGAGAAATTCAACCTCCCCCATACAACCACTTTTATAACTTTTAACATAAAAGTTTAAATAACAACCGGGGTTTGCATGGAGGATGTTCAGATAGTTGGTGCTGGTCCTGCTGGTTGCATCGCAGCAAAGGAAGCTGCAAAAGCAGGTTTGAATGTTGCTGTTTTTGAGCAGCAGAAAGGGGTAGGAGCACGTCTCAAATGCTCTGGGCTTATCTCGAAGAAAGGTTTGGATAGTTTGGGAGTGGATTATAGAAGAGCTGTAATGAACAAAATATACGGAGCAAGAATACACTCCCCTTCCCTAAATAGAATGGATGTGATCTCAAAAAAGCTGCAGGCATTTGTGGTTGACAGAATGAAGTTTGACCTCCTTTGTGCAGAGGAGGCAGAGGGGGCTGGAGCAAAGCTGAAGCTTGGGAGAAAGGCGAGAAAATTGGATTTAAAATCAAAATTGATTATAGGCGCTGATGGCGCCCTTTCTGATGTTGCAAAATGGTTCTGCTTTCCAAAAATAAATGAATTCGCATTCTGTTACCAAACGGATTTTGAGAATGTTGAAGTTGATGATAAAAGAGTTGTAGACATGTTTCTCTCAAACGCTCTCTTCCCAGGTTTCTTTGGCTGGGTTATCCCTCTAAGTGAATCCGAAGTCAGAGTTGGGCTGGGCGTTTTCAGAGATGTCAGAAAGCAGTATAACAACTCTGTGAAGTACTACTTCAACAAATTCCTAAAACATCCAATTGTTTCAGAGCTGCTCAAAAATTCAAAAGAAAAAAATACCATCAGCGCAGTGATTCCACTTTCAGTAAGGGAAAGCACCGCAAAAGAGAATGTCATCCTCGTAGGTGATGCAGCTGGGCAGGTGAAAGCGACAACTGGAGGAGGGGTGGTTTTCGGAGGAAACTGCGCGAGGGTTGCTGGAAGGCTTGCACCACTTCTTATTCAAAAAGGAGCTGAGCAGTATGAGGTTGAGTGGAGGAGAAAGTTTGAGAGAGATTTAACCCTGCACAGAAGAATGAGAAGAATGTATAATGCTCTATCGGACAGCCAGATAGAGCGCTATTTTAGTTTTGCGAAGAAGATTGGGGTTGAGAGTTTCCTCATCAATCACGGGGATATGGACAGCCCAACCAGGATGATTGAATCTGCAAACACTTTATTTGGGAGTTCGCTTGGTGGATGGTAATATGAAAGTCAGCGTGGTGATACCCACATACAACGAAAGAGAGAGCATTCAAAAGCTGTTGCGAAGCGTGAGCGAAAGTTTGAAGGAGTTTGAGTATGAGATAATTGTTGTAGATGATAACTCACCGGATGGAACTGCTGAGGCTGTGAAAGAAATTGCAGGGGAAACAAACGCGAAGCTTGTGAGCAGAAAGGAAAAAGGCGGAATAGGTTCAGCATACAAGCTGGGAGTTGAAAGGAGCAGAGGGGAAGTGATTGTTACAATGGATGCGGATTTATCCCACAATCCTGAGATGATACCAAAAATGATTGCAGAGATTCAGAATGGGTTTGATTTGGTGCTTGGCTCGCGTTATGTTGATGGTGGCGCGATAGAAAAGTGGAATTTGTATAGAAAAGCAGTTAGCAAAACTGCAAACACAGTTGCCAAATTCATCCTTGGTTTGAGAACAAATGACCTGACAACTGGCTACCGAGCATATAGGAGGGAAGCTCTTGATGCGATACGCTTTCAGGAATTAACCTCTAGTGGTTACTCAATTCTTATGGAAATTGTTTTCAGAGCAGAGAAAGCGAATTTGAAAATTAAAGAAATTCCAATAACATTCTACGACAGAAAAGGAGGAAGCTCCAAACTTGGTTTAACTGAGCAGATTAAATATCTAATAACTGTTCTCCGGTTGAGGATGGGTTGGTGAAATGAAACAAACTGCTGTAAAGCAGGATGCCCTTGCAAACCCCATTTCAAGGTGGGCTCTTGGGGATAGACTTTCGGTTTCGTTGGAAATGATTCCAGAGGATGCGCGCTCCCTCATAGATTTGGGGTGTGGGGAGGGCCATTTCCTTGCGATGATTGAGAAGCGCTTTCCAAAAACCAGTTTGACTGGGGTGGATTTATCAGATGAAAATATACTTACTGCAAGCAAGCTTTTGAGCAGAGCAAAGCTGATAGAGGCAGACGCATCCCATACAAAGTTTCCAAGCTCCTCATTTGACGTTGTGTCTGCGCTTGAGGTGCTTGACCATGTTGAAGATGATGGAGCACTCCTACTCGAAGCGAGACGGCTCCTGAAGCCTAAAGGAGTTCTCATAATCAGCGCTCCAGACTCAAGCAAGCTTATTTGGAATCTTGTCTGGGAGATTTGGACACGGACTTTTGGAAGAAGGTGGCGTGGAAGACATCTCAGAGAGTATGATGAGAGAAAGCTGGAAGAGATGCTGACAAAATATGGATTCAGAGTAAAAAAGAAGGCAAGGGCGCTGTTTGGTTGCATCATCATTCTCTCATGCGAAAAAACCTAAGCTTTTCTTCTATAAACTTCCAAAGGTCCAGAGCTCATCACATACTCATACTTCTCATCAATATACCTCTTAACAGCAACTGAGTTATCCACTTTTTCAAAAGCACTGAAATCAGCTGAGTTAAAAACAACATATCCTGGTTTGTGTTCCTCAAGCGGTTCAAATATAAACTCACGCATCTGATTTTCATCCATGCTGGCAAAATAATCCCAGAAGAAGAAAGTCATCCTTCCCACAGGATCTCTTTCTGACAAATAATATACCTCTGCGTCATTTCTGAATACAAAAATTCTCTCTCCTTTTTCTGTGTGAGTTGCTATGAAACTGCTTACGGCTTCCTGCTCCCACCAGGAAGCATGAAATTTATACAGCCTGCCTTCTTCCGCTACCCAGGCGGTCATAACTACTTCGCAAAGAAATACCACCATCATCCCCAGGCACACCGTAATACTCACTCCCCTCATGATGATATGTTTCTTCACTACCACCCCACCACTATTCAACAACCCCATCGCAGCAAGGAGTGAAACTGCTGGAAACACAAACAAATAGTTATGAAACCAAGCATAACCAATCTGCACAAAAATGATAGAGCTCAGCAGCCAAACCCAGATGAGTTTTTCCATCTCACTCATATTCATTAAACTCATCAAAGAGGAGAGGATGAATGGAAAGAAAAGGAAGGAGAAGATGAAAAATGTTTCAAGCTTGCTCTGAAGGCTGGAACCTCCCAACTGCAAAAGGGAAAAGAAAGTCCAGCGAACTGCTTCATCAAGTGCGGAATTCAGAAAAAGATAAAGCAGCATTGGAAGCAAAACAACCCCAATACCGAGCATGAATGAAAGAATGAATCTCCCTCTCAACTCCCTCCTTGAGCGTATCAGAACGAATGCAAGTGGAATGAAGATAAATACTGCGGTTTGTTTTATGGAGCAGGCAGAAGCTGCAAGAATGCCCATCAGCATCCATCTTGAAAGCTTGGAGCTGTTTGAGATAAGAAGATAGAAAAAAGCGGCTATGAACAGATTCGCCATTGGCTCGCTCAACAAGTTATACCCAAAAAAGCCTGGGAATGCTTCCAGGAGTATGAAAATCACCGCACCAAGCAACCCCGCCTTCCAATCCCTCACTTTTTCTCCTATAAGAAAAATAAAGAATGAGGTGAAGCTAACAACAAACGCCCCAAAAAGCCTCAGCTTCACAAAATCCCTTCCGCACAGCAGCACAGCAGGTATCAGAGATAAATACATCCCAAGTGGTTTGTTCTCAACAATATCTCTATACGGAACCCATCCATCCAGCATCTTTTTTGCTATAAGTAAATACTGCCCTTCATCCACAAAAATTGAGAGAGGTTGAGAGAGAGCTGCCAGTATGCTCAATAAATTCAGAAGGATGAAGATGAAAAATATTTTTCTATTCACACTATTAAAATGGCGTAAGGAATTATATATCTGAGTGCTGATACTCATCATATGGAAAATCCCCCCTACCATCTTGCAATAATTCCAGATGGAAACAGAAGATGGGCGAGGCAGCACGGATTGCCGGTTATTGAAGGGCACCGAGTTGGAATAGATAAGCTGCGCGATGTTTTGGAGTGGTGCAGAAAGTTGAATATAAAGATGGTTACTTTTTGGGGGTTTTCAATGGAGAATTTTGATAGAGATAAAGGGGAAGTTGAGATGCTGATGAAGCTGTTTGAGCAGAAAATAGACGAGGTGAACAGGGAGGAAGTGCACAAGAACAAAATACGGGTGCGTGTTTTTGGAAGGAGGGAGCTTCTCCCAAAAAAAGTGAGAGAGAAGATAGAGCAGTTTGAGAGAGAGACGGAAGGATATAGTGATTATTACGTGAACATACTGCTTGCCTACGGAGGGAAACAGGAGATTGTTGATGCGTGCAACTCAATTCTCAAAGAATATAAGGAAGGGAAGCTGAAGGAGGTTGATGAGGAGGTATTTCAAAATTACCTTTACACAAAAGGTTTGCCTGAGCCGGATTTAGTGATAAGGACATCTGGGGAGATGAGGCTTTCTGGCTTCATGCCATGGCAGAGCTCATACAGCGAATTGTATTTCTGTCCAAAGCTCTGGCCTGATTTTTCAGAGCAGGATTTAAGAGCAGCTGTTGACGATTATCAGAAGAGAAAAAGGAGGTTTGGAAGGTGAGCTTTCCGAAGGAGTTTGAGCTTGCAGATACATTTTTCAAGCGAGCCAGGGGTTTGATGTTCCGAAAAAACATTGAGAAGCCACTCCTCTTCATCCTTCCAAACGAATCAAAACAGCTCAGCTCCATTCACTCCTTTTTTGTTTTCTTTCCATTCGATGCAGTTTTCCTCAACTCAAAAGGAGTTGTGGTTGATGTAAAAGAAAAAATCAAACCATTCACATTCAACATCACTCCCCAGAAACCAGCAAAATATATAATTGAGATGAAGGCAGGTGAGGTGGGGAGAAGAGGGATAAAGGTTGGTGATAAGCTGCCAGCAGGCATATATTTAAAACATAACCATTAATTCATTATGCCAGTTAAAATTGTTGAAACGGCGGAGTTTGATTTGAGGAAACCAACCCTTGTAGAGGGTTTTCCAGGCGTTGGGCTTGTTGGAACGATTGCAGCAAGCTACATTGTTGAGAAGCTTCAGATGCAGATGTGCGGTTATATAACCTCCGAGAAGTTTCCTCCAATTGCTGCAGTGCACAACAAGATGCCGCTCCACCCTGCAAGAATCTACAAATCAAAGAAGGAGAACCTTCTCGTTTTATTCTCTGAATTCATAATTCCACTCCACAGCATTCAGGAGCTTTCGGAAAAGATTCTCTCTTGGTGTATTGAGAGAAATGTGAAGCAGATTATCTCGCTTGGCGGGATAGTTGTGCAGGGGCAGCAGGATGTTGTTTTTGGTATTGCCAGCACCCCTGAGCTTGTAAAACAGCTTGAGGAAGCCGGAATAAAGACGATAAAGGAGGGAGCAACCACCGGGGTGAGCGGGGTGCTGCTGGCTGACTGCTATTCAAAGGGTTTCCCAGCGATCTCCCTTCTCGCAGAGTCAAAGCCAGAGTTCCTTGATCCTATGGCAGCTGCTTCGGTGATAGAAGCGCTGAAAAAAATCATTCCTTTGAGAGTGAGCACAGATGATTTGATTGCAGAAGCAGCGAACATTGAGGGGAGGATGAAGGAGCTGATGTATAAAGCAAGGGATGCTCACAACAACTACAAGAAAGTTGAGGAGATAGGCCCAATGTACGGTTGATTTTAAATTCTCTCTTTTCAAAACATTCTACATGCGGGGGTGCCTGAGTCTGGACTAAAGGGCAGGAGGTTATGCCTGCCAAACTTAAGATCCTGTGCGCTTAGGCGCTACGTGGGTTCAAATCCCTCCCCCCGCATCTAGCGTTATTCTAAACCATTACTCTCTCAGTAGCCTCTTGTAAACTCTTTTCCTATGGTCAATTAGAGTTACTTCTATCCTTCTCAGCTGGTGATTTATGTCTGCGATTACCCTGTAGTCACCTGCTCGCAACTTGTAATCCCGCCGTCCTTCCAACCACTCAAAAAGTGCATCGGGTTCTCCTTAGCAGCGCTTATCCTCTCAAAAATTCTCTGGCGTATTTCCCTTGGTAGACTTTCCAGAAATTCGATGGCTTTTTTATCAAATATCAGCTTATAGCTCACATGCCCAGCCTCTTCCTCGCTTCCTCCTCTGTTACAAACTCGCCAGCTTTTATCCTTCTTCTTGCCGCCTCTATTCTCTCCACAGCCTCTTTTGATAGCTCCGGCTTCTTCTTGGCTGTTTCCGCAATGCGCACTAGCTTCATCACAACTTCATCGTAGCTCTCGTTGCGGTACTCGCGATACCGGTCAAGATAGGATTTTGTTTTCCTGCGCAGCCTGATTGTAGACACGTCCATATACTCACATATACTTCAATATACCTAAATATATTTAAACCTACATGTTGAGAAGCGCTTGAGAGCGAAGGAGAAAAACACTTCCCAGGCGGTTCTCCCTAAAATTGCACTTCTTCACCAGAACTTCACCAGTATCAGCCTTATCTGGTCGGATGTGTTCTCGCACGCATCCGCTATGTTCTCAACAGACTGAAATAATGCGTACATGAGAATTGCCTCTGCGCCAGGCCTGTTTTCCTTCAGAAGAACTTTCTTTGAATTGTAATACTGATCATCAACTGCCTCCTCTATTCTCTCAACTTTGTGAGCAAGCTCCATTGCTTTCTCCTTATCACCTGAAACTATCCTATCCATGCACTCGTTCAGCTTCTCTATTGCTTCCTTCCCATTCTCGCACATCTCCCTCAGCAGCTTCTTCTCCGAGTTTCGCAGCTTTCCTATTGCTGCAAGGTTCTTGCTCGCGGTGAATATCCAGTCGCTTATTGAATCTGCCTCCTTCGCCAACCTCATCAAATCCTCCTTATCCTGGCTTGCCAGCTCCCCTTTTGCAAGCTGCTCCATTATGTTTCTTCTCACATCATCTGCCTGCTTCTCAAGCATCTTTATGCTGTCAAACCTCCGCTCCCCTCTCTCAATCATCCCTATTAATTCATCAATGGACTTGGCTCCGAATTCAAACTGCGTTTTGAACATCTCTAGAACTCTCTCCTCCCTCCTCTTCCCAAACCATTCAGATATGCTAGTCAAACCTCAACGCCTCCTTCAGTCCCTCAGCGGGATACTTGAATAGTTTTACATCATATGGTTCAAAATAAATATGCACCTTCTCCCCTTTATTACACTTTCCAGTTCCCAAACTTCGTATCTTCACCACCTCCTTTCCAACAACCACCTCAACATGGTAGCACCATCCATGAAACCTGCACTCCCTCACAACTCCCTCAAACCCGCTCTCCCCAATTCTGACCTTCTCCGGCCTTACTACTGCGATGTATGCTCCTGGCTCTGTTTTCGGAATTCTCATCTCCCCCCCAAGAAGCTTTATTTTTGAGCACTCCCCCTCATCTGAAACAACTCCCTCAATGAAATTTGCCCCTCCGAGAAAATCAGCTACAAAAAGATTTGCTGGGTTTGTGTAAATCTCCTCAGCTGTGCCAACCTGCTCTATTCTCCCCCTCCTCATCACAATTATTTTATCCGCAACTTCCATTGCCTCCTCCTGGTCGTGGGTGACATGGATTGCTGTCAGCCCCAAATCCTTCACCATCCTCCTCATCTCGCTTCTCACCTCCTCCCCTATCTTTGCATCAAGGGCTGACAGAGGCTCATCCAGGAAGAGCAGGGCGGAACCTGTTGTCAAAGCTCGTGCAACTGCAAGCCTCTGCTGCATTCCACCAGAAAGCTCAGATGGGTATGCGTTATGCCTTGCAGCCAGCCTTACCAGCTGAAGCATCTCCTGCGCATTCCTTCTTGTCTCCTCATTGTCTTTTCCCCTCATAATTGGACCATAGATTGTGTTTTCAAAAACAGTCAGATGAGGAAACAGCGCATAGTTCTGGAAGAGGAAACCAATGTTCCTGTCTTCTGGGGGGAGGTTCGTCACGTCCTTTCCATCAATGAAAACCCTTCCTTCCGTTGGCTCCCAGATGCCGGCAATTATCTTCAACAACGTTGTTTTCCCGCAACCGCTCGGTCCAAGCAGCACAGCATACTCCCCATCCTCTATCTCCAAATTTATTCCCTCAAGTGCTTTTATCTTTCCAAAGAACTTTGAGAGGTTGACAACCTTTATGTGCGGCATTGAATCACTTCCTTCTCAGGAGAAGTGCTGCGAAGAAAGAAATCAAAAGCAGCACTCCAGATGCAAATGCGGCTTCTGGGAACTGATTGCTTTTGACAAACTCTACTATTAAAACTGGAATTGTTTTAAATGTTTTTGAAACCGCAAGGGTTGCCCCTGTCTCGCTCAAGCTTCTCATGAATGCCATTATTGCGCCTGCAGTTATGCTGGGCATTATCAGCGGCAAGGTGATTGTCCTGAAAACTTGGAGCTGGTTTGCGCCAAGTGTCCTTGCAGCCTGCTCAAGCTCCTTATCCATTCCCCTTATTGAAGCTGAAACTGGTTTGACGATGTATGGATACGCCAACCCAAGATGAACCATCAGAAGGACAATGAACTCGTTCATTTGAAACGCGCCCCAGAACATGCCAAGAGATAAACCAAGTGCAACCGTTGGCATAACCATAACTGCGTCTATCAGAAAATCAAAAAGCTCCCCCAACCCATATTTGTTTCTTCCAATCAGAATTGCCATTCCCACTCCAAAAATAAGGTCAACTGCTGTTGCCAGTAAAGCTATTAGGAAGGAGATGGAAATTGATTGGACAATCTCATCAAGGTGGTGGAAGGAAGGAGAGATGTGTTTTAAAAAGAAGAAGGATGGGAGAAGCACAAATACAAGGAAGAACACTATTGCAACTGCATTCTTATACAAGCTCAGCTTGCCAAGCGATGCCTCAAATGGAGCATTCACTTTTCCAATCGGTATTCTCAGCCTGTAAGCAAGGTTTCTGGCAACTGCAAGGAGAATTGTGGATGTTGCAATGAGGATGAGGCTGAGAGAAACTGCAGATGTCATCTCGCCGCTGTTTTTGTAAAGAAGGGTTTGGAGAGGCGCGGTTGCAGCGAAAAACTCTCCTGCTCCAACAGCCATCATTGTCGCCCCTGTCTCGCTCAAGCTTCTTGCAAAAGCCAGCATCGCGCCGATGAACAAGCCTGATTTGAAAAGCGGGAGGGTGACTGTTCTGAAAGCAGTCAGAGGAGGCGCTCCAAGAGTTCGTGCAGCGATTTCATAGGTTATATCTATCTCCTCAATTGCAGCTGTGAGAGTTCTGACAATGTAGGGGTAGGTGAATGCCGCATGCACCGCGAATATCATCCAATACCCTTTGCTCAACAACCCCACCCCATCCCCTCCCCAGAAAAGCGCAACTGAGAAACCCAAAGCAGCTGTTGGAACAATAAGCGGCATGTCAATCAGGAAGTTCAAGTATTTCTTGCCTTTCAGCTTATACCTTGCAAGAATCCATGCAATTGGAATGCCAAACACCACATCCACAACAACCACGAGGAATGCGATTGAGAAGGAGTTGAAAAGCGCATCCTGCATCTCCTTTGTCATGTACAACGGCGGAAGGCACACAAACGCAGAATCAGGGCAGCTTCTAAAAATCAGATAAAGGGTTGGAACGAAGACAAGCAGGAGAAAGAAGGCTATTACTATCAAGTAAAAAGCAAGCTCAAATTGATTTGCACCTCCCATACAACTTCTTTTTTACAGCAAAATATTAATAAATGAATTCAACCCGCATCATATTTTAAAACAACCTACAAAATAGTAATATGGAAAAGCTTCTGAAGGAAGTGCTTGAAAGAATAAAGCCAACCCCGGAGGAGAGGGAGTGGGAGTTTCAGATTGCGGAGTGGGTGAAAGAAAGGTTGAAGAAATTTATTCCGAAAAATGTGAAGCTTGAGGTTGTTGGCTCAATTGCAAAGAATACTGATTTGAGAAATGACAGAGATGTTGACATATTCATGCTTTTCCCAAAAGGAACTCCAAGAAAGGTGTTTGAGGATGGCTTGGAGTATGCAAAAAAGGCTGTTGCGCCCCACCCATGGAGAATTGGTTATGCAGAGCATCCCTACCTGAAAGCCGATATTGAGGGATGCGATGTTGAGATTGTCCCTTCATTCAGAATAACAAAAATAGATGAAAAAGCATCCTCAGTTGACCGCTCCCCCTTTCACACCAAATACGTCCTTTCAAAGCTTGATGAGAGGGGCTGTGATGAGGTGAGGTTGCTCAAGCAGTTTCTGAAGCGATTGGGAGTTTATGGAGCTGAGCTGAAGGTGGAAGGGTTTTCGGGTTATCTCTGTGAGTTGCTGATAATAAAATATGGTTCGTTCATTGAAGTTCTGAAGAATGCTGCAGAATGGGAGAAGCCTGTAGTTGATGTTGAGGGTTATTACTCTGAGAGCGAAGCAAGGAGGAAGTTCAACTCACCGCTTGTTGTCGTTGACCCTGTGGATAAAAACAGAAATGTTGCAGCAGCCGTTTCCTCCCTCTCGCTTGCAAAATTCATCCTCGCCTCCCGCGCTTTTCTGAAAAAACCAAGCAAGCATTTCTTCTTCCCAGAGGAGAAGGAGTTTTCAAAAAAGGAGCTTGAGAGAAGATTGCTGGAAAGAGGGACGAGGTTCATCGCAGTTGCGTTCCCAGCTCCACAGGTTGTTCCAGATATACTGTGGCCACAGCTGAGAAAAGCCGCAAACAACATTGTGAAGCATCTGGAGCTTGCTGAGTTCAAGGTGTTTGGTTTTGATTTCTGGAGCGATGAGAGAAGCTGTATAATTCTATTGGAGCTTTCTGTATACAAACTTCCGTCAGTTAAAAAAGCCATCGGCCCATCCGTGGTTTATGAAAAAGATGTTGGGAAGTTTGTGAGAAAACATCTGAAAGCAGTTGGAGGTCCATCCGTTGAAGGGGATAAGCTTGTGGCTGTTGAAAGAAGGGAGGTGACAGACGCAGTGGAGTTTGTGAAAAAAATTATAAAGGAGCCAATCCGCTTTGGAATTCCATCATACATCTCCCGAGTTATAAAGAAAGGGCATGTGGCTGTTGACGAGGAAGTTCTGAGGGAGGGGTTCAACGATTTCATCCACTCCTATCTTTCAAGAAAGGAGTTCTTCATCACTCATCTTGTGTGAGAGAATGGAGCTTTACTACGAGGATGCTTACCTGCAATCCTTCACGTCTAGAGTCACCTCTCTTTCACACTCCAACTCCCACGTGTTGATAACTTTGGAAAAAACAGCATTCTTTCCAGGCGGCGGAGGGCAGAGCTTTGATACTGGTTTCATGTATGGGAAGAATGGAAGCGCGGAGGTTGTGGAGACGAGGATGGAGGGGGGCAGAGTGGTTCATGTATGCTTGGTTAAAGGAAGGATAGAGCAGGGAGAGGAGGTTGAATGCAGAATAAACTGGGAGAGAAGGTATGAGCTGATGAGAGCCCATACCGCACAGCACATGTTCTTCCAGTGCCTTTCAAGGTTCTTTGATAATCTGCGTGTTGTGAAGGATGATATTGATGTTGGAAGGCATGCGCTTTTCATCCGAAGCCCGCAGCTGTTAGATTACAAAAGAGTGGCGGAAGCTGAGAAGCTTGCAAACAGAGTAATTCAGGAGGGGAGGAGGGTTATAATAAGGTGGATGAAGAAGGAGGCTGTGGAGGCGGATGTGAGGATGAAGCCGGATAGAATAAAGGGAAGTGAGGTGAGGGTTGTTGAGATTGAGGAGTTTGACAAATCCGCTTGCTCCGGAGTGCACATCCGGAATACAAGAGAAATAGAGCTGCTTGCGGTTACAAGAATTACAAGGGAGGGGGAGGAGTATGCAATTGAGTTTGAGTTCGGGGAGAGGGCAAGGGAGTTTCTTTTAAACATGAAGAGAGTTTGTATGGAAACGTGTTCAACGCTCCAAACACATCCAGAGCTGCTTGGGAGAACTGCTGAGAAGCTGAAGGAGGAAAACATCGCAATGCAGGAGCAGCTCAGAAAGCTGAGCGAGGAGGTTCTTCAAAAAATTGATTTCTCTGAAAAAACAGGAGTTAAAGTGTATTCAAAAATACTTTCTGGAGTTGATAACAGGAAGCTGATGGAGAAAGCGGGAGAATTAATAAAAGAGCAGAATGCGCTAGTTATACTTGCGAATAGAGATGGAGGTTTCCTCCTCATAGCAAAAAACCCGGAGATGGGGATTGATTTAAAAGAGATTGCAGAGAAAGCATTCTCAATTATGGAGGGGAGGTGGGGAGGGAAGGAGTATTTTGTGAGTGGAGCTGGAAAAGCAGAAAAGGTTGAGGAGGCGGTGAGGTTTGTGATTGAAGCTGCGGGTGGTTCGCATGAGTGAGTTCGTGCCGATAGGAAAAATTTTCTCAGAAAAATATGCTGGAAAAGAAGTTGGTTTGAGGGGATGGGTTTACAGAAAGAGGTCAAGCGGAGGAGTTCAGTTCATTGTTCTGAGGGATTCAACAGGGGTAATTCAGATTGCAGTTAAAAAAGAAAATGTTTCTGAAAAGGAGTATGAGGATGTGGATAAGGCGCTGATTGAATCATCCATCGCAGTGAGGGGAGTTGTGAAGGAGGATAAGCGGGCTCCTGGTGGTTATGAGGTTGAGGCGAAAAAAGTTTCTGTGACAAGCTTCTCAGAGCCATTCCCAATAACCGAGCACCAGAGCACCGAGTTGTTGCTTGATTTGAGGCATCTTTGGATACGCTCCCAAAGGTTGACAAATATAATGAAAGCAAGGCATTACATGGTGAACTACCTCCGCGAGTTCTTCGTTTCAAAAGGGTTTTGGGAGGTTGCGCCACCGATAATCACTCAATCCGCTTGTGAGGGAGGGGCAACTGTTTTTCCAATCCAGTATTTTGAACAGAAAGCATACCTCACCCAGAGCGCTCAGCTTTACCTTGAAGGTTTGATTTACTCGCTGGAAAAAGTTTTCTGCTTCATCCCAGCTTTCCGAGCGGATAGGAGCAGAACGGTTCGCCACCTTTCAGAGTATTGGACGCTGGAGCCGGAGATGGCGTATTACAACAGCGAGCAGAACATTCAGCTGCAGGAGGAGATGATTTCGTATGTTTGCAAGAAAATGGCAAATCACAGGGAGCTGCTGGAATACTTCGGAAGAAACCCGAAGGAGCTGGCTGGAGTTGAGCCTCCTTTCAAAAGGTTGAGCTATGACGAGGCGTTGGAGGAGCTTGCGAAGAAAGGGGTGAGGAAGGAGTGGGGGGACGATATGGGGGTGGAGGATGAGAAGGTTTTAACCGCGGAAGCGAAAAAACCCATCGTTGTTTACAACTACCCGAAGAAAGCAAAAGCATTCTACATGAAGATAAACCCAGACAACCCCGAGACGGTTCTGAATAACGATATGCTTGCACCTGAAGGGCATGGAGAGATAATTGGTGGTTCGGAGAGAATTTGGGAGTATGGTGAATTGATGGAAAGAATGAAGGAACAGGGGTTGAATCTGAAGGAGTATGGGTGGTATATTGATTTGAGAAAATACGGCTCGGTTCCTCATTCCGGTTTTGGTTTGGGAGTTGAAAGGCTGCTGAAGTGGTTGTTGAATCTGGAGCATATCAGGGATGCAATTCCATTCCCAAGAACGATGAACAGAGTTTACCCATAGGTGAATGAATGAAAAAAGTGCTTGCGTTTGGGTGCTTTGATATACTTCATATGGGGCATTACACGTATTTGAAAAATGCAAAGAAGCTTGGGGATAGGTTGATAGTGGTTGTTGCAAGGGATTCCACAATAAGAAAGTTCAAGAAAAGGGAGCCGGTGCTTGATGAGGAGTCAAGGAGGAAGCTTGTGGAGTCTTTGAAGTTTGTTGATGCTGCAGTGCTCGGCAGTGAAGGAGATAGATACGAGATAATAAAGAGGATAAAACCATCCGTGATTGCGCTTGGGTATGATCAGATGGAAGATGAGGGGTTTCTGAGGAAGAAGCTGAAGGAAATGAAAGTAAAAGCAAAAGTTGTGAGAATAAAAAAGAGCTTCAACCCAAAGCAGCACAAGTCATCTGTTTTAATTAATAAAATGATGAAGCTCGTCAGGTTGTAGAATGAAAGTTTCCGTTCTTTTCAGCGGTGGAAAGGACAGCATGTTCGCCCTTTGGAATGTCATTTCATATGGGTGGGAGATTAAAGCATTGCTCACAGTCCTTCCAGAGTCAGATTCGTCCTATATGTTTCATCGCCCGAACGTTGAGCTTGTTCCTTTGCAGGCAGAAGCAATGGAGCTTCCAGCAATTCTTCAAAGAAGCTCTGGAGAGAAGGAGGAGGAGCTGGAGGATTTGAAGGAGCTTATAAAAAGCGTTGAGGTTGATGGAGTCGTTACAGGTGCGGTTGCAAGCGAGTATCAGAAGGAGAAGGTTGATTTTATCTGCGAGGAGCTTGGGGTGGGAAGTTTCTGTCCTTTGTGGCACAAGGATGGAGAACAGCTTCTCACAGAGATGATTGAAGCTGGGTTTGAAATAATAATAACCTCTGTTTCAGCAGAGGGTTTTGATGAGAGCTGGCTTGGAAGAAAAATAGATGGGAGATGCGTGGAGGAGCTTGTGAAGCTGAGAGAGAAATATGGAGTTTCTGTTGTTGGGGAGGGAGGGGAGATGGAGACGTTTGTTGTTGATTCTCCTTTGTTCAAAAAAAGAATTGATGTGAAAAAAGCCGAGAGGAAGTGGGATGGAGTGAGAGGAGTTTATTTAATAAAACACGCAGAGCTTATCCCAAAATAAACCTTTCAGCAACTCTCTGAGCTTTTTCAAGAACTTTCTCCTCATCCAAGCTGACAACCCTCCCTTCCTCCATAACCAGCTTTCCGTCAATTATCACTTCTGATATGTTGGATGGGTTGGAGGAGTAGACAAGGTTGGAGGGGTTGAATGGAATCATGTTTGGCGCTTTTATGTCGATCAAAAATAAATCAGCAAGCCTCCCTTCCTCAATTCTTCCAGCATTTATCCTCAATGCATCCGCCCCATTTCTCGTTGCGAAGTCAAGCGCCTGCTGCGCGTTCAGAACTTCTGCATTCCACAAATGAAACTTCTGCAGTAAAACGCCCAGCTTCATCGTCTCAAGCATGTTTAACGAGTTGTTTGAAACTGCTCCATCAGTTCCAAAAGTTACACAGACATTGCTCTCAAGCATCTGCGGGATTGGCGCAGCTCCTCCTGTTGCAAGCTTCATGTTGCTCACTGGGTTGTAGGAAACCTTCACCCCTCTTTCCCCAAGAATTTTTACCTCTCTTTTTGTGAGCCAAACGCAGTGGGCTGCAATCACTCTTTTGGAGAGAAAACCCAAATGCTCCAAATACTCCGCAGGCCTCTTCCCAAATTTCTTTACTGAATCGTAAACCTCCTTTCTTGTTTCTGCTAAGTGAATTTGAATTAACACATCATACTTCTCCGCAAGCTCCTTTGCTTTCAGAAGAAGCTCCTTTGAACAGGTGTATGGTGCGTGGGGTGCAAATGAGCATTGAATCCTCCTTCCAGAAAATTTTCTGACAAAGCTCTCCCCCTTCCTCAGCTCCCTCTTCCTCTTTTCAGCATCCCCCAAGTCAATCATCCCATACGCAAGGTTTGCCCTCATCCCGCTTCTCTCAACTGCTCTTGCGGTTTCCTCCATGAAGAAATACATATCCGCAAAGCAGGTTGTCCCGCTTCTTATCATCTCAATGCAGCCAAGCAGGGAGCCCCAATAAACATCCTCACCGTTCAGCTTTCTTTCCTTCGGCCAAACTTTCTTGGGCCATGCCTCCCAGAAAGCCATATCATCTGCATACCCTCTGAAAAGAGTCATCGCAAGGTGGGTGTGGGTGTTTATCAAACCAGGCATGGCAAGCTTTCCCCTTCCATCTACTCTGAACTCCGCTTTCTCCTTCAGGTTTTTTCCAATCCTCTCAATCTTATTGCCGTTGATGAAAATATCAACTCCTCTCAAAAACTCCCTTCCCTCATTCTGCGTCAAAACATCAATGTTCTTTATGAGGATGCTCATACTAATCAAGTTTTTATACAGCTGTTTTTAATAATTAAACTCTATGATAAAGATAAAGAGGGCTGCTTTGGAGTTCATGCTTGAGATGGGCAGGAGAGTTTACCCAAAGGAGTTTATAGGTTTGCTGAGGGAAAATAAAAACAAGGAAATCTATGAGGTGATGCTCCTTCCAAAGTCAACCTACGGAAAGGGTTTCTCCTCTCTTGACAGCTACATGGTGCCGTATCCGTTGAAGTATGCGGGGAGTGTCCACTCCCATCCGGCTCCAACAACGAAGCCATCAGCTGGCGATTTGCTGTCTTTTTCAAGAAGCGGTGGGGTTCACATCATTGTTGCGTATCCGTTCACTGAGAAGAGCATCGGGGTGTACAACAACAGAGGGGAGGAGCTGGAGTTTGAGGTGGTGGAGTGATTTATTCAGTTGGGCAGGTTGTCTTTGATTACATCTTCCACCTCAAAAATTTTCCAAAAATAAACTCCACAACGTATGTTCAGAATTATGGTGAATTCTTTGGGGGTGCTGCTGGAAATGTTGCAGTCGTCTGCTCAAAGCTCGGGCAGAAAGCCTCAATTGTTTCGTTTGTTGGAGATGATTTCAAAGGCTCTGCCTACGAAAGACACCTGAGAAAAAACCGGGTTGATTTGACTCACCTCAGAGCTGTTGAGGGGGAGAAAACTGCAAGGGCGTTTATGTTCAATGATTCAAAAGGAAGGCAGATTTCATTCTTCTTCTGGGGTGCTGCCAGAAGGTTTCACAACGCGCCAATTCCCAATCTGAAGCTGGGGGAGGGAGATGTAATTCATCTTGCAAACGGCAGCCCGGAATTCAATGTGAGGTTTGCAAGAAAATACCCAGGAGTTTCGTTTGACCCGGGGTATGATGTGGTTGCTTACGGAAAGGGGGAGGTTAAGGAAATTCTTAAAAACACAAGGTTTCTTTTCTGCAATGAGTTTGAGCTGAAAAGAATTCTGAAGCTTCTTGGAATTAAAGAGAAGGAGCTTTTTGCATTTCCGCTGGAGTTTGTTGTTGTGACAAAAGGCAGCAGGGGCAGTTCTGTCACAACTGAAGATGGGAGCTTTGATGTTCCTGCTGTGAAGGGAAAGCTTGTTGATCCGACAGGTGCAGGCGATGCATACCGAGCTGCTTTTCTGTCCGCTTTTTTGAAAGGTGAAAGTTTGAAGAGATGCGCGAGAGTTGCCTCCGCAGTCTCCTCCTTTGTGATACAGAAGTATGGGGCTCAGACGAACATTCCAAGCTGGAGGGAAGCTGTTGCAAGAGTTGAATTCGTATAACAGGATATTCACAATTCATGAACCCATCCTCCTCTCAACAGAGAATTATTCTTTGCTTTAATTTGCATTCTTATTAACACAGCCACCTAATCCAGCATACAAATCACCGAAATTTTTATACTCTTATTTCCGAAATATAATTCGGAAAACCGAAAAGTGGGAGAGTGTATCTCGAAAAAATACTTGGAACTGGCACGAAGATAAACGTTCTGAGCCTGCTAGTCAATAACCCTCAAAAGAGCTATGTTGAGAAAGACTTGGCAGCAGAAGCCGGCGCTGCTGTATCTGAGATAAACAGACAGATGCCTGCGCTTGTTGAGAGCGGGCTAGTTCATTTGGAGAGAGTGGGGAAGACAAAAGTCTACTCCATAAACAGGCAGCATTTTCTGATTCCAGCTCTGAAGCAGTTATTCAGGGATTTGAATAAGATTTATCTTGATGCAGCCAAAAAATAACCAAGTTTGCAGCCTCGCATGCAAAAAGCCTTGAAACAGTTATCTTGATAGGCAGCGTTGCAAAGGGAAGGGTAAGGAGCGATATGGTAAAAGCACCTAGCGATATTGACTTAGTTTTTGTGCTGAAGAATGCGAGAGAAAAGGAAAAGTTCTTCAATGCGTTGATTGAATATATAAACAAAGAAATTAGTTCTGTTTACGGAATTGTTTGTTATCCGCTAGTGCTGACTAGAAGCGAGTACATCGGCGGTTTGGAGAGGAGGAATGCGTTTATAATCAAGGTGCAGTGCGAAGGAGTTGAGCTGTATGGCAGAAAGCCGAGAAGATTTGGTAAAGTGGGCGCTTGAGAAGGCAGAAGAGTACTTAATCTCCGCAAGGGAGGATTTGGAGGAGGATAGGCTGTTTGTTGCTGCAGATGAGATATCCCGAGCAATGGAGAACTCGCTTGAGGCATTGCTCTACTAACAGGGAGTTAAGAAAATAACCTATCCGGGGAGTTCACTGGCAGGCTTGCGCTGCAGTTCCTTGTAAGGGATAACCTGCTGAAGAAAGGAGTTATCTCAGAAGAAGATTATAATCGATACCTCGGCTACGCCACGAAACTTCACCAGGCAGGTTATAAATACGGCTCGTTTGATGAGAAACAGCTGGAGGAGGCGCTGGAATACGCTGAGGAGTTATTCAACAGGGCGCTTGCAAGAAAATGAGCATCTGGCACTTCAACTGTTTGCAACAGCTGGCGTTATCTTTTTATACTCAAGCTGAGATTAGTAAAGCATGCGACCAGCAGTGCTTGCATTGGTTGTGCTTATCCTTCTTGCTGGATGCGCTCAGCAGAATGAGCAGATGACTGAGGAGCAGGCAGTGGGTTTTGTGGAGGAGCACATGAAAATCAACTACAAGGGAGCGGAAACGAGCGTTTTTCTTGTTACCCCTCAGGATGGTAGCTGGAAGATCACTGGAAAGGTTGTTTATGAAGCCGGCACACCCTGCCCAAATACATCAATTGTTGTTTATGAGTATCCAAAGTTTGGTTTTGTTCCAAGGGAGCAGAATCTTATAACAAGCAACTGTGAGGTGCTTGGTTGCAGGGGAATTCCTAACTGCCGAATAGTGACTCCTGAGGAAGCAGTTATCGCCTCCCACAAGCTGAACAACATATCAGAGGTGAATTCATTTATTCAGCAGTTTGGCTATGAGAATGTAAGGGTTGATGCTGCTTTCTATGATTCATACTACGAGCCGAAAAACAACTCCACATACCACTCGGTTTGGGTGGTGAGGTGGAACTCGCCACTTGCAAATTACTCGCTGAAGTTGATTCTGAATCAAACTGGTGGAAAAGCAGTTGGAAAGTTCATTGAGTAGCTATAAATAGCTGAATTTAACTAATTCTAATTATGTGGAAGGTTGAGGAGGAGAGAAAGGATAAAGCTATCTGGGGAGAGTTCGCGAGAATATTTGGTTCTGAGAAGAAAGAGCCAAGCGAGGCAGTTGCCGATTTTGTTCCAGTTATGAGAAAGAAAGGAATAAGGGATGTTGCGGATATTGGGTGTGGGTATGGAAGGAATTCCATCTTCCTTGCAAAGCAGGGTTTTAATGTAACCGCAATTGATTTTTCAGAGGAGGCGCTTGGGATTTTGAAAAGAAATGCAAAAGCTGAGGATGTTGAGGTTCATCCGCTTCTTTCAGATAACAAAAAACTTGCGGTTAAAGATTCTTCATTTGACGCAGTTATAAGCACGCTTGTGCTCGAGCTTCACAAACCAAGCGAGAGAAAGCACGCTCTGCATGAAATCGAAAGAGTGCTTAAACCAGGCGGGGTTGCTTTGATAACCGGCAACTTCTCAGAGGAGGAGGCGAAGGAGCTGAAGGAGTTTATGAAGAACTTCAACTTCATCCAGCCAGAGAAGGAGGTTGGAAGGGATGGAATTCGGGTGATAATTGCGCAGAAGAAAGTTCAAACGTAATAATACTCCCCTTTCTCCTTCTGCTCCCTATCCATCACCGAGTTTGGTTTGTTCACCCTGGGCCTCAGCGAATCCTTATCCCTCCTTAAAGTGATGTTCACGTCTTTCAGAAACCTATTCATCCCATCTCTTTTTCCTTCTGGCGAGTTCGCAAACCCCTCCACCCCGCTTCTTCCTTGAAAAACAATCAATCTGTCTGAAACTGAGTCGATGAGTATTATATCGTGGTCAACCACAAACGCGCTTCTCTCAGTTCCTTTCATCACCCTTCCCAACACATCTGCGAAAACCAGCCTTTGCTCCACATCAAGAAATGCGGATGGTTCGTCAAGTAAATACAAATCTGCTTCCTGGGAGATGCACTGCGCAATGGCAACCCTCTGCAGCTCCCCCCCGCTCAAATTCCCCACCCTCTTCTCCATAAGCTCATCAACCCCCATCCTCTCCTTAACCTCCTTTTCAAAAACATCCCTGTTCAGATTTGGGGTTGAGTCAATCAGCTCTCTAACGCTCCCGCGAAAGTCTGTTTTTATATACTGGGGTTTGTATGAAACCTTCAACCTGTGCTCCACCCCTCCTCTATCGGGTTGTTCCACCCCAGCAAGCAGCCTGACAAAGGTTGATTTTCCAATTGCATTCTGCCCAATTGCGCCTATCACCTCGCCTTTCCTCACATCCCCTCCAGAGCATCTCAGCGAGAAGCCAGGATAGTTTTTCTCCATTTCATTGTAATGGAACAGCACCTCCCCACCCTTCCTCTCCACGCTGCTTGCAGTGAAGCTTATCTCTGTTTTTCTGAACCTGACATTCTCCTCCTTCAAAAAGCCTGCAAGGAATTCGTTAATCCCATTCCTCACCCCTTTCAATTTTGAGACAACTCCATACGCACCGCTCACCCCATAGAAAACATGCACGTATTCGCTCAGGTAATCCAGCACAGCCAAATCATGCTCCACAACCACCACTGCTTTCTCCTTTGCCAGCTCCTCCAAATTCCTGGCAACCCTCAGCCTCTGCTTTATGTCAAGATAGCTGCTTGGCTCATCAAAGTAATACACATCCGCATCCTTCAGGTAGGCTGCGCAGATCGCCATTCTCTGCAGCTCCCCCCCGCTGAGATTTTCAATTTTTCTGTCAAGGCATTCCCTCAGCTCAAATGAGTCAACTGCTTCCTCAAACCTTTTCCTCTCATCATTTCTTTTCAAAAATTCCCTAACTGTTTCCTTGAAAACATCCGGAAGCCTGTCAACCATCTGCGGTTTGTAGCTCACCTTCACCCCTTTCTTTCTGAGCGATTCAAAGTAGTTCTGAAGCTCCTGCCCTTTGAACTGCTTGATTATCTCCTCCCACCCAACCTCCTCCTCATACCTCCCCAGGTTCGGCTTTAATCTGCCGGACAGGAGCTCAAGCGCGGTGCTTTTTCCAACTCCGTTCGCTCCAATCAAACCAACCACCGCACCTTTCTTTGGAAGAGGCAGGTTGTATAAACGGAAGGAGTTCACCCCATACTGGAAAATCAGCCTGCCTGCTTCATGGGCGAGGTTGATAATCTTAATCGCATTCACAGGGCATTTCCTCACGCATATCCCGCAGCCGGTGCACAGGGTTTCTGAGATGACTGGAAAACCCTCAGCGTCTACCGTAATTGTTTCATCCCCCATCCTCACCCCTGGGCAGACTTTCTGGCACAGGTAGCCGCATTTCTCCTTTATGCACTTCTCCCTATCCACGATTGCAATTCTGACTCTCATTGAATCACTAGAGTTTTTGACTACTAAATATTATACATTTTCGTGCGGCTCCATCCAAATAAAAGCAGTTTCCAAGCTGGCAACACCGATATTCCATCAGCTCTGCCCTCCTCTTCAAAATCAATAAGAAAAGCATCCTTCACTTTCTTCCTGAATTTCTGAACGAACCTCTTCAGCTGCTTCAGCTTGATGCTCTCACTTTTAACCTCCAATGGAATTAACAACCCATCCTCAACTAACACAAAATCTACCCCATACGTATTCTTGTAAAAGAACTTCGCATCCGTTTTTAAAAGCACCACATTCTCAAGCAGAGCCGGGAGTATGCTTTCTGGTTTGTCGTTTAAAGCGAATACTATATTCGGAGTTGCAAAGTATATTTTCTTCAATTTTCGTAAACTCGCCAATGGGCTGCCCCGGTAGTTAAAAACAAATCTTATCAGAAGGCTGAACTGCAGGTATTCAAAGTAATGTGAGATTGTCCTCTGGTCTCTGCCCAAGTTTTTTGCAATTTCTTTGTAGTTGACAAGCATCCCAGGGTTTTTTCCAATGAGGAATACCAGGTTCTTCAGGAGTTCCAAGTCCTTTATGGTGAACTCATCAGGCAAATCCCTGTAGATTATTCTCTCCACAACGTTGTTGATTATATACCTTCTTGCTACCTCCTCATCCTCCTCTCCAACCAACTCTGGGAATGTGCCAAATTTCAGATATGTATAGAAAAGAGGCATTATTCTCCTTTTCCAGATATTCGGGTTCTTTTTTATTCCACTCACATCCTCTCCCCTGAGCTCCAGAAACTCCTCAAAACTCAGCGGCTCAGCTGTGAAATCAAATACCCTGCCAGCTAAGCTTTCTTTCCCTCTTCTCCTCAGGCTGACAGAAGCTGAGCCAGATATTATGAATTTCAGATTCGGGTATAAATCATAATAAACTTTGATTTTATTCTCCCAGTCTTCAACTTTGTGAATCTCATCCAAAAAAACATAAATTCTCTCCTTTGTTTCGTCAAATGTCCTGCCAAGCACCAGCTTCTGGTAAGTTTCCATAACATCCTTCAAATCAAAAGCAATTTCATCAAATGAAAAATACAGGATGTTTTTGGGTTTTGTTTTGCTCAGCAGCTCATGTATAAGCTGGAACATCAGCGTAGTTTTACCCATTCTTCTGAGCCCTTGGATGAGGAGTATCTGCCGTCTGTTAAGGTATTTTAATACCTCAAAATACAGCTTTCTTTTGAATGGTTTGAGCCATTCCTCTTTTACCGCGTTGGTTCTCCACCATGGGTTAAATTTCTCGAGCTCTTCTATGTCCATAGATAGGTTATCGCATAATAGGTATTTAAATTTAATTACATCTTGATGTCATTAAAAGTTAGATTTAATTACATTACAATGTCATAAAAATACATACTACGACGGAAGAGGAAAAGGAATTATGTAACCATGGTTACATTTCACTCCAGCCAAGCTATCCATAAACTTTATCATAATCTTCGTAATCAAGATCCTGAACTTCCTTTCAGTATGCTCCTCAACCTCAAGGGAATACGTCATGGCTCCAACCCGAAGTGCTCCTTGAAGTTCTTGACTTTGATGAATCTGCCCTTTCTAATCCTCTTCAGTTTTTTGCGTGCTCCGGCCTAAGAGCAGGCTCCAGCATCCTCTCTTCACACTCCCTAGCCATAAGCTCTATCGCCTGGGATTTACCATTTAAGCCATATTTTGCCTTGACTACTGCTAGCACGCGGTTAGCACGCTCTGAGATGTTTATAACCGCCTGCACCATCCAAAACCACTCGCGCAACTTCAATTCCATAATATGTATATTAACACGGAATATACACCAAATTCCTGAGCTGCATCAGCACACAGTCAAAAAGCATTGGCTTCTGCATCCGCCCTTCCCAGCATGCCATACACTAAATTTAATAATCATCCAACCTCCTAACTCTCCTTATGAAAATTCTCAGCTTTGACAGGAAGGAGGGAGTTATGAAGCTCATACCCGAGGTGCTGGAGGATTTATGGCACCTGGAAAGGGTGCTTGAGCCTGGCGATATCCTCTCCTCTTCCTCCACAAGGGTTTTCAAACCACCAGAAGGGGAGGAGGAGAGAAAGAAGGTTCATATTGAATTACAGGCTGAGAAGATTGAATTCAGCAAATCTGCCAGCAAGCTCAGGGTGACAGGAAAGACAATTGGAGGAGCGCCTGAGGAGTATGTTCAGCTTGGCAAATACCACACAATTGACATTGAGCTTGAAAAACCAGTTGAGATTAAAAAGAACTGGAAAAGCTACCAGCTTCAGAGAATTGAGAAAGCCAAGCAGAGCTCAAAGAAACCCCTCATCGGCATTGCGGTTCTCGATGAAGGAAAAGCTCTCTTTGCAATAGTCAGAGAATACGGGGTTGAGTTCGGCCCTGAGATGCGAAGCCATGCTTCCAAAGGAGAGGAGAAGTTTGAGGAGAAGAGAAATCAGTTCTTCGGCGATGTTGCAAAGCACCTGAAGGAGATGAAGGTGAACCGAATTGTTGTTGCCGGGCCCGGATTTGCAAAGGAGAATTTGAAAAAATTCATCTCCGAAAGAGATGCGGAGCTGCTTGAAAAACTCTCCTTTGAATCGTGCAGCACTGCTGAAGAAAGCGGGGTTTATGAGCTGCTGAAAAAAGGAGTGCTTTCCAAGCTTGCTGAGGAGCAGAAACTGCAGGAGGAGTTCTCCCTTCTTGAAACCTTTATGGCGGAACTTTCAAAGGAAACCGGGCTTGCTGTCTATGGAGCTGAGGAAGTGAGAAATGCAGTTAACTGCAAATCAGTCTCAAAACTGCTGGTTGTTGATGAGCTTCTGAGAAAGGATAAGGAAGTTGAGAAGCTGCTTGAGGAAGCGGAAAGAATGAAAGCGGAAATTTTCATCTTCAGCTCAGAAAGCGAGGCTGGAAAGCAGCTTGCTGGCTTATCTGGAATAGCTGCCCTGCTGCGCTTCCGGATAAAATGAGGGATAGGATGAGGGTTAACAAGGAGATTCTTATAACCGCCCTTCTCATAGTTATTATAGCGGCGTTCACCACCGAGCCCTCCCCATACATACGCCACTTTGACCCATGGTATCACTACCGAATTGCCAAATACACCCTTGAACAAGGATTCCGCCCTTCCTTTGACCCACTCTCAAACATGGGCGAAAGAATCATCTACCCTCCCCTCCTTCACTACCTGCTTGCTCTGCCTGCTTATGCTGGGTTTAACCTGATGACTGTTGCGCAGCTTTACCCATTGGTTGCAGGTGCGGTTGCGCTTGTTTTTTTGTTTCTTTTTGCAAGGGAGATTTTTGATGAGAGAACTGCCCTCCTCTCTGCACTGCTTCTCTCCCTCCTGCCTGTTTTCAAAGCAACAACCTACTTCGGCTACTGCGACCATGATGCGCTTGACTATGTCTTCATTCTCTCAGCTTTCTTCTTCTTTGTAAAAGCAATAAAAAAAGAATCAATTGCTCCACCTCCCTCCTACACGTTCGGAGCTGAGGGATGGGTTGAGGTGCCAAAGGAGCAACCCAGAGCTGATGAAAAATCAAGATTCATCTACTACGCGCTTGCAGGTTTGTCAGCTGGGTTGTTCGCCCTCAGCTGGCTTGGCTTTCCAATGCTTCTCATCACTCTCTCCTCCTTCATGCTGCTCTGCTCCCTTCTCAACCCTCACCTGAAGCTGCTTGACAGAAACATGGTTATCGGCTTCCTCATCCTCTCCGCAGTTTTCTCCCTTCTCTCAGTTTTTTGGTATGGAGAAGAGATTCTCCCAATCTCAGGAGTTGCGTTTCTCTCAACAGCTTTCTCCTTCCTATCCCTCAAACTTGAAAAAAACAAAAACGCATTCCTCATCCTCCTCGCAGTGCTTCTCCTCCTCTCCCTGCCCCCTCTCATCATTTTCAGAAGCTGGATTGTGGATGCTGGTTTAACCTACATCGGATTGAGGGAGAGAGGAGCTCTGCTTGAATACGTGGCTGAGCTGAAAACACCCGATTTCTACTACATCTCCCAGAACTACGGTAACCAGCTCCTCCTTTTCCTGTTTGGCTTGGGCTTGTTCATCACCCAGCAGAAGGAGTTAAGAAGGGAAACCCTCTTCCTCATCACCTGCTTCCTGCTGCTGCTTTTCCTTGCATCATCTGCAATAAGATTTCTTCAATACTTCGGCTTCTTTGTTTCAATTTTTGCAGCATACTTCCTCAGCAGAGTTTCAGAAACTTTAACCGGAATGCTGAAAAAGGATGCGTTCATCCCACTGATGCTCCTCTCCGCCCTCCTCCTCATCCCACCTCCAATCCTCTACTTCTCAATTTCAGATGACTGGCATTCCTCCCTTACTTGGTTGAAAGACAACTCCCCAGCCGATGCAGTTGTGCTGAACTGGTGGGATTACTCACCCTGGGTGAACGCAGTTGCTGAAAGGAAAACAGTTGTGAACAACCAGCCTCAAGGCAGGTTTCAGGATTCAATGGTTTTCTTTGGGACAGATGACTGGGAGAAAGCAAAGAAAATTTTGAGGAAATACAACGTGAGCTACGTGATTGTGAACAGAGGGTTGCTGACAAAAATAAAAATTGCAGAGGAGTTCCTTGATGAAAAAATCAACTTCCAAGTCAACTACCCTGTGCAGCAGGGCTCCTTTTACCTCACCAGGTTCAGCAATAAATTCACAACCTACTACGACCCAGTTTCAAAGGTTGCGTGGGATGAATATCCAGGAGGGAGGAAGGTTTACTACAGGCAGATTGGGGTTTTTGATGTTCAGCTTTCCGCAATACAATACTTCTCAACAAACAAAACCGGAGCAGAGTTCAATGAGGATTTCCTGTGCATTTTCTCAGATGCGCTCATAAGAATTCCATCCGAAACAAAAAACAGAGTTTTCTTCAACCTGATGTTCCTCCGCTCAGACATCCCATTCCTGAAGCTGATGAGTGAGGAGGGCGAGGTCAGAGTTTATAAAGTGGAACTTGCTTAGCAGGAGCGAGAAATCTGTCCTTTGCGAGGGATATCACTTTGTATCAAGCTCCTTCTCAAGTTCTCTTCTTAATTCCAAAAGAAAACTTGTCAAAAAACCCAAAGCTTGGTTGTATTATTTTCACAAGGCCTTCATCTATGTAATACCTGAATCTTTCAATCATCTGACTACCTCCAAAGCACCGTAAAGCACAATTCCATTTGCCAGATTATTCAAAAACTCTGCTTTGCACTCGCTCAGCTCTACTTCATAAACACTTATCCTTTTCTTAAGTATACGCTCAAATTTTTTTACATCCAAATCAACCTTCTTTTTTGTTATGATTGCTATATCCACATCGCTTGTTGAGATGTCCTCTCCCCTCGCATAGCTTCCAAAAACAATTATTGCCTCAGGCTCCTCGTAAGCATCCCTCAGAAACTTCACAAGGCCAGAATCAAAAAGCATGAAAAGGTTATAACACCTTTTAAGGCAGAAGAACTTTTCATTCTTATTTGCGGATATATTCCCCACAACCTTCGTTCTTTCTCGGAAAAGGAGGCCCTCCTTCTCAAGCCTTCTGACAATTTTCAATACCCCGGGTGGGGAAAGCCCAGTAGCTCTTGATATCTCCCTGAGATAGAACTTCTTTTCAGGGCTGTCAAAAAATAACTTCATCACCTTGAAGTTGTTATCCTTTATTATCACATGTTAACTTTTATTAACAACTGTTATTTAAAGTTAACGGATGGAGCAATCAACAAAGCACTGCCAAAAAATGACACACAAGCCTGCGTTTGAATTTCATAATTGTTCTGCAGCAGAACAGAAACCCGTGAATATTGTTCTGTGATAAAACAATTTACGGAAGCTGTTGTATTTGAGGAGTGGAATGCGCCAAAAGAAAGAGCTGCTTGCAAGAAACTCAGGTTCTCTAGCTAGAAAATCTTTCTTCCCTTTGGTTTGTTTACAAACCACATGGTTTGTTTACAAACCTTTATAAATACCCACATTTATAACTCACTCATGCTGAATGCGGAGTTTAAACTTTTTGAGGCTTTTTTGCATAATCCCTCAAAGGAGCTTTATGGAAGGGAGATTGAGAGATTAGCCGGGACGACTCACGAGAGAACTATAACCTACCTGAACAAACTGGTTAATCAAAAAGCCCTCATTAGAGAGAAGCGAGGAAGGCAGGTATTCTACAGAATAAACAAAGAGCACGAATTGGTTCAAAAAGCCCTCTCATTTGCGGAGCTGAAGAAAAGAATTGAATTCAGCAAACACAATGAAATTGCCTTTACTATCCAAAACTTAGTTTCACAGGAATTAAAGGAATATCAGACTTCAATCTATTTTATTATATTATTTGGCTCGGTGGCAAGAAAACAGAATGCGGAAAGCAGCGACATAGACCTTCTCCTCGTGCTCATTCAAGATGGAAAAATAAAAAGCAAGTTAGAAGAAATTATAAAAAGGAGGGAAAAAATTACTGGCGGGAAAATCTCTTTGCATGCCGTAACAATTGAGGAATTGGAGAAGGGATGGTTAAAAGAACCAATTTACAAAAACATATGGGATGAAAGAATTGTGTTTTATGGTGAGGAGAATTTTTGGAGATTTGTTCTGAAAAATGGTGAGCCTTTATGAAAGACGAGTTGGAAAAATGTTTCAGAGGTTCGAAAGAAACACCGCCAAGACTCATCATGAAGAAGCCAAACCTGGTTTTGGCAGAGGAACATTTGGAAAAAGCAGAAACCAATCTTTTGGCTATGGAGAAAATGTTTGAAAGTAAATTCTTTGACTGGACGATTGTCACTGCCTACTATTCCATGTACCATGCAGTGCTGGCAGCTTTGTGGGTTATAGGGCTTGATGCAAGATCTCATGAATGTGCAATTTCAGCCTTTGAAAGGTTCTATACAAAAAAAGGAAAAGTCGGCAGCGAATATTTTGAGTATCTGAAACGTGCAAAAGCGCTTGGAGAGAGATATCTTGAAAGTCTGGAGAAAGTCAGAATGTTAAGAGTGCAGGCATCATACGGGATTGGCGAGATAAAATCAGCAGATGCTCTTTTTGCCAGAACAAATGCAAAGGATTTTGTTATGGCTGTTAAAAAGATTGTTTATGAGGCAAAGGGACTTGGATACTACCAGATATGAAGAAAATGGATGGATTCAAGAATCCATTTGAATGGAGGTTGTTTTTATGAAAGTTGGCATTCTCGGTGGCGGGCTGAGTGGCTTAACTCTGGGTTATCACCTGAAGAAGGATTTTGAGATACTTGAGAAGAACTCGGAGTGCGGTGGTTTGTGCAGGAGCTTGCAGGAGAGGGGTTTCACATTTGACTACGGTGGCTCCCACGTGATTTTCACAAAAGATGAGGAAGTTTTTCAGCTGTATAAAAAGCTGTTGAGGGGGAACTGGAGGAAGAGAAAGAGGAACTCCAAAATTCTTTTCAAGGGAAGGTTTGTGAAATACCCTTTTGAGAATGGTTTGTCTGATCTGCCAAAACAGGATAATTACGAATGCCTGCTCTCCTTCATACAAAACCTAATTGAAAGAAGCAGGGGAAAGCTCAGGAAGCCGAAAAACTTTATGGAGTGGATGTATTACACCTTTGGGAAGGGAATAACTGAAAAATACCTAATTCCATACAACAAAAAAATCTGGAACTACCCTCCTGAAAAGCTTTCCCTGGAGTGGCTGGCAGCCGGAATACCAATGCCGCCTGCTGAGGATATAATCAAATCATCGCTTGGAATAAAGACAGAGGGGTATCACCAGAACCTTTTCTTCTACTACCCAATACACGGTGGAATAAATGCGCTTGTGAAGCCGATGGAGGAGAAACTGCGCGATAGAATTGTATACAATTTTGAGGTGAGGAGCGTTTCAAAAGAAAAGAACAAATTCATCGTTTCCGATGGGAAGGAGGAGAGGAGGTATGATAAAATTGTCTCGTGCATGCCCCTCCCCAGTTTAATAGACTGCATGGATGGAGTTCCAAAGGATGTTCTGAAAGCAAAGAACAACCTGAAACACAACTCATTAATAACCGTGATGATTGGGGTGGATAAACCAAAGATGAACAATATCTCTTGGATGTATATCCCATCTGAGGAGGATGGTGACTTCAACCGGTTGAGCTTCCCATTCAACTTCTCGGAGTATGTGACTCCAGAAGGAAAATCATCAATACTTGCTGAGATAACCTGCCTTCCCCATGATTCATTGCTGAAGCAGAGCAATGACAGGATTCTGAGCAACGTGGTGAGGGATTTGGAGAGGCTTGGGTTTGTCAAAAACTCTCAGATATGTTATAAGAATATAAGAAGAACAGAGTATTCTTACATAATATACGATTTGAATTACAATAGAAATACATCCAAGGTGTTCAAATTCCTCAGGAAGATGGGAGTTGAGTCGTGCGGGAGGTTTGCGGAGTTCAAGTATATGAACATGGCGGCGTGCATACGGAGCGCAATGAATAAGGCAAAGGAGATGAACTCTGCTTGATACCTCACGTAGATTCGTGCTTGGAGAAGATAACATGGACGACCACAGCTTGGAGAAACATGGCATAGTGATGATGGCAGCTACGATGGCA
>Ga0123519_10000944_pt1 | contig 50634 bp, 55 predicted proteins | sample YelNatPaOPRAMG02_FD_87396 | JGI IMG/M metagenome (GOLD analysis project Ga0123519, IMG submission 87396) | Hot spring microbial communities from Yellowstone National Park - Yellowstone National Park OP-RAMG-02 (version 2) | ecosystem: Environmental > Aquatic > Thermal springs > Hot (42-90C) ...
CAACACAAAACATTTCCACTTCATTTATCTGACCATTACCCCAGCATTACAGATATTAAATTGCAATAGATATTTAACCTATAATATACATTCCACCACTAATTTACCATTCAACCAAAGCCACTTTGCCTTTACACGAACAATTCCTATTTTTATGCAATGGCATTGGCATTCATCAGGCCTTTTATTAAGCGTGTTGTAATTGGTATTAACCTGCTGATTATTTTTATTTACCTGCTGGGCTGTTTAAGTCCGTGGATAGACCCCACTTATTTTACACCCATTAGCTTCATTGCTATTTTAATGCCTTATTTAGCACTCATCCATATTTTCTTCATCATATTTTGGATAATTGTAAAACCCAAATACTTGCTCTTATCACTCATTGCTTTATTACTGAGCTACCAACAACTGCAAGTAATGTTTGCCGGTAATATAAAAGAAGGGTTTAGTAAAACAAAACCGCCTAATAGTTTACGTATTATTAGCTGGAACGTACAAAGCTTTAACGGGCTATCTAAAAGCAAAGCCGCCAAACAGCAAGTACCTTCAGATTTGTTGCTAACCATTCAAAAGCTAAACCCTGATGTAGTATGCCTGCAAGAATTTAATAACGCCGAAAATGGCAATCCGTCAGCCAATCATATTGCATTGTTCAACGACAGTTTCCCGTATCATTTTTTTTCGAAGGATTATAGAAGAAAAAATAATTATCAGTCGGGATGTATTATTTTTTCAAAGTATCCCATTATTCGTACCGAGCGTATTCCTTTTAAAACAGCAGAAAGTCTGATATATGCAGACATTGTAAAAGCCAATGATACCATAAGGGTATTTACTACGCATTTACAATCGTACAAGTTTAATCAAGATGATTATGAAGGCATGGAAAAAATTAAGCAAAATGAAGAAGCATTGGCTGCATCAAAAGGCATTATACAAAAAATGTTATTGGCTTTTAGAAGAAGAACGGCTCAAGCTATTTTGGTAAAAACCCATTTAAACAAAAGTCCTTACCCCTATTTAATTTGTGGTGATTTTAACGATGTACCCAACAGCTTCACCTATTTTCATATTCGGCAAAATCTTCAAGATGCCTTTTTGGCCAAAGGTTTTGGTATTGGCCGCAGTTTCATCAGTTTAGCCCCCACTTTACGTATTGATTATATTCTTACCAACCCGCAATTTCAAATTCTTCAGTTTGATATGGTAGATGAAGATTTAAGCGACCATATTATGTTGGTAAGCGATGTAGCATTGAAACAATTGAACAACTAGTATGCATTTTCCTTTTGTTGCTACTGCACACATTGGCTACTTTTGCAGCTTGTAAGTACCATACAGTCTTATAAATTTTATTATGCCATTACAATTATATAATACCCTTTCGCGTAAAAAAGAAGTATTTACCCCTATTACCCCCGGATTAGTGGGATTGTATGTATGTGGACCCACCGTAAGTGGTGAAAGTCATTTGGGCCATGCACGACCCTATGTTACATTCGATATTTTATATCGCTACTTTTTACACCTGGGTTATAAGGTGCGTTATGTACGCAATATTACCGATGCCGGACATTTTGAAGAAGAAGGTCGTGTTGCTGAAGATAAAATTAGCAGTAAAGCCATTTTAGAAAAATTAGAACCCATGGAACTGGTACAAAAATATACCAACCTGTTTCATTGGGCCATGCAACAATTTAATACCCTACCGCCTAGTATTGAACCTACCGCAACCGGGCATATTGTAGAACAGATTAACATGATTCAACAAATTATTGCCGATGGATATGCTTATGTAGTAAATGGCTCTGTTTATTTTGATGTAGAAAAATATAACAACGACTTTTCTAAAATTGGTCAACCTTATGGCATTTTAAGTGGAAGAAATATAGAAGAACAATTAGAAACCACCCGACAATTAGAAAATCAGGACGAAAAAAGAAATAAAAACGACTTTGCACTTTGGAAGAATGCCCCACCTGAACACATTATGCGATGGACCAGCCCCTGGGGCGAAGGTTTTCCCGGTTGGCACATTGAATGCTCTGCTATGAGTACAAAATACCTGGGTAAACAATTTGATATACATGGCGGCGGAATGGACTTGCAATTTCCTCATCACGAATGTGAAATTGCACAAAGCACCGTTTGCAACCACCAACCCCCGGCCCGTTATTGGGTGCACAATAACATGATTACTATTAACGGGAAAAAAATGGGAAAAAGCTATAACAATGTTATTAAACTAACGGAATTATTTAGTGGCACACATCCTATTTTAGCCCAAGCTTACCACCCCATGACCATTCGCTTCTTCATACTGCAATCGCATTACCGTTCTACGCTCGATTTTAGTAATGAAGCTTTACAAGCGGCTGAAAAAGCATTGAAGCGCCTTTGGGAAGCTTATACCAACTTACAAAGCTTAACCATTCCCGACAATACGGAGCCGGCTGATGCTGCATTAGATAATAAGGTAAAAGAATGGGTAAACCAATTTACCGAGTTTATGGATGATGATTTAAGTACTGCAAAAGTGTTGGCCAATATGTTTGAATTGGCACCGGTTATTAATAGTTTGAAAAACAAACAAATTGCCGAAAACAGTTTGTCGAGCCATACCGTACAACTATTGCAACAACAAATGAAGCTGTTTATTGAAGATATATTTGGTCTTCAAAATCCTTCAACAGAACAAAACGATTTGTTGCAAAAAGTAATGCAAGTTTTATTAAATATTAGAAAACAAGCCAAAGCCAAAAAAGACTTTGTTACCAGCGATACTATTCGCAATGAATTACTGGCAGTAGGCATTCAAATTAAAGATGAAAAGGACGGAAGCATGAGCTATACGCTGTTATAAACTCTTGCTTTCTCTTACCTTTAATTAAATTATAACACTAGTAACTTATTTTTATAAGTAGGTTTGTTACAGGCAAATAATTTTTTTAATTTATATTCCTATTGGTGCAAAGGGCGAATAATGGTGTGGCTGAATAAACACATTAGAAAGTTAAAACCAAACCTATATCATCAACCTAAATTATACCACATGAACAAATTGCTTGCTATGGTATGCCTGGGGTTTTTATTAACCTTTCAATCAACTACAAAGGCTCAGGTATTAGATTCAATGATGGAAGTGTACGCCAACCGTTATCCACAAGAAAAAGTGCATTTGCAATTTGATAAAGGAGCTTATAACAAAGGTGAAACTATTTGGTACAAAGCTTATTTAATGACGGGTATTGACTTATCATATATCAGCAAAAATTTTTATGTTGATTGGTATGATGGTTCGGGGAATTTATTAATGCATACTGTTGCACCTTTATTTCAAGCAACCGCATCCGGTTCATTCGATGTGCCGGCTAATTACAGCGGCAATAAATTAGAAGTAAGAGCTTATACGCGCTGGATGTTGAATTTTGATACCGCATTTTTATATCATCGCACTATTACCGTTATTCAACCGCAGGTTAAAACCAGTATTGCCATTCCGAAAACCCAGGTATATTTATTTCCTGAAGGCGGAAACTTAGTAAACGGATTAAACTGCAGGGTAGCATTCAAGGCAACCAATCAATTTGGCAATCCGGTATTTATAAAAGGGGCCATTAAAAATAATAAACAAGAACTGATTGATTCATTTATGGCCGAACATGACGGTATGGGCAGTTTTTCAGTTGAACCTAAAGCAGGTGAAACCTATCAAATTTATTGGATGGATGAAAATGGGCAATCCGGTACCACGGCATTACCCACAGCGTTACCTAACGGTGCTACCCTTTCTGTACAACCCGCACCCGATAAAGCTATTTTATTTGTTGAACGTTCTGCCAATGATGACCCATTGTATAAAACCATGTACCTAATGGCACAAATGAATCAGCAATTGGTGTACAAATCAAGAATTAATTTCTCAGCCAAAACCAGTGTAGTGGCTGACTTGCCGACTACAGAATTACCAACCGGTATTCTTCAGGTTACTTTGTTTAATGCGAATTGGATACCCGTTGCCGAAAGAATAGTGTTTGTAAACAATGATAACTATAGCTTTCAACCCAGGGTTAGTTTTCCCACGGTAAATCTTTCCAAGCGCGGTAAAAACACCATTGAATTTTTTGTATCGGACACAGCATTCGCCAATATGTCTGTTGCTGTAACCGATGCCGATGTTCCGGTAGATGATAAACATTCTATTTACACTGATTTTTTATTAAGTGATGACATTAAAGGAAAAGTGTACAATCCTGCCTACTATTTTAGCAGTAATGCTGATAGTGTTGTACATCATTTAGATTTAGTAATGATGACCAATGGGTGGCGTCGTTATAATTGGGCTGATTTAGCTGCATTAAAAACACCGGCAATAAAATATCCGCCTGAAACCAATTTTTTGAAAATAGAGGGCAAAGTATATGGAAGCAATAATTTGGGCGGTGAGTCTTCATTTTTAAATGTAATTGTTCAAGGAAAAGATAGTAGTAAACAATTTTTATTGCTTCCAGTTCGTAGGGACGGTTCATTTGAACAGGATGGTGTTTTCTTTTATGATACTGTAAAGTTGTTTTATATGCTAAATGGCAAACGCAGCAGCAATAGTGGAGCTGTTGTAAGTTTTACCAATGGTTTATACAATTTACAACCTAGGCATGTTTCCATTAATTCTACTTTAACCAACTGGAGCGATAGTATGGCATTGCGCCGTATGCAATATTTTATGGATGAACAAGAGCGATTACGTAAACTAATGGCTTCTGCTACTTTAAAAGAAGTAACTGTAAGGGCCAAAGTAAAAAGTGCATTACAGGTGTTAGATGAAAAATATGCCACCGGCTTATTTTCCGGAGGAGATAGTTACGGATTTGATGTAATGGATGATCCACGAGCCAATAGCGCATTAGATATATTTACTTATTTACAAGGGCAGGTAGCAGGTTTGCAAATTAACATGAGTGGTGGCACACCCTCATTAACCTGGCGCGGCAGCACACCCGATTTGTATTTAGATGAAAGCCCGGCACAACCCGACATGATACAAAGCTTACCTATTACAGATGTGGCTTATATTAAAGTATTTCGGCCACCATTTTTTGGCTCCATGGGTGGTGGAAGTGGTGGCGCCATTGCTATTTACACCAAACGTGGCAATGATGGTAAAAAGAATAATAATGCCAATACACCCGGGCTCGACAATACGATATTGGGTGGCTATACACGCTTTAAACAATTCTTTAATCCGGATTATGAAAAATCAACCGATGCTTTTGGCGATGATGTAAGAAGCACCCTATACTGGAACCCATTTGTGTTAACCAATAAAAAAAGTCCACAGGTTAAATTAGACTTCTTTAATAATGACATTAGTAAAAAACTAAAGGTAATTATAGAAGGCTTTAATGCAGATGGCAAATTAACACACATAGAAAAAGTGCTGGAGTAATTAATCATAATCATAACAAAAATGGTCCTAAATAGGACCATTTTTTATGTAAGAAAAATTTATCCTACTTAGTTAAAATAATTTTCATTCGTTTTTTAGGGTATTGACTTGAAGATTTAGAGATCAAAAAGGTTTTCAGATATATTAAACTTTTGTATGCTTCATCATCAACCATTCCTATTATCACAAAAGGAAAAAGCCGAGCATACAATATTGTGTTAGCGGCAATGCAGTACATGTAATTTGTTTTAATTCATTGGTCGAATGAAATATTTTAATGAATGTAAAAGATGCATTAATAACAGAAGTTATAGCACTAAAACAAATTAGTACTTAGAAACAGTAATCAACCATATTTTTTTCCCTTAAATAGGGAATAAACATAAATACGCATATTAACAAAATTGCTACCGGTATAATATTTACAATATCATTGAATAAAAAACTACAAATCGGAACAGACAAATTTGTTAATAACCTAATATTTTACCCATTAACAACAATCTACTCCATTTCCCATTTTCCTTTTTATACAAATATGTCCACTGAGAAGCAAAATCAGGGTCATATGGAGTTGCAAATGAAAAAGCACACAATAAATAATTTCTTAAAAAAATAGGTTTTGAAAGTCGCCATCCATCTTTCTGATTTTGGGGAACGAACTGAACATTTTTCATCCAATGTCTATTAAAATAATATTTGGCTGTATCGGACTGTATTTCTTTAATTAAGTATGTTTTTTCTTCATTTGAAAGCCCATATACACCAGTTCCAAATAAAGAAATCATAAACAAATTTTTATTGGATAAATATGGATAAATTTTTAAAGTATCATATTGTTTAAACTCAATATTTCTAATAAATTTCATGAATTTTTTTAATTCATGTTTGTATTTACTGCTAACTTGTTGTGCAAAAAAATTTTGGGTAAATAGGACATTACTTATCAAAATGACAGTGAGCAAAAATGTATATCCATGTTTTATTGTAACCATATTTATTTTAATTTTATTTATTTACAACTTGTTCCAGATGTGCCATATTCATAAAGTTTTGAATAAAACGCAAAATAATCTCTACTATTCATATTGGTTGTAAATCCATATTTAGTTAACACATCAGCGAAAGCTTGTGTACCGGTTATATCATCCCCTAACCCACCTAAGGCTAAGCTGGCTGCTTGTTGCGAAGTTAAAGAGGGAAAGAAAGTTTGCAAAGACCCAATAATGCCATCAATATAGTTCTGTAACATATAAGCATGTTGCGTTAACCCATTTAATACTTCAGGATTTGTGAATATATAAGCATGTACAATTTCATGAATTAGCAAAAGAGCTTTATAACACTGACTGTCTGTATTGTTAAATAGATATGAGTAAATTCATCTTATAATATAGCATATTTAATTAATAATTTTATATTTATTAAATGCTTTGTTAGAATGTTCATTTAGTTCTTAATCCAAACCCAGTGTTTATTTCTTTTTTGAAGAATGTAAAGATTTGTAATTGTAGTTGGCGTTTCTTCGTCATTATATACTGCACTAATTTGTATTGCACAATATTTATCATTAAAGAAAATTGGAATGTGAAAAATCCAAGATAAACCTGGGTAAAACCAGTTTTTACCATCAAAAACGCACTCACTTTCAGTTATAAAATGGACGTTTCTAATTTTATATTTTAAAACAAAATAAGAGGATGATGACCAAATACCATATTTAGATTGAATATCTGTTTGCAAAAATTTACCCTTATAATTTAAAAATTTTTTTACTGAATCTATAACAATGCCCATATGGACATTTTTAATAAAATTGGGAAAGGCAGCAATACTATTAATGTTCATAAATGGTTTAAACAAAGTATCTCTAATGTATTTTTTATTAGAATCGGTAATGATGCCCGGCTTAGTGAAATTTTGAATTATTTTTTCTCCATGAAGCAAATTTTTACTTAAAAATTGTTCGATTTCAAGATTATGTAATGAGTCTATTTGGCTAATACAGGATATTGGAAATACCAGAGCAATAATGAATAAAAATTTTATTTTTTGTATATAACGCATTAACATAAAAAAGATGTTTGATTTAATTGCATTTAGTGCCAGCTGAGCCGTTTTGTAATGGTTGAATAAAAAAGCCAATATTCCTTGTTCTAGACGGATCTGTATTAAAACTGACGTATACTTTGTGCAGGATGCAAATAACAAACTAACGAATAATATAGTAATCGCTAGTTTGCTTATAAATAGATTGGTACATTTTATACTATGATTTTTTATTGTACTAGTTAACTGCGGGGAGGTAAGTCATAAAATAATATTTTTTCGAATTTAATAAAATGGAAACAAATGTTAAATTTTTTTTATTGTTTCCATCGCCAACCATAATAAAGCTACCACTACCAGCCACCCAGCCACTTGTAACCAAAGTGCATGTTTATAATTGGGTGTAAGCCTATGTTGTAAGGCTGCAATCAAAATAATAAACAAGGCTAATGGTAAAATAAACCCATTCACGGTACCGGCCCATACCAACACATTAACTGGTTGGCCTATCCATTCAAATATTCCGGTAGATAGTAGTATGAAAGCCGTTACCCATATTTTTTGTTGTGCTTCAATTGCCGGATGAAATGTTTTAATGAATGAAATGGCTGTAAAAGATGCACCAATAATGGAGGTTACAGCAGCAGCCCACATCACCATTCCAAAAAAGAAATATCCTAATTGGCCGGCAGATAATTTAAAAACAGCTGCCGCAGGATTAGCTGCATCTAAATTTTTCCCTTGCATTACCACACCCAATGCTGCCAAAAACAAAACAAAACGCATAATGCCTGTTAATACAATTCCTGAAATAGCACCTTTGTTTACCTTGTTAAGTTGTGATGCACCAACTATTCCCGCTTCTAACAAACGGTGCGCCCCTGCAAACGAAATATAACCCCCTACTGTTCCACCAACAATGGTAACAATTGCCATAGTACTGGTAGTATGTGGCCAAAATATTTGTTGTACCACACTTATCATAGGTGGATGCGCTATCCATGCAACGTAACAAGTTAGTACAATCATTAATAACCCCATGTATTTGGTAAATACATCCATGGCATGGCCGGCATCTTTTTGCCAAAAAATAATAATAGCCACCAATGCGCTTACTGCTGCACCAATGGGGGTGGGTAACCCTGTACATACTTGCACACCTAAACCTGCACCTGCAACATTTCCTGTATTAAATGCCACAGCACCAAAAACAATCATACCGGCTAACACATAGCCCAGGCCCGGTAATACCTTATTAGCCAAATCCTGTGCCCGTAAATTACTCATGCTAATCATTCGCCAAATATTGAGCTGTACGGCTATATCAATTAAAATGGTTACTACTATTACAAAAGCAAAAGCAGCGCCCAGTTTATTGGTGAAAACAGTAGTTTGAGTTAAAAAACCCGGCCCAATGGCAGAAGTTGCCATTAAAAATGCAGCGCCTATAATAGCGGAACGTGTGTTAGAGGGTTTGTATGCCAATACCTTGTTGTTGAAGCGTTTCATGAATAGTTTTTGCAAAAGCAACTGCATGCGCACCATCACCATGCAAACAAATGGTATCAGCAGCAATGGCAATTTTTTTACCTGAGGTAGTAATTACAGCCTTTTCTTGTATAAAACGCAATACTTGTTGCAACGATTCTGATGTAGTGTGTATTAAAGCATTGGGTTGTGTACGTGGTGTTAATTGCCCTGCATTGGTATAAGTTCTATCGGCAAAAACTTCGGCAGCAACCGGCAACTGCTTTTGCAAGCAAGCTTGCATAAAATGGCTTCCACTTAATGCATACACCATAATGTTTGGATACAGTTTATATAAAATATCCGCAACTTGTTTGGCTAAGGCAGCATCGGCAGATACCATATTATACAGTGCTCCATGAAGTTTTATGTGATGCAAAGGCACGTTCATTTGTGTACAAATATGTTGTAATGCATCCACTTGTTGTTGCAATAAAACTTCAATTTCATGAGCAGATAACGGTATTGGCTTTCTACCAAAATTTTCTTTATCATTAAATCCCGGATGTGCACCTACAGCAACGCCATAATTTTTGCATAATGCAACCGTGTGTTGCATCATTTGGGCATCACCGGCATGAAATCCGCAAGCAATATTGGCACTTGAAATATAGGGCATTAGTTGGGCATCCGTTTCCATTCCCTCGCCCATATCGCAGTTCAAATCAATGGATAGCATAAGCTGAAAACAATTCATTTAATTTGGCAATGGCAGCATATTGTAATTGCTGCAAATATTGTTGTTGTTGTTGCATCAGTTCGTGTGCATATCGCAAAGTTACAGGCGTAAATTTCACATATTCATGTGGCCGAACTTGTGCCAATGTAGATAGTGCTGCACTACAAACAGTAGCTAATATAGGATAACCGCCTGTGGTTTGGTGTCCCGACATTAACACAATGCACTGTCCGTTAGGTAACAACTGTATGGTACCATTGGTAACAGCAGTTGAAACAACTGTTACAGGATGGTCGGGTTTAATGGCATTACTTTGTAAGTAATAACCCATGCGGTTACTGTTGGGCTGTACCTGAAACTCATTGTCTTGAAATTGTTTCTGTGCTTCTTTATTTAGCAAATGCCAATCTTTACTCAAAATAGCGGGGATGGCATTGGTGTTTAAATACCATTGTAAAGCATCGGCTTGAACATGAAAAACATATACATCTTTATTCTCTAATACAGGGCTGTAATCAGTAGTATCAACCAACGGAAGTTCATCTTGTTTTTTCAAGAAGCGACCTTTAAAACCGCCGGTACCGGCAATAGTATTGGTGCTATAGCTTCCCATCCAGGTAGGAATACCAAATCCTTTTTTTACAGATAAATAACACCAAGCACCTCGCTTTACCTGTTTAAATTGCAGCACACAGTTTTTTTGAATAATAAATGGTGTGTTTACGGGTACAGGAATATCATTTACCCATGCCGTAAAATTAGCGCCGCTTACTGCCACCAATGCCTGTTGCTGAAACAACAGAACCGGAGAGGGAAAACTCATTTCTAATACCGGACAATCCAAAGTGTTATTCACCAAAATATTAGCAACTGCTGCCGCAGTTTTATCCATAGCACCATCGGGATTAATACCCACATGCTGCCATCCATAACGACCATTATCTTGAATAGAATCGGCAATGCCCGGTTTTATAACAACAACTGACACTAGTTTTTATTTTGAAGTAATGAATTAAAAGTATTTAAATCTATAGGCACAAATTGAACCCGATTACCCGGCTGTAATAAAGCCGGTTGCATTCGGTTTTGTTGAAACATTGCTTCGGGTGTTTGCCCTATAATATGCCACCCGCCCGGTGAATTGAAGGGATATACACCCGTTTGTCTTCCCGCAATTCCTACACTACCCGCCGCCACTTGTTGAGCGGGCAAAGCTTTTCGCGGCATTTCCAATATTTCGGGAACAGTTCCCATATAAGCAAAACCCGGTAAAAAGCCCAACATGAATACGCGATAAATTGTTTGGCTATGCAACTCAATCAATTTTTCAACCGTAATATTTTTCGCTTCGCAAAATGCCAATAAATCGGGTGCCACTTGTGGATGATAACACACCGGCACTTGAATAAGCGGCTGTTGCTGCATGACCTCTTCACTGCAATGACCCATTACCGTTTCAATAAAATTGCGCAAATAAGCTTCCATATTTTCAATGCCTTGTTTCCAAAGCATTACCGGATTGTACACTATAGTTAAAGTACTGTAAGCAGGAATTACATCGCGAACAAAAGGTTTATTTTCTTGCTTAATACAATGAAAAAGGGTAAGTACTGTGTGGTTAATATCGTCATTAATTAAGTTACCCCAATCAATAACCATAGCTGTATCGCTTAAAGCATATATACGATAGTCAGCATTCATGCGCATTCATTTATTAAGCTGTTAAGTTACGAATAAATGTGTTGAAGCAAGGTGTTGAAATATTAATTGTGCATTAATAGCAATTTCCAGAGGGGGTTACACATGGATTTTTCAATAAATTTATGAAAGCAAAATCTAATTGACTCCGTAGCTCAGTTGGTAGAGCTACTGACTCTTAATCAGTAGGTCCAGGGTTCGAGTCCCTGCGGGGTCACTATATTCATACATGTACCAACATAGAATAATAGGCTGTTATTTATGTTTTTGTATTAATGTTATATTTATAACCCATATAATTAATTTGAGAATAGAAACTAGGGCTTAATTACATTAAAGTTTTCAAACGTTATTTAAAAATCATTCAGTAGCCACTTCTTAAATTCTTTTACTTTTTTTCGACTTATTGTTATTTCTTTTTTAGATTGTGGATATACTGAAACAATTAAATTACCTTGTATTGTTTTTCTAAGAATCGTTATTGCTTTTTGATGAAGAATAAATGACCGATTTACTCTTGAATATTTTTGAGGCAATAACATGTTTTCTATTTCTTCTAAGGTTTTATCAATTATAAACCTATCACCGGTCCAAGTAACTAAATAAGAAATTTTATTGTCCGCGAAAAAATAAGCAACATCTTTTATTAAAATAGGTATTAAAACTTTTCCATGCTTTACTAAGAATTTATTGTTTTCATTTTCTATAAAAATAGTGTTATAAGCATCCTGAAACTTACTTACCTCTTCCTTATTATTCAATGATACTTTTAAGGATTGAATTTTACGAAATTTTGATAAACAGCGTTCAAGCTGCTTTTCACTTATGGGTTTTAGAAGATAATCAATGGTATTTAATTCAAAAGCTTTTAATGCAAACTCATCATAACTTGTTGTGAATACAATAAATGATCGAACCTCAATTTCCTTGAAAATCTTAAAACTATTTCCATCTTGAAGTGCAATATCTAAAAAAATAATATCTGGTGGATTATTGGTTAATAACCACGATAATGCCTCTGTATTACTCCTTAGTGCAGCCAAAATTTCTATGGAATCATCAAAAGTTGTTAGCATTCGTATTAGCTTTTCTGAAGCTATTATTTCATCTTCAATTATTAAAACTTTCATCTGCAGCTTGAATTAATGGAATAGAAACACAAAATTGATTATCAGTACTTTCTATATTAATCTCAGAAAATCCTAATAATCTATATCTCGAAATAATACTATAAAGCCCCTTTCCATGTGTTTGATACTTTTCCAACTTTAATTGCTTATTATTGATAATTTTTAATGTTTTTTTCGAACATATTATTTCAATTAAAAGTGGGTTATGTGGTTGTATTATATTATGCTGAATAGCATTTTCTAATAATACCTGAATAGTAAGTGGGGGTAGTTGTAATTCTAAACAGCCTACATCTATTTGTTTTTTTAATTGTAGTGAATTACCTAAACGCATTTGCATTAACTTAATATATTTTTCAGCAAATGCTATTTCCTCCTCTAAAGTAATAAACGATTTTTCATTATTGTTAAGTACATAGCGATACAAACCACTTAATTCTATAATATACTCTTCTGCTTTTTTAGGATTTTGGATAACTAGTGCACTTAAATCATTCAATGTATTAAACAGAAAATGTGGATTTAATATTTCTTTCAATTGCGATAGCTGAAATTGTAAATTTAGTTTTTGTAATTCACTTTTTTCTTTCTCAGAATGAAATGAGAGTGTATAAGAATAATATATTTCTTCAGGCACAACAATCAAAAGTGCAATCCATATACACTGCAAAAAATTAATTAACATTTCGTCATTCCAAGATATTGATTTAACAGTACTTGTTCTTACAATAATGGTTGAAAGAGAGATAATGATAAATGAAAGAGATAAAGTACCTAAATATGATAATATTAATCTTTTCTGCGATTGTACAATAGATGCTAATCTTTTTCTAATGGAAATAGTAAGCCACCTTCCTAATTCAAAATTTAATATTATAAAAACAATAATCCTAATAATGCCCCATATAGCATGCTGTGTAATTGGCAACAATAAATAACCTTGAGCCAGAATACTTGACAATATTATTGCAAATGGTATTACTATTCTTAACCAAGTATCTGATGGGACAGTTTTCATTAAGTTTTATTTGATTAACTAAATTAAAGTGTTTATTTGGGTTTGAGGTAATTGGAACCATCATTTCATCCTAAAATAAAGGCATTTCACTCCCTTAGTTTTTAAATTCTATTTGCGCTATTCCAATTTGCACATCAAATTATAATATATGAAATTTTTAAAGATTATTTTTACAATTGTTAGTGCTTATACAACATTTTGCCAAAGTACTAAGTCACAAACACCTACACACTTCGAAGCAGATAAAATGTTTAAAAAAATAATGCTGAAAGAGCATATTCCCGGCCTTGCCTATGCTGTAATTAAAGATGGCCGTGTTTTGTATATGGGAACACAAGGATTAGAATCTATTCCATATAAAAAATCTGTTACAACAAATACAGCATTTCAGCTTGCTTCCTGTTCTAAAATTTACACTGCATTGCTATTAGGTCGTTTATTTGATGATAAAATTTTAAACCAGGACGCCACAATTAGTCAATATATTGATTCTATTCCATTAGCTTGGAAAAATATCACTATTTTACAATTAGCCTCCCACCAATCGGGCATTGCTATAGCCGATTATAGCAAAGCAAGTAATGCCGACCAAACTCTTCAAATTGCAAAGCAACAAAAACTAGAGTATCAACCTGGGCAGCGATCATTTTATGTAAGCAGCGACTATTGGATTTTACAAGCTATTATTGAAAAGGTTACTGGCTTATCATATTTTGAAGCACTTAAAAAATACGTGCTTAAACCTTTAAGCTTGAACCATAGCTTTGTAAACAATGTTACTAATTCCGATTTGATTAGCCTAGATATTATTCCGGACATTGCCCAAGAGTATCATTGGCATAAAGAAGACAGCACGCTTCGAATTAGTGAAATGTGGTTTGGAAAGGCAGGCTATACTGCAGGTGGCATTTATGCATCTATCAATGATCTTGCAAAAATTGCCATAGAACTTGATCGGAGTAGTTTTATCTCAAAAAAAACCAAACAACTAATCTCAAATCCTGTATTATTAAACAATGGTACACCCGGTGAATTTGGATTGGGTTTGGTTGTTAATAATAATTATCAAGGTCACAAAATTATAGAACACAGTGGTGGACCAGCTTTAGCAGATTTTGTGCGATTTGATAAAGAAAAATATACATTTATTGTTTTAACGAATAATAGGGGTACCTATCCATATTTGGCCAAAGCTTTGGCAACTTTATTTATTAAAAAACTAAGCATGCCGACCTTACCACCCGGATACAATTAATATTCAAAGTATTCAGCAAGGGATATCAAGTACCTTTAATTGGGTTTTATGTTAATTTTACCCTTGTAGTGCAAGTATTTTGTAAATTCAAGGTTCATCCGTTTAAAGGAAATACGAAGTTTATGATATTGGTATAGTTATATTTATATACTTTTATCACATGCTATGTCAATGAATCAAAAACCTTTAACCCCCAACTGTAATGTACCTGCTATATGGCAGGAATACAAAGAAGCTTTATACCGCTATATTGTTAAGAGGGTGAAGGATAATACTATTGCAGAAGATATTTTGCAAGAAGTATTATTAAAAGTTTATGGATTTTGTCTTTCCAAATCAGGAGTTCAAAATCTGAAAAGTTGGCTATTTCAAATTGCACAAAATACCATTGCCGATTATTACCGTAAAAATAAAACCACCATTTCAGAAGAATATATTGAGGAACAAGTTGTAGAGCAAGAAGACAATGCTGCATTTTTAGAAGCACAACAATACATTTTACCCATGTTAGCATTTCTGCCTGAAGAATATGCAACGCCATTAAAAATGTACGATATTGACAATAAAAAACAAGCCGATATTGCTCGTGAACTTAACCTAAAATTATCGGCTACCAAAAGTAGAATTCAACGAGCCAGGCAATTATTAAAGGCCGAGTTTATTACTTGTTGCCGCTTTGAAACCGACAAACAGGGAAATCTTATATCCTTCCAAATTAAAGCATCATGCGAGCCGTTACAAAACTTAAAAAAACAAATTGAAAAATAATTTGCGTCTTTTTTAGCACTGCTTCGTCTTGTTATCGTTATCAAAAAACATTAAACTTATGAAACGATTCCATGTACACGTTCGTGTAAAAAACTTACAAGAAAGCATTGCTTTTTATTCCGCTTTATTCAACACCGAACCTACTATTGTAAAGCCCGATTATGCCAAATGGATGTTAGAAGATCCACGCATTAATTATGCCATATCAACCGGCCACAGCGAAAACGGTATTGAACACCTGGGATTACAAGTTGAATCTGAAACAGATTTACATGAAGCTTATGAGCATATGCAAAAGGCAAAAGGCACGGTGAGAGAAGAAGGTGAATGCACTTGTTGCTATGCAAAATCGCAAAAAAGCTGGATTACCGACCCACAAGGCGTTGATTGGGAAGTGTTTTATACACATGGCACAGCAACTGTTTATGGCGAAGGCATTAACGCCAAACCCGCACCCGAAGTAATGGAACAATGGACTGGCAATGATGGCCAAAAAGTCAACATACCACAAACCGAAGCTTTAACCTCAAAAAATACCGGCAGTTATGGAAACATTTATCATCATGCCGCTTTTGCCAAATAATTGGCAGCAAGTAAAATCTATTTACGAAAGTGGTATAGCCACAGGTATGGCCACTTTTGAAACCAAAGCACCTGAATGGGAGCAATGGAATAACAGCCACTTAACCTTTGCAAGATTGGTAGCCATGGAAAATAACAAGGTAATTGGTTGGGCAGCACTTAGCCCTGTATCAAACCGATGTGTATATGGAGGTGTAGCAGAGGTAAGTGTTTACATTGCGCCAGAACAAAGAGGTAAAGGTGTAGGCAAAAAACTTTTACAACAATTAATTACAGAAAGTGAAGCCAATGGAATTTGGACCTTACAGGCCGGCATTTTTGCTGAAAATACCGCCAGCGCAAAACTGCACGAGTCTGTAGGATTTAGATTAGTGGGCTATCGCGAAAAAATTGGCCAATTGGGTACTGAATGGAAAAACACCATTCTAATGGAACGAAGAAGTACCAAAGTAGGCATATAAGTATTCATTGAAGGAAACCTTTATTGAATGGCTTAATCACATATTCATTATTATATTATATAATCAAAACAAAGAGGTTGTTATAAAATGCAACCTCTCTTTTTTTTTATATTAGTTTAATTGGTTTTTAAAATTGAAGATAAATGGGTAAAACCTGATCGCTAGATTTGAAATACCCATAGGTAAGAACCAATAACAAAAAAATAATGGCATAACCAACAAGGCCTATCCGTTGTAAACCCAAAGTAAAGCGATGATTATAACGAGCCGGTATAAAATGCAAGCCTAAACCAAAGGCAATCATTATAATAACACTATGATAGTTTTCCCAAAATCTATTCCATGCAGAAAAATTTAGGTGATAGCATATTTGGTTAATCATGGTTACAGCCTCGGTTAATGAACTGGCCTTAAAAAATATCCAACAAAAGCAAACGAAATTGAAGGTAAGCACCAATGAGAAAAATTGGTAAATACCGAATTTTTGCCAATGATTGGTAATTTTTTTCGTGGCCTGATGCCACAATTTATGTATGGATAAAGCAACACCATGTAACCCACCCCATATAATAAAATTAAAACTGGCACCATGCCATAAACCACCTAGTAGCATAGTGGCAGCCAAGTTTAGGTATTGCCTGAATTTTCCTTTTCGGTTACCACCCAATGATATACAAATAATCTCTTAGCCAATTTGAAAGCGAAATATGCCACCTGCGCCAAAAATCAGTGATATCTAAACTTTGATAGGGATATAAAAAATTAGGGGGAATTTTAAAGCCTAACCATTGTGCAATACCTATGGCAATGTTGCTGTACCCGCTAAAGTCGCAATAAATAACTACCGCATAGCCATAAACAGCAAACAAACATTCTAAGCCGCTATACCGCTCAGGAGCATCAAAAATATAGTTTACATAGTTTAAAGTAATGTAATCTGAAATAATCAGTTTTTTAAATAAGCCCGAAACAATTAATACAAAACCATTTGCAAAATCTTCTTTTGTTATGTGAAAAGGAAGGGTTATCTGAGGAATAAAATCTTTTGCGCGTACAATAGGCCCCATTACCAGTTTGGGAAAAAAAGATAGAAACAATAGATATTCATTAAATTTTTTTACCGGAACAAATTCACCACGATACACATCTACCGTATAACTAATATTTTCAAAAGTGTAAAATGAAATACCAACGGGCAATAAAATATTTAACGGATGAACTTGAAATAAAAATATGTCATTGAGTATTTGAATAGCAAAATTGCTGTACTTAAAATAGAATAATAAACCTAAATTAAGGGTAATACTAAATATTAGTAACGCCTTCTTTTTAATGAGAGATTTAGATTTGTATATGGCATTCGATATAAGAAAGTCGGCAATAGCTGAAATAATTACCAACACAACAAAATAGCCACTTGCTTTATAAAAGAAATAAAGAGAGGTAAGGCAAAACAAATTGGTTCTTGCCGTTAAATTATTTCGAAGCAAATAGTATAGAATAATGAAGATAAAGAAGAGATATACAAAAAAACCATTATTAAACAATAAGGGATTGTTTTCATCATATACTAATTGGTGCAAGAATTTATCAAGATCGAATATAGGGAACATATATTGGGTTAATTAGAACTATTTTGTACAGCTTTATTATATTCAAATAAAATGGCATCATAAATGCTTTTACCAATTATATCGGCACCCTTGGGTGTTAAATGCGTATAATCCTTATAAGCCAATGGCGGATTACTATTTACCCAACGCACCATACTACCCTCACCACCCATACTGGCGTAAGTATTATAAAATGCCGAACCGGTTGAATAAGCAACTCTTTGTTGAAAGGTTAACAGGTTACGCAAACCTATAGCCGTTTTATAACTATCATCATAACGAAATGCTTTATCAGCAGAACTAACCAATAAAACATCGGCATCTTTAAAAGCCGCTTTTAACTTATAAATAGATTTTGTGAAAGGGCCAAAAAACCAATTAAACTCGCTATCGGTAGGTTTTACAAACATATTTACGCCATACTGCTTAACAATTAAATCGTAGGAGTGAGTTTTTGCAATAGCGGAAAGAAATGCAGTATCCATTCTTCCATATTCATGGCCACTAATTCCTCTAAATGAAAAATTATCGAGAATGATACCAAAAGGCGATTCTAATGAAAAGCCATATAAATTATTGGCATTTACCACTTCAAAACGAAGTGTATTGCCCGCACTGCTTTCCAAAATGGTGTCATTCATAATATTGGCAGCTTGAATGGTGATAGGTTTACCATTCACAGTAACTGTAGTTGTTCCTAAAGTATTACCAAACAATAAATGTTTTTCTAATATACTGGTTGAAGGTGCAGTTTTATCTTTTATTTGTGTATAAGCATAACCATTTGCTTCAAAGCAACGACCTGACAAAAACAATTTTTTTCCGTTTTTATTTGCAATAAAATTTGATTCCTACCAATTAGAATAACTTGTATTAGCATAGTTTCTATCAGCACCATATAAACTGCTCATGGGCATAAAGCCAATACCGTAGCCCCCAAAAGTTTGTTGCAATAATTTTCTAAGCATTTGTGTTATTAAATCACCTTCAATCATACTATCACCTAAATATGCAATTCGAATTTTCTTTCTTTGTCCGTTTTTAAGTTCAATTAATTTAGAAATAAATCGTTTTAGTGCAGTGTTAGATGGGTCTTCCTGAAAATCCGTAATTCTATTAGGTTCACTAAAATTATTAAATACAGTATGTACTACTTCTGTCCTTAATGTATCATCATTTGTTTTATTCTGCAGTGTATCTGCCCCCTGAATAGAGTCAACCACTGTAACAGGGGTATTAATGTTTGATATAGTGTCAACAGGTGTTTCAGCTAACACTGATGTTACAGTGTCGGATTTAATAACATCTGCTAAAATATTAATACTATCTATCGGTTTCCACTTAAATTTTGAATAACTGTTAACAATAGAAACTGCAAACAACAAAACCGTAATAAGTATAACAAAACGAATAAGGTTTTTGGTGTAATCCATTTGATATTAAATTATCATTCCGCTAATTTGTATTTAAGTATAATTGATTTAACCTGATTTTTCCAAAAGTTGGGTTTTCCTGAATATCCTGCTTTCGCCATGGCATTTAACCATAATAAATAATCATTATTGCCTTTTAATTTACTGTAATAGGAAAAGCGGGATACATGTTTACAAAAATCTACGAATGAAGCTTTAGCAGAAACATATTGCTTGTATTTTGTTTTAATTCCATGTGTTTTCATTACATTATTCTTTCCAACAAAGCCAAAGTAGTTGTTTAGTAGTTTGGCATTTCTGTCACGGCCAAAGCCCGACTCCACGATAGAAATACCCATGATAATTGATGTCGGTATTTCATATACCATAGAGAGGGAATCAACCAATGGTTTAAATTTTTTTATGTACTTGTGTTGGGAAAATACATGGGTGCTTATCGTTAATAAAAGCAATGCGATTAAAATAATTTTCATGGATATATTGTTAGTAATAAATAGTGTTTTAAATTAAATTTTCAAAATATACTATCAATTTATATCATTTGTTACTAGATTCCTTCCTATCCAAAATGCCACAATAATTGCTACGATTATAATTATTGCTCGCTGCCCAAACAATCTTTTCCTCCATTTCAATATTTTATCGCTAGGCACCAATAATGATTCAAAAACTATCCCTGCGAATAGGTATGGTATAGAAAGCACCAGCAAAACATTTTCATTTATTGCTTTTAAAATATCAAAATTTAACAAATAATGTATTGCACGTTGTGATCCGCAACCAGGGCATTTAAAACCGGTAATTACAAAAAATGGGCATTTTGGAAAAAACATACTATGAATAGGATTAAAAATTCTATACACCATTGCTATTATTGCAATTAGAATAATTACAATACTCCATTTTAAAATATTAACTATACGCATTTGCTGCACCGGCAATTTTAAAAGCACTGGCCACACCGGCTATTACTAAAATAAAATAGATAATAGCGATAGCAATACCAATAAAAAAACTTACCATGGTCCATTTTTTTGCTTCAGCAGAGGCTCTATTTGCACCATCAATGTCGCCAGCATAAAATCGCGACTCTACTCTTGAAGCATTTACAATTCCCGCAATTCCAAATGGCAAACAGCAAAATAAGGTTACTAAAATTGATTCAACCAGCCATGATTTGGGAGGTTTTTGATTGTTGAAATTTTCCATACTATTGAGGTTTAAGGTTGATTTTATAATTGTTATTTAAAGAGATGATATTCAAAACAAAGTAAAAAACTAAAATATTTTTCGTTAAAACCACTTTATATAAATATTTTATTTATTTGCCATCAATGAAAATTTACTTTAAAATATTTTTCGTCAAATAATGTTAAAATGTTATTCATAAAAAATGTAACTTTCCAAGTTTAGTTAATACATTATGTATGCTTTGTTTTTATTTCTCCACTCTGCTTGTGATGCATACTTAACAAAATAAATTTTAAGGTCGGCCTGTGTTTCGTAATTAACAAAGTAAATTTTTTTGTCAGCCTGTGATGCATAGCTCACAAAAAACCATTTTCCATTGTTATTTTCTGCCTCTGATTGATAACTTACTTTATATACTTTTAAATCGGCCTGTGTTTCATAGTTTACAATAAAAATTTTTACATCAGCTTGGTTGGCATAATTCACCACAAAAACTTTTTGCGAAAAGCCATTACCGTACATAAAAAATGCAACTATAAATAACACTCCTTTCATTTTAAACAATGATTGAACGTTTATTTAATATTCTATCGCTCATGGTATTTCCCCATGCCACACCTGAGGCGGGGAGAGCTCGTTCTCTTCCCCAAATTCGAATAGCTTCAATTTTTTCCGGTGCGGTTTTGCTTAAGGGAACAATATTTTTAAAACATTTTTCATATAAGGTATCATCTACAAAATTATCACCGTGTATTACAGCTTGAATGGCAACATCTCTTACTGCACCTTCTATATCAGAACCGGCAAAGCCCTCTGATATATTAATAAGCTGTTGCAGCATTTGATCTGAGGGTTTTGATAAGAGATTACGTTGTATATAAAGTTGAATAATATCTTTTCTTTCTTCTTCTCCGGGTAAATCAACAAAAAAAAGTTCATCAAACCTTCCTTTGCGTAAAAGCTCTGGTGGTAATTTGGAAACATCATTAGCTGTTGCAACTATAAAAACCTTTGCTGTACTTTCCTGTAACCAGAATAAAAATTGGCCTACCATTCTTACTGAAGTTCCACCATCACTTGAAGCAGTTGCACCCGATAAGCCTTTTTCTATTTCATCAATCCATAAAATGCAGGGTGCTGCATTGTCAGCAGAAGCTAATGCGTCTTTTAATCTGTTTTCCGATTGACCAAGATATTGCCCCTGAATTGCTGCAAGATCCAACCTATATAAAGGTAAATTCCAATTTGCTGCAATGTATTTAGCGGAAAGAGATTTTCCACACCCCGGCACACCCACCAATAATACTCCACGAGGTGGTCTTAATTTTCTTGACTTTAAGTCTGCAGTTAATAGTTTTTTTTGATGGTCTAACCAATGTTGCAAACCAGACAATCCGGCCACAGAAAGTAATGAAGGTTCAATTTTTACTTTTTCCAGGCCGGAAATATCACTAAACAATTTATCTTTTGCATTAACTAGTTCTTTAAGGTCCTCTTTTGTTAAATTACCCTTGGCCATTTGTGTAGCCAAAACATTTTCAGCTTCAATTTTGGTCATATTAGCCAAAATGGATGCTGCCATCTTATAATCTGATTCGTCCCATTCAATTGTAATGGAATTTTTATATGGAAGCACACAATCTTTTACAACTTCTAACATTTCTTCTTCATTCGGTGTATCCAAAGTAATTGTCATTCCCAATCTTTGTAATTGTGGCCAAATGCTTTTTGTTGTAATTAAACAGATACTTCCACCATGTTCTATTGCTTGTACAACACCATCATAAATGTGTCGAGAAACTATGTTATCATCTTCAATATCACTGACTTCAGTAAAAACGAAGGTCAAATTAAGTCTTTGTGCAATGTTTTGAACAGCAAAATCTAATCCGCCCGCAACAGTCCGATCATCATTCACATTTTTTTTGGTTCTAACATCAAACGTACCATGTGATAAACTGTGTACATAAATGGGAATATTAATTTCTTCTGCCAATTGCTGAATAACTTCTAATACCCTTGTCCTTTCAATACTTCTAATTGAAATAAAGGGTATACGAGCTCTTAGCATTCGTTGCAGTGATGTTTTGAATTCTTTTTTATTGGACATGTTAGAATATTATTTGCCGTCCTAATGGCGGTTGTTTATCATTTGAATTAGATTTCTCTTTTTTATTACCCGTATTAACTACTGTGAAATTTTCTAAAATATTACTCAATGTAAATGCATTTATCAGCATTAGCATATGATCGCTTTTATTAGAATACGGAGAAATATTTTTTCTTAAATTTTTTTTGATCTCCTCTATAAAGCTTTCAAGATCCTTCTTTAAAGCTTCACTTACTTCTTTCGGTAAGTCTTTCAAAGCAATAAATTTGGCAAGCGGTATAAAATTTTGAAAAGCATTATGCAATGTAATTTCAAATTCATTAATAGATTTATAGGTTTGAACTTGAAAAGAACGATGAAATTTATCAAGCCAGCTAAGTTTTCGCTCCTTATATGCCGATTCTACTTTCAGGCAGTAGCGGTAAGCACTGCCTTTATCAATTTTGAAATCTGATTCCATCAATTGATTCAATACAGTATCATCACCCTTACTAAATTTTTCCAAAAGATTTACAAATTCAGAATATGTTTTTAAGGACATTATGATTGTTTTTTAATTCGAGGATTAATAAACTCATATGGCGGAAAGATATCCCAATCAGGAAATATGGAATTTTTATTTTCATTAATGCTTTGTAAATTTTCTTTATTATTTACGTCTTGCATATTTGCAATATTTTTTTCGGTTGAAATTTGATTTTTTTCAGATTGATTTTCAGATTGATTAAACAAAATATTAGCCATAAAAAAATATTTTAATTTATATAATATTTCTAGCAGTTTCTCTTGATATACCGGTAAAGTTTTCAGGAACAATAGATGCCAGTAGTTCTGAAAGCTTCTCCGATTTGGCATCTTCAAGTGTAAGTTCTTTTCTATAATCTACAATTTCTGTAATACAGCCATTTAAAATAATACTGGACTTTTCTTTTCTTTCATTAATTCTTTGATTGACGGCTTTCTTCGCTTTATTGTATTTATTTAATAAATAAATAAAAATTCCTATACCAAATATTAAAATCACAGCACTTAAAAAGTATAAACTACTGTAGTTGTAAAAAATAAAAATACTTATCAATATAAAGAAAAGTGCCATTAAATAACCAGCAGTATTTTGAGGTATTTTTTCTGTTTCTTTTAATAAAATTTGTTGAAAATATGCATTATGCTTTTCGAATAATTCGTTTTGATTGCTACCATCTGTAGTTGTTGCTTTAAACCCGTCAATGTCTAACTCTACTGTTGCTGGAATTTTACTTCTACATTGCGCCGTAAATGTTTCATAGGCAGGTATTATCCACGGCAAACAAATTGAAACAGCTAATGCTTGTGTTACTTTATTAGCACCTGATATATCAGGATTGAATGTGGCATTTGCAAGTAGTTGTAAAAAATTTACTTTTTCTTTATAAATATTTTTTTCCGCATCCATTACCGCCTGAGCAGCAGCTTTATCACCTTCCATTTGAATGATGAGTTGATTTAATCTAACCTCTTTTTGCAATGGTAATTCTTCGTCATCAAAATTTGTTACCAATAAATTAAGTATTTCGTCTAGTTGTTCTACCACATTTTTCGAAAAATCTCTGGAAGGGTTAATTATATCTTTAAAATAATTGTTCAAAACTTCATGAGTTCTTGCCTCTTTTAATGAATTTTCTAACTCAGTCCAATTAGTTGAAAATTTTTCTAATAATATATATTCATTATCTTTAATTGGTGCTTTTGAGGCAAAGAAATTAACCCATTGTAATTTTTGTTCCTCTATAAAGTTTTCCTTTTGAGAAATTATTTCTAGCCAATTTTTTATATGAGACATCATTATTTGGCGAGCAGAAGGCAAAAATAAACCCATAGTAACTGCCTCTAGTATTATTATGAACTCTCTTTCAAGATTAAATGGATCTTGATGCATAAAACAACGCTCTAACCACTTTGTACTAGCTTGCATCCTTTTTAATCTACGCATTATTAGCATTAAAAATAGGGAGGTCCTGTAATCATCTCGTCTTAATGCTTCTTTTAATGCTTTTTCACAGTTAGATTTATCATTTCTAATCCATGATGCTATTGTTACCAAAGCAGGGGCTAACCAATATCCCGGAGCCTTTAACATCATTTCTTCAGTAGCCATTCTTATTGATCCATCACTTACAATTCCAGCATCAACGCCTTGCAGTATTCCAGTAGCTAATCTTCTCACTTCAGCGTAATATCCATATTTAATGTGCAAATCCTGCTTTAAGTTTCCTTGTCTAGTTTCAGCAAGTTGTAAAGCTTTATGCTTTGCATCCTCTTTTAAAAATTGATAAAACTTGCTGGCTAATATTGTTAATTCGGCCTGAATTGACTGGTGACTGAGTTTCAATAAACTGATTTCTGAGTTAATTTCCGATACATCAGAACTGATTGCTCTTAAAGCATTATTAATAAAAGAAAGGTCGGCATAGGATATTACATGATTTGCCATATTACATGTTTTTAGTTTTATAATTGTACAGTTGAACCATCCTTTCTAATCAATATGATCTTATTTCTATAAATTTCTATCATCTTATAAGCATCATGCCTAGCCAAGTTGCGTCCCCTCTCAAATTGCTCATCTAAAAATTCGCTGATTTTGTAATGACGTATAATTTGTTTGCCACTTAAATCAATTAAATGCACGTCGTACGGATGACCTAAAGCACACTTCGATAAAATTCCTAAGGGCAGGTCAACCAAGCCATCTTTCGAAAATTCTGATTTAATTGATTGAATTATTTCTTCTATACCCTGTGTATTATTCGATAAATTTCCTGCATCTAGTTTATCAATGCAATTCATATAGCCAAATGATCGCTTCTTTAAATTGAGAAATTGATGCACACTTGAAGAAGTCCCTTCCGTTTTTTCTTTTTGTTCTATATCTGATTTATAATGAAAATCTTCCTGATTTTCTAACATTATTTTAGGCATAAGAAATCGTTTATTATTTTATACAACAATTTAAAAATGCACTTAATTTATTCTTTTTAAAACTCAAATACCAAAGTGAACCTGAAGATTTTAAATTTTAAATAGTTCTTGTTTTTACCACTTTACAAATTTTATTGAACTATATTAAATAATTTAAAGAATAGTTAAAAAAAAAGTTATGAACCAAGATTCTAAAAAAAACATCCAAAATATTTGATTATCAATATGTAACATAGTTGGTTATTAACCAATGTGTTGTAAATACATTATTTGGCTTAAGTTAATAATAGTACAAGTATATTATTTGCTTCAATTAATGGAAAATAAAAAAGCGGCAGTAACTACGCTTGTTACTACCGCTTAGTGTGTGTTTTAATTTTCTATTCTAGCTATTCTTCTTTAGGAAAATCGGCGCCTTCCGTAACGGTGGCCCAAGTTTCAAAATCGTGTTGCAGCTCTGCCAACTTGGCTTTTGCACCACGTAAAGCAGCTGCTCCCAACAATAATCTTAAAGGCGGATTTTCAGATTCAACTACTTGAATCATTGCTTTTGCTGCTTTTACCGGATCGCCGGGTTGTTTGCCACTATACCCTCTTATATCGTTGATGTTTTTGTGGGCAGTAGTTGCATAATCGGCAATTTGTATGGATGAATTGTTGGCTGAACGACCTGCCCAATCGGTTCTAAAACCACTTGGCGCAACGATGGTTACTTTAATGCCGAGTGGTGCAACCTCCTTATACAATGCTTCGCTTAAACCATCAACCGCATATTTTGTGGCATTATAAAAACCAACCCCGGGGAAAGATCGCAAACCGCCAATAGAAGCAATGTTTAGAATATGCCCGCTTCGGCGTTGGCGCATATATGGCAATACTTCTTTGCTAACATTAGCCAATCCAAACACATTAATTTCAAACATTTTCCTTACCTCGGCATCCTCACTTTCTTCTACTGCAGCAAAATAACCAATACCGGCATTATTTACCAACACATCAATTTGTCCAAAATGCTGTATAGCTTTTGTTACAGCTTTTTCAATATCGGAGGTACTTGTTACATCTAAAGGTAATACCAATGCGGTGTTAGGATAGTGTGAAGCTATATCTTCAATATCGGCTGTATTACGCGCTGTAACAACAGCATTATATCCATGCGCCAATACTTCATTGGCTAGGGCACGACCAAATCCGGTGGAACATCCGGTAATAAACCATACTTTCTTCATGTAATAAACTTTCGTAATAAAAATTAGGGGTTTGTTGACCAAATAGAGGCATCTTTTACAAATACTCTTCTATTCAATTTTAATTGAGCAATTACCAATTCAGCAAAATCTTCCGGATGCATTAATTTTTCTTCATTATTATTAATGAGATTGGATTGTATAGCCAAATCTGTTACTACCGTACTAGGTGCCATTGCGGTTACCCGAATATTGTGTTTACGCACTTCTTGCATTAATGATTCTGTTAATCCCATTACACCAAATTTTGAAGCACTGTATGCACTGGTTAAAGCTGCCCCTCTTAAACCCGCTGTTGAGGAAACATTTACAATATCGCCGGTTTTACGATCTATCATTTCCTGTAAAACGGCTCTGGTTACATGGTAAACACCAAATAAGTTCACTCGCACTTGGTATTCCCAATCCTCGGGGGTTAATTCTAAGAATTTACCAAACTTGCCAGTACCGGCATTATTAATTAAAATATCAATAGGGCCTAATTTTTTTTGAATATGCTGTACTGCTGTTTCTACTTCATGACGATTACTAACATCGGCATGGTGATAAGTAGCTTTCACACCCATTGCACTAATTTCATTGGCTACTTGTTCCAAATCTTTTTCGCCACGGGCAATTAATCCTACATGAACACCTTCTTTGGCTAAAGCAAGTGCCAACGCTTTACCAATGCCTTTACCAGCACCGGTTACAATGGCTGTTTTTCCGTTTAATGATTCCATAGTCTCAATTAATTGATGGTTATAAAAATTGTTTAAACTGTTGCAGAAGATAAAACCGGATAATCCGTATATCCTTTTGCACCAGGGGTATAAAAAGTACCTTGATCCGGTGCATTTAATGGCGCATCTTGTTTAAATCTTTCCACCAAATCAGGATTCGCTAAAAAGGGCACACCAAAAGCCACTAAATCTGCTTCGCCGTAAGCTAATACTGCATTGGCAGTTGTTTTATTAAATCCTTTGTTGATTATCAAGGTTCCTTTATACAAAGGTCTAAAATGTTTTGCAACATGGGTAACTGCATAAGGCAAATGATCAACAGGAACAAATGGCTCTGTTAAATGTAAATAAGCCAAAGGATAGTCGTTCAATTTTTTTACAATGTATTCAAAGGTGGGAATGGTATTTTCATCCATATTAATTCCAAATAAACCATTTAAGGAAGGACTTAACCGAACCCCAACTTTTTGCAAACTAACCGCTTGTTGTATAGCCTCTAAAATATCGAACAATATACGGGCATGATTTTCAATGCTGCCACCATAAGCATCGGTACGCTTATTAGAAGTTCCATTAAAAAACTGGTGCAATAAGTATCCGTTTGCGCCATGTATTTCAACGCCATCAAAACCTGCAGCCATAGCATTTATTGCTGCTTGCTTAAAATCTTGAATGGTTTGTTGAATGTCTGCCAAAGTCATTTCTTTTGGGGTCACGGTATCTACAAATCCATTAACGGTATATGATTTTTCGTTAGGATTAATGGCTGAAGGCGCCAGTGGTAATTCTCCGTTATGAAAATCAGGATGCGATATGCGACCAACATGCCAAAGTTGAGCAAAAATTTTACCGCCTTTATCGTGCACTGCTTTGGTTACCAGTTTCCATCCTTCTACCTGTTCTTGTGAGTATATGCCGGGAACATTGATATAACCTACCCCTTTTGTACTAACAGGCACGCCTTCCGTAATCATTAATCCTGCGCTAGCTCTTTGAGCATAATACTCAGCCATTAAAGGCGTGGGCACATGGCCGGGGTTATCTGCACGGCTTCTTGTCATTGGCGCCATAACCATTCTATTACTTAAAGTTAATCCTGCTAAATTGTAAGGTGTAAATAAAAGTTCTTGCTGCATGTTTTACTTTTTTAAGATGAATTGTAAATAAATATTAATATATAATTTATGTTAATTTGTTTTCTTCAATTAAGGTCCAATGTGCAAATGATAATAGTTGAAGAGCTAATTGTAAGGCATCAGCATTTTCACCTTGAACCATAACACTTGAATGATTGATTATTACTTTGATAACATGAGAATGGGGGAGAATGTTCTGTAATGATACCAACTCATCATTTACATTTGAAATTTGCAGAATAGTTTTACAGGTAGTTACTTCTGCAATTTTTTTTGCAATTGAAGCATGTGTAAATGTTGGAGAAGCCAATACAATAATATCTGCCTCCCAAGAAGCATCTTTACTGCAAGAAAGCACTTCTACAGCACTTGGTAGTTGCGTTATATGTTTGATTTTAGTAGCTAATAATGACGTTTGTATTTCGTCACTATCAATTAACAATAAACGATATGCTTTAGCTATAGCCATTGCAAATTGTGCGCCCACATTACTGTTGGCACCAATAATGGCTACACTATTATTATAGCCTATGCTTTTCATACTGCAAAGCTATTCCGTTGGTAATTTTAGAAACTTGAGCCAGCACAAGAAATTCAATTGATCTACATCAATCACATAATTAAGATTGCATTAATTTTTTGCGAATTCGACTGAGGGTTTCAGGTGTTAATCCAAGATAAGAGGCTATGAGGTTTTGCGGAATTCTTTGAATCATTTCAGGATGGGTAGCAACCAACCGTTTATATTTTTCTTCAGCAGAATAACTAATGGTATTAATCAATCTTCTTTCTTTAGATATTATATTGTTTTGAAAGAGTATGCGAAAATATCTTTCCATTACAGGAAGTTGAAGTAACATGGCTTCAAAATTGGGAAGAGTAATCATCAATAATTCAGCATCTTCAATAGCATCAATATTATATTGAGATATATCGCCGGATAAAAAGCTGTATGTATCCGCCATCCACCAGCCTTCCCAAGCAAATTGTATCATATGTTCGGCACCTTTATCGTCCACATGATACATGCGTAACAACCCTTTTTCTACAAACATTAAATATTTGCAAACATCACCTTCCTGTAAAATGTATTGGCGCTTTCTTAGCTTCTTAGGAATGAAGAATGATTTTAGTAAATCTACATCACCCACTGAAAGGTTTACCTTTTCCTGAATATGTGCCAATAAAACATTAAACATTACTACAAAAATAGCTATAAATTGAAGCAATTGAAATTAACATACAATTACATCAATACTTGTTTATTCACCTTCCACAACAATTACCCTATCCGGCTCGTTGGGTTGCTGCTGAATAGCCGATATGCTTAAAACATGATTTTGCATTTTTGCCGGAACCTGTTGTTGATTCATTAACCAATACACTTTTTTTATTTGCTGAAAAGGAAAATTAGTTAACTGTAAATTAGTAACACTATCTGCCAATACATGCACAAATACCTTACCGTTAGTTTGTGTAATAGCACCCCATGGTTGAGGACGTATATATCCTCCCCTGGTTGCATAAATACTAGTCCCGTATGTTTTTAACCATTTGCCCATAAAAGCTAAACGTTCCTGAAATTCAGGCTGCACAGCACCATTGGGCATTGGACCAATATTTAATAAGAAGTTGGCGCCAAAACCGGCAGCACGTACTAAATAATGAATTAAATCTGTAGTTGATTTATAACTGGTATCAGTTAAATTAAAACCCCATGATGTGTTAATCGTTTCGCAGGTTTCTAATGGCAAATTAGATATACCACCACTACCAAACCCTTGTGTATCATTTCCGGGTAAATCTTTTTCAAACATCTGAAAATCTTCCCCTGGCATTGGCTTCAAGTGATGATTATTGCCAATTAAACAAGCAGGTTGAAGGCGGTGTATCAATCCATATATTTCATTTAAATGCCAATTTACTAAAGGTGCATTAACACTATTCTCACCCTTTGGCAGCTGATCCCAATAACCATCAAACCAAATGCCCGCAACAGGTCCATATTGAGTTAATAATTCTGTAAGTTGGTTTTTCATGAATTGTATATAATGATTCCAATCTTCTTGATGGGTTCGTCCAGTTCCCTTACCTGTTCTACCTGTAGTCCACGAATAATCTTCCCTTCGCCAATCTAACAAGGAATAATAAAAAAACAGCTTTATCCCTTGTCGGTGGCAGGCATCGGCCATCATTTTTACTACATCTTTATGATAGGGGGTATTCATTATGTTGAAGTCGGACTGCTTAGTGTCCCACATACTAAATCCATCATGGTGTCGGGTTATTAGCGTAATATATTGCATGCCCGCATCTTTGGCCATTTTAACCCATGCATCGGCATCAAAGGCAATAGGATTAAAGAAGTCCATTAAGCGCGTATAATTTTTTACAGTAATTTTTCTATTATTCATTACCCATTCACCTGCTCCGGGAATACTAAAGGGACCCCAGTGTATGAACAACCCAAATTTGGCATTTTGAAACCATTGGCGCGCTTTGAGGTTTTCTGAAGTTGGTTGATATGAACTATCATTTTGTGCACTTGTTGTTCCCCAAACAACAAAGCAACAAATAAATACAATTATTTTACGCATATAATTTAGTTGGTTTTTATCTTAAGCAGTTTACCAATTAGTAAATTCCATTTACTTGGTTTTAAAGTTAAGATTAAACCCTTGAATAACTGCGTAGAAAAGTATTCATTATAAAATGAAAAATCAGACAAGGTCAATAACACATTCGGAAAGCACAAAAATTGAGGTAGAGAAATATTTCTTTCCAATAGGTTTAAAACACTTCCTTCACCACATTACGTATTACTTTAGGTTTTCCCAAGGTATAGTAATGCAACACAGGAACACCGTGCGATTTTAATTCTTTAGATTGTTGAATTAACCATTCTGTTCCTATAGCTTCAACCTCGGCATCTGTTTTACATTTTAGGATAGCATTCGATAAATCGGTTGGAATATCTACATGAAAAATACGAGGTAATACGGTTAATTGTTTCTTAGAAGTTATTGGCTTTAGGCCTGGAATAATAGGAACTTGAATACCTAAATCGCGACAAGCTTTTTCAAAAGCAAAAAACTTTTGATTATCAAAAAACATTTGCGTCATAATATAATCGGCACCGGCATCTACTTTTTCTTTTAAAAACTGCAAATCAATTTCTAAATTAGGCGCTTCAAAATGTTTTTCAGGATAGCCCGCTGTTCCAATACAAAAATTGGTTTTGCTGCCATCGCGAATATCTTCATCAATATAAATTCCGTGATTCAGGTTTACTACTTGTTTTTGTAAATCAATGGCATGTGCGTGTCCGTCAGGTTCGGGTTCAAAGCCGGCTTCATTTTTTGCAGCATCACCTCTTAAAACCAAAACATTATCAATGCCCAAAAAATTCAAATCAATAAGTGCATCTTCACTTTCCCGTTTCGTAAAGCCACCACAAATTAAGTGTGGAACAGTATCAATTTGATAATGATTCATTAAAGCAGCACAAATGCCAACCGTACCGGGTCTTTTACGCACTTCAACCTTTTCAAACGAACCATCTGCCTTTTTCTTAAACATGCTTTCACTGCGGTGGTAAGTTACGTTTATCCAAGAAGGTTTAAACTCCATTAAAGGATCTAAATGGTCGTAAATAGAAGTAATGGTTTTTCCTTTAAGTGGGGGTAAAACTTCAAAAGATAATAAAGTGCTTTTAGCTTGTTGAATGTGTTCGGTTACTTTCATTGCTTTGTATAAATGGTTGCGATGCTTTTAATTGTCAAAATTAGGGCACTACTGTTAACAATTTTGAAGAAAAACAAGAAGTAATAAAATTTTTTGTAAACAAATTGGCCAATACATGAAAAAACCGCTTTCTTTCCTGAAAGCGGTTTCTATTATATCTATCCTTTCGTTTAATCGCGGTAATTTAATGCGGGCTTTCTATCGCCTAACAATGCCTTGTATTGATAATTCCCTTTGGCTTGTACAAATTCTTTTTTTGCAGCTTCTACCACCGATGGATTTTGGTATAAATCAATTGCCGTTAATGCTAAGGTTTTGGCTGCCACCATCATACCTTTAGCGCCAATATCAGTGCCCCCACAAGCTGTTGCCTGCCAACTATGGGCCGGGGTTCCGGGAATCCAGGTTGCAGCTCTTAAACCAACAGTTGGTACTGCATAACTAACATCACCCACATCGGTTGAACCCCCTCCGGCATCTTGTTCTTCTTTCAATGGCTTAATAGTAGCTGCAGATTCAATAGGTGGCGGTGTGAAGTTGAATGTGGATTGCAATTTTTTTCCAAATGCAATTTCATCGGCAGTATAGCTAACTCCACCTACTTGTTCCAGATTGGTTTGCATAACCTGTGCTAAGGTTTTATTCAACAATAAATCGTGCGTGCCACCAATAATTTCATAATCCATTGTGGTGCCGGTACCCAATGCAGCCCCTTCACCGGCCTTAACTAACCGATCAAAGATTGATTTTACTTGTTCTTTATTGGGGTGACGTACATAATAATATACCTCTGCAAAATCGGGCACAACGTTGGGTGCCTTACCTCCATTCGTAATAATATAATGAATGCGGGTTTCTTGTGGCACGTGTTCACGCATCATATTGGCCATATAATCCATTGCTTCTACTGCATCTAATGCAGAACGACCTTTATCGGGTGAAGCGGCTGCATGTGCAGCAATACCATGAAAGCGGAATTTGGCAGATATGTTTGCCAACGCACTGGTCATGGTTACCCCATTCTCTGCACCGGGATGCCAATGCAAAACAACATCTACATCGTTAAATAATCCGGCACGTACCATATAAACTTTTCCGCTTCCTCCTTCTTCAGCCGGGCACCCATAAACTTTAATAGTGCCTTTTAATTGACCAGAAGCAATTAGTTTTTGAATTTCAATTCCTGCTGCTACTGATGCGGTACCAAATAAATGGTGCCCACATCCATGTCCTGCTATTTGTCCGTTTATGGGTTGTTTCTCAGGAACCGCCTGTTGTGATAAACCGGGCAATGCATCAAACTCGGCTAAAATACCAATAACGGGCTTTCCATTGCCGTACGTTGCAACAAAAGCAGTAGGAATACCGGCTACACCGGCATCTACAGTAAATCCGGCATCTTTTAATTGCTGTTGTAATAATGCAGAACTTTTTACTTCCTTGTACCCTACTTCAGCAAAATTCCAAATTTGCAATTCCACATTTTTATAGTGGTTGTATTGTCCTTGCAAATCGGTTAAAGCAGTTTGTTTTAATGGGCTATTTTGCGCCATTGTAACCATTGGCCAAATAAAGGTACCGGCCAATAGTATTAATTTCCATTTTCGCATAAGTGTTTAGTTTTGGTAATATAGTAATAGGAAAATTATGTAACCATGAATTTACACAAATAAATCATTAAACAAAGTAGCACCCGGAACAACGGAATAAACATCAAAATCGGTAATCCCTTCATTCGTTAATACCTGTTCATCAATAAAAGTATTGCCGGTACATTCTGTTGATTTTTTTTGTAAAATATATGAAGCTGCATCCGCTAAAATTTGTGGTGTTCTACTCTGATTGGCCAAAGCAACTCCACCCAACAAATTGCGCACCGCAGCCGTATCAATAGTAGTTCTGGGCCATAAGGCATTTGAGGCTATACCATCACCTTTTAATTCATGTGCCCAAGCAATGGCCATCATACTCATATTGTATTTGGTTAAAGTATAAGCTATATGTGGTGCCAACCATTTAGGTTGTAAATTAATAGGGGGTGAAAGGGTTAAAATATGGGGATTCTTTCCTTTTTTTAAATGTGGAATGCAAGCCTGCGTTACTAAAAAAGTGCCTCTTACATTTATACTATGCATTAAATCGAATCGTTTGGCCTCGGTTGAAAGTGTATCGGTAAGTTGAATGGCTGATGCATTATTAATTAAAATATCAATTCCACCAAAAGTGGCTACTGCTTTATCAACTGCTGCATGTATTTGTTCCTCAAAACGAATATCGGTTTGAACAGCCAATGCTTTTGCACCTAACGCTTTTACTTCATCAGCAGCAGAAAAAATAGTACCCCCCAATTTGGGATTTTCTTCAGTACTTTTTGCTGCAATAACAATATTAGCCCCTTGCTTAGCCAAAGCTAACGCTATAGCCTTGCCGATACCTCTGCTGGCACCGGTAATAAAAACGGTTTTATTTTGAAACAACATACGCTACTTGTTTGGAAACAAGATAAGCTATTTGTTTTTATAAAAATTGCGGTGTTAAAAATTTATTGTAATTACACAATTGTTACCAGCCTAAAAAATTGCAAATGGCTGTTTCTGCCTGACGGCAGGCCTCTTGTAGATTGTTATTAATTATCTCAATATTGAAATGATGCTTAAATGAAATTTCATAACTGGCTTTATTTAATCGGGTAGCCAAACTCTCAGGGGTTTCCGTTCCTCTGCTTTCTAACCGTTTTTTCAACTCCTCTAAACTGGGGGCTTCAATGAATATGGAAAGCGTTTGATTGGGAAATTGCTGTTGCACATGTATAGCACCTTTTACATCTATGTCTAAAACAGGCACTTTGCCATTCGCCCAAATACGCTCTAACTCAGCATGCAAGGTGCCATAATATTTTCCTTCATATACCATCTCCCATTCAATAAAAGCATTTTCTTTTATTTTTTGTTGGAATTCATCGGTACTAATAAAGTAATAATCTTTCCCATCTTGCTCATTATTACGCGGTTTACGAGTAGTTGCTGAAATAGAAAATGCTAATTTGGGATATTTGGCTAATAAATAATGCGTAATTGATGTTTTACCTGCACCGGATGGGGCTGTAATAATGATAATTTTATTTGCAACTTTTTCCATTTGCAAATAAAAGAAAAAAAACAATGTAGGAATATATTGCTTTCACAAAACACCCCCTGGCAATTCAAGGCTTTGCGGCAACACATTCCTACATTGTACCTTTAAATTAAATTCCTGCTTTTATAGCCACATTACTTTGTGAGCAAATGGCGCCACGATGTAAAATTATTCGTTCATCATCAGTATCAACGGTTAGCTCAATCCAACCGGAATAAGGTCTGGCATTTACTACCAATTGAAAGGGTAAATATTTTTTAGTGGCATGCATCCAGTGGCCCTCCCAATAATCAGGCCTATCAAAGCTAATTACCTTTTGAACCATCATAATGCTGGATGCACCATACCAGAAATATCCGGAGAAAGTATTGGTAGGAATGGGCGTGTTTGCTTCCATTACCGGCATTTCTTCATTTAAATTTACCGCTAACAGTGTATATAAATCCGATGTAACCATAAACTCCCATTTGTCTTGTTTTAATATAGGATCGCCCACCATCATTACTCCAAAAAACAAATCCTTCCTGCCATCGGTATTTACATCAATAGAAATAGCATTCTGATTGGGTTTAACAACCCTGTCATTCAAATTAAAATATACCATATTGGGTGAAGGTTCCGGCGGAGGTATTGGACAAACCGGCTTTTTTGTGCAGGAAAAAAATGCTGCTGCACTCAATAACACGACAAATATTTTTTTAAATGTAAACATAAATTTATTTTTTAAAGTTTATTGATGATAGACAACATGACTACCAGATGGGTAATATTGTTTGTTTTGCTGTGATGTAATAGATAAAGTGTTTTTAATTTGAACGAAATGGCGTTCTTGATGGGCAATTAAAAAACGAAACGTATCACCCAGATTTAGAGTTACCCATTTGTTTAAAGAGGTAGGAATACGAATTGTCTGTAAATTGGCATTAGTAGCAACTTGAAGCAATTGTAATAATTGATGTTGATTTTGAATAAAGGCACTGATTTCCTTTGCTGCATTGGGTTGTTGTTGTGGAATAGCACTTTTCATTGCCTTCATTTTTTTGCCAATATTATTACCTGATTTAGGTTCCATTAAATGAGTAAAGTAATTACCTAACCAACCTGATGTGAATTTTGGCAATGGCTTAGTATTATGCAGATGTAACTTATTTTCTATAGCAGGAATATAGTACTCGTTATAAATATTTAAGTGCTGAATAACCTGCGCCACACTCCATGATTGCCGGTTTGGTTGCAGAGATAAAACCGTTGTGTTGAAATGTCTTAACTGTTGCACTTCAAAAATCGTGGAACGTACTTTTTCTATTAATGATTCAATGAATAAATGGGTATCAACTTTTTTCATACACTAATTTTTTTATTTTACACATTCTATATCAAGTATGAATACGCAATGCAAAAATGTATAATGACATTAATCTAAATGTTGGCATTTACCATGATTTGTAATTTTTTGTTGATTAAGCAGTTTACTAAAATTGGTAGCATCCATGCCCAAATAAGAAGCAATGTATTTATGCGGCACTTTATTTAGCAAGTGGGCATTGCGCTGCATTAAAGCATGAAATTTTTGTTCATTGCTGAAAGTCTGTAACTCAATTTGCCTTTGAATAGTACCTTGTAAAGCCGCTGCGGTTGCACTTAATAAAAAAGATTGAATGAAAGGATATTGCTGAACTAATTGTTGTAATCGATCATAATGCAAGCGTAAAAAATGACTTGCCGTTAGTGTTTCAAAAAAATAAGCTGCAGGCTTTTGTAATAAAAAGCTATCTGCAATTCCAAAAAATGAACCCGAATAACCAAACAATAAAGTAATGTCTTTCCCTTCATCGGTTACATAAAATATTCTTTGCACACCTTCATTTACGAAATATAAGTATCGCTCTGTTTCCCCGGCCACTGTTAATAAAGTTTTTCGTTTTACACACAAAGGCGTAAATGCATCTGCAAAATGATGCAAAACTTTTTCATCGTTCCACTTCCAATTATTTAAATAAGCAAGAAAAGTTTGCATGCAGGGTTTATTTACACAACAAATTTCTTAAGCATTATTTCGCGTAACAACTGAAAAAGGGTAAATGGTATTTTTAATATGATATAAGGAAAGTTTATTTGTTCAATTTTTTACATATATATTTTTATTTTATTTTTATTAACTAAACTTCATGCTTTTGCATGATGGGTGGCACACCAAACTGTATCATTTTCGTACAGTAGTATAAAATAATTGATAGATGAAAAAGATAGAAGATTTGCTAATGTGGTTCGTTGTTGCGAATACTCAATGCATGCAATACTGCAGGAAATAAAGCATCCATATATTCCGTGGCTCCTCCTGTTGAGCCCGGAAAGGTTAATACCAATGTGTTTTGAATAAATCCTGCTACACTCCGCGATAACATAGCATATGGCATCCGCTCCTGACCATAACTGCGGGCTTGCTCCATAATGCCGGGTAATTCTACTTCTAATAAAGGTTTTATCACATCGGGTGTAACATCACGCTTAGACACTCCGGTTCCCCCAACAAAAATCAACAGCTGAATATTATTGTTCACAAATTCACGAATAGCAGTTTGTATTGCTGTTACTTCATCGGGAATAATAGTATAATGCAAGGTATTAATTTGCCATTGCTTCAATTTATCAACCACAGCCAAGCCGGCTTTATCAGTAGCTTTTTGTTGTGAAATAGAATCGGAACAAACCACTACTGCCGCATTGATGGCTTCCGTATTTTTTCTGTCACTTTTGCCGCCAGATTTTGATAATAATTTTATTTGTTGTATTTCAATATGCGGGTCAATTGGTTTTAACATGTCATACAAGGTAAGTGCAGCAACAGCTGCCCCATGCATGGCTTCCACTTCAACGCCAGTTTTATAAATGGTATGTACCTCTACTTCAACAGTAATGCATAAATCATGCACGGAAAATCGAACATCAGTAAACTCAACCGGTAAAGGATGACAATCGGGTATAACAGTATCTGTTTTTTTTACGGCAAACAGTGCTGCCACTTTAGCAAATGAAAAAACATCGCCTTTAGGAACTCGCTTTTCATTGATTGCCCGAATGGTTTCTTGCAAAGAAACAATTACGCTTGCAACGGCAACAGCTTTGCGTAAAGTGTTTGATTTATGGGTGATGTTGACCATATTAATGATTTTCTTTCCAAATGGTTTGCTGATTATCTAATAATTCTTTGCCCCAAACCGGCAGCTGAAATTTAATGGCTTCTACCAATTCTTCACAAGCATCTATAGCGGCTTTCCGATGCTGTGATGATACAAAAACAAACAAACTTAACTCGCCGGCAGGTACTACTCCTAAACTATGATATACATGCATACAGGTGAGTGCATATTTTTGAAATATAGCTTCGCGAATGGTATGCATTTGTTCCAATGCCATATCAACATATGCCGTATATTCAATAGCAGTAACTATGCCTTCGGGTTTTTCATCGGCCCGTACTTGTCCTAAAAATATGCTATGTGCTCCAATATTTTTTTTACTGGCATGTTGTGCAATACTCTCTGCTATTTTTTGTGGGGAAATAGGCCCTTCTACAAAAATGTTTTTTATTTTTTTTTCACTCATACATTTAACTGTTGAAATATGCATTTAACCCGCCTTGCAAATGAAATATTTTTTGCAAAGTTTTGCTTTGAAAAATAGTAGCAGCATTTCTGCTACGAACACCTTGTTGACAAATTATACAAATGTTTTTATTCGTTACGGGAATATGCAAATTATTTTCCGCTTGTATTATTTGTGAATAAGGTATTTGATGATCTACAAAATTTACATGCGGCAATTCGCCCATCTCTCTAACATCTACAACAAACAATAATTGCTGTTGCAGCATTTGCTTAAACTGATCAACACTTAACGACTCTTCCGTTGACGCTGCATTACAGATATGCTGATAATCTGTTTGCTGAAACTCATCTACATTTATGTTTACAGCATTAGCATTTTTAGTAAGTTCAATTTCATAAAACTGAGTTTCTAAGCTTCTATAAGTTAATAACCGTCCGTCCAACAACTTTCCCATACCCGTAATAAATTTAATCACTTCAGTTGCCTGTAATGTGCCGATTATTCCCGGCAAAACGCCTAATACACCTGATTGTTCGCAGGATTGAATATTTGCCGTAGCGGCCGGGTCGGGAAATACATCTCGATATTGTATATTTTTTCCGCCCTTCAAATTATTATTAAAAATAGATACTTGACCTTCATATTGCGAAACAGCTCCATACACCAATGGCTTTTGCAATATTGCACAAGCATCATTTAATAAATATTTTGTTGGAAAATTGTCGGTTGCATCAATAACTATATCGTATTCGCTGAGTATTTGCAATGCGTTTTTCGGATGAATATGGAAAGGGTAATCCGTTATGTTTACCAACGGATTGAGTTGCTGCATTTTTTGTTTCGCCACCATTACTTTTAATGCGCCAACTTCATTAGAAAAAAAAAGTGGCTGACGATGTAAGTTGTGTAATTGAACCACATCCCCATCAACAATACCCATATTGCCAACACCTGCTGCTGTTAAATATTGTAATGCAGGACATCCTAAAGCACCCATACCAACAATACACACCTTGGCTTGCCGCAGTTTTTGCTGGGCTGCTTCACCAAAACCCGGTAATATGATTTGACGGCTATACCGTTCATTTATGCTTTCTAACATGGCACTATCCTCCTGAAAATGGCGGCATTAAGGCTACCGTATCTGTTGGTTGCAATGGAGTGTTTTCTCGTATCATTTTTCCATTTACAGCTATAAAATAGGTGGTTGTTTTTATTGCCGGATATTTTGCTTCCAGCAAGCCAATCAATTGTTCCGTATTATCACAGATTATATCGTTAGGCAAAGGCGCAACAATATCTGTAAGACTTCCAAAAACCAATACTTGCATACGTACAAATTAAACCAATAATAATTTAATGGATGCCATGATTAGTACAATGGCCAACATGTATTTCATGCCTTTTTCGTTTAATTTTTTTGAACCAATGTATGCACCCAACCATCCGCCTGCTAAAACAATGACTATAATGCTAATAATTTGGGTACTGAGCGGGAAACCGGTTTTTAGTTGCCCTACCATTCCCGAAATTGAATTTAAGAAAATAAAGATAGCACAAATAGCGGCTGTTTGCTTTTGTGTAGCCCAACTCATCAGTAATAAAACCGGTGCCAATAATATGCCTCCGCCCATACCTATCATACCCGACACTAAACCAATTAATGCACCAATGATATACAATACATACCACTTCGGATTTTTTACCACGGGCTTTTCAGCATTTTGATACAACAAGCGTAAAATAGAAATAAGCAATACCACACCCAATAATTTCTTATATATCAATTCAGATACAGGCAAAATGCTGCCTAAAAAAGCAAAGGGTATGGAAGCTGCAATTAGCGGCCACAATAATTTTGATTTAAAATGTCCGGCTCTGTAAAATGATACAAATGCAATGAATGAAACCAAAGTATTCAGTAGCAAAGAAGTTGGTTTCATTACTGCCGGTGTAAAATTTAAAAGCGCCATTACAGCTAAGTAACCGCTGGCGCCTCCATGTCCAATACTGGAATAGAAAAAAGCCACCAAAAAGAATAACAAATAAATCCAAATTTCATGCATACAGTTATATTATAAAAACAAATAAACTCTTTTTTCTGCCCCTGATTCAATTTGTGTATCTGATTCTTCTAATTCTATCCAACAATTGGCATTGGTTAAGGCACTTAATTGATAGGAAGCCTGAGCAGGAAGAATTTTAACCGTGTTTCCCTCCAAATATCCTTTTAAAAATTGGGTTAATGGAATGTTTTTTTGAAATGCTGTACTTACTTTAGCTGTTGTGGCTTGAATAGTATGTGTACCACATATTTGATCAATAGCAGGAATAACATATTGATATAAGCAGGAAATTACCGCGGCCGGATTTCCCGGTAGACCAAATACCAGCTTATTTTTTTGTGTGCCGAAAAACAAAGGTTTTCCCGGGCGTTGTTTTACTTTATGAAAATGTTGTTGCACGCCGGCATTGATACAAGCTTGTGGAACATAATCATAATCACCGGCACTAACGCCACCGGTAATAATTATCATATCGTGATGCAGTAGTAACTCTTTTATAGAATTTTCCGTTTCCTGCAAATTATCGGAAACATAACGTACTTGCATTTGTGTTATGCCAACCTTTTTTAAATGTGCTTGAATGGTAAAAGCATTTGAATCGTACACTTTACCAAATGATAATGTATTACCGGGCTGTACCAACTCGTTACCGGTAATTAAAATACCAACAGAAGGCTTTTGTAAAACTTTTACGGTTGTAATACCGGCACTAGCCATTAAAGCAATATGCGACGGTTGTATAACTGTATGCTTTTGCAGCAATAAAGTATTTTTTTGCAGGTCACTGCCAATATTGCGAATATGATCACCCAATTGAATGTTGTTGTTGAGGTGAATTTCAATGGCTGAATTGTTGACGGTAACCCATTCTTTTTGAACCACACAATTGGCACCATCCGGTATAGGACCTCCGGTAAATACCTGAATGGCTTTTCCTTTCTGTAATAATAAGGGTTGTTCTGTGCCAGCCGGCATAGCTGCCTGAATGAATAAGGGGTTGGCTTTTTCTTCCCAATAAATTGCATAGCCATCCATTGATGATTGACGAAATGCCGGAAATTGAATAGGACTAAATAGGTCTTCTGCTAATGCATAATTCAGGGCATTGAGTAAATCAACCTGCACAACAGGTAGTTGCACACAATGTTCAGCAATTATTTTTTTTGCGGTATTTACTGCAATCATAATTTTCATTATTCACATTATCCGCCAATAGCAATCATGCTTCTATTGTGCAAGCTATTGGCATCAATTAAATTAAATTGATTAGAAAATTGACCTCCCAAAGCTTTATGTTTGGCCAATATATTTCGTTGAATTAATGGCAATACATCTTGATGATTTCTTAAAGGTGTTAGCAAATCTGTTTCATCGGCACCAAATAAGCAGTTTTTCATTTTACCATCTGCCGTTAATCGAATACGGTTACAACCTTCACAAAAAGGTGCGCTCATGGTAGTTATCATGGCAAAAGTTCCTACAAAATTATGCACCTTGAATTGCTTGCTGGTGTCGTGTATATCGCCCGGAATAGACACAATATCATACACTGATGCAATTCTATCTAACATTTGTTGATAGGTTACCAATTTATCGCTTTTCCACTGATTTCCTTCAAAAGGCATAAATTCAATAAAACGTACGTCAATGGGGGTATGTTGTGTCCATTGCACAAAATCTAACAACTCATCTTCATTCACTCCCTTCACCACTACTGCATTTACCTTTACTTTAAAATTATGTTGAAGCAACAGGTCAATATTATTTTTTACCCGTTCAAACTCATCGCGGCGGGTTAGTTGTTTGAATTTATCTTTTTGTAAGGTATCTAAACTAACATTGATTGATGTTATGCCTGCTGCTTTCAATACATCAACAAATTGGTGAACCCTTATACCATTGGTTGTTAAGGTTAATGATACCGGTAAACTTGCCAGCAAATGAATAATTTCAGCCACATCTTTTCTTACCAAAGGTTCGCCACCGGTTAAACGAATTTTAGTAACACCCTGTGCAACAAATATCTTGGCCAACTCAAAAATTTCAGAAGGCTGCATTAAATGTGCTGCAGGCATAAAACTATATTGTTCAGCCGGCATACAATAAAAACATCTAAGATTGCAATTATCGGTTAAAGATATACGTAGATAAGTATGTATGCGCTGATGCGAATCAATTAACATGGTTTAGTTATTGTGGAGGCAAAATTGTTCATAATCCTCCGGTGTATCAATATCATATTTTCCCGCTTCAAAAGAAATGGTAGCTACATCTTCAGGAAATGCTTTTAAAATATTTCCGGCACCTTTATCTCCCTTCAATTGAAGTAATTGGGAAAAATATTGGCGCGAAAACAAAACAGGGGTTCCTGTTATTCCTTCATAAGTGGCCGCTATGATTCCCTTTTGTGTTTGTTGTTGTTGCTGTAATAGTTTATTTAAAATATCAGCATTTAAATAAGGTTGATCACTCACTAAAATCATTATTTGTGTTAAAGCATTATTCTGTTCAAGCCACCACTGTAATCCCAATTTTATAGAAGAAGCCATTCCTTCCTTCCATTGTTCATTATATACCAAGTTTATTGGATAATTGTTGAATGCTTGTTTTATCATGGCATCATAATAACCGGTAACAATTAATGTGCCTTCAGATGGTATTTGTTGTGCCTGTTGAACAATGTGTTGCAATAGATTTTTTTCGCCATAAGGCAATAACATTTTAGGTTTACCCATTCTTGTTGCAGCGCCTGCAGCTAATATAATGATGCCTGTTTTCATAAATGATTTGCATGAATGGCTGCTGATTTATCACGTAAGTGATACGGATTTTTTTTATTTAATACGCTCATAATTTCTGCTACTATTGAAACAGCAATTTCTTCAGCAGTTTCTGCTCCAAGGTTTAAGCCGGTAGGACCATAAATATTCTTTTTTTGATCATCAGAGAACTCAATTCCCTGTTCAGCCAAATCATTCAATAATCTAACTCTTTTAGAAGCGGGGCCTAATAAGCCGATGTATGGCAATGGAGGTAATTTTTGCAATTCCGCTAACACAGCTAAATCATAATTATAATTATGTGTCATTAATACAATGGCGGTATTTGTATCTATCGGCCATTGAGGAACCACTTCTTGCGGTTTTCCCACCAGTATTTGTTCCGCTTGAGGAAAGCGTTGAGCCGTTGCATGAGTTTTTCTGCCATCGGCCAATACTATATGCCAGCCGGCTATTGCAGCCATTCTGGCTAAAGGAATGGCATCATTTCCCGCCCCAACAATTATTAATTGTATGGAAGGTTGAACCTGTTGTATAAACAATTGCTGTTGGGAACCCTCCCATTCTTGCGTAATATGGCCATCATTAATCTTTTCTGTTTGTAAAATATCGGTAATGGCTTTCTGTATGGAAAAAGGGAGTAAGTTCAGTTCCGTGGTTCCTAAATGTTGTTGGGAAGAAGGATCAAATCCACATATAACTATACCCGTATTACTTCTATCAGCAATGGCATTCCGTAAGGCATTTATCGGATTGTTGGGCACTTCAACTTCTAATGGTAATGGCTCAAATAAAATGGATACAATTCCGTTACATCCTAACTGAATACCCAATTTAGCATCATCTTCATCGGTAGTATCGTAAACTACAATTTTCTTTTTATTTTGATGTATGGCTAATAATGCTTTCTTCAATGCATCACCTTCTAAACAACCGCCACTGATAGCACCGGTAAGTTCACCCGTTTCATTCACCAACATTCTGGCACCCGGCCTTCTGTATGAGGAACCTTCAACTTTTACCACTGTTGCCAAAGCCGTATGCTGTTGTAAAGCACAGGCTTTGGTGTAAGCAACAATAATATCTTTTATTTCTTTCATGCCTCATTTTAAAACTTCTTAATTACGCATACCGTTTACTTTATCGGGTGTAGCCATGCCTTTTAATTTATTGCCCCAACTATTTCGTGTATAATTAATAATGTCTGCAATTTGTTCGTTGGTTAAATAATCCTGAGCAGGCATAACGTTATTATACTCTACGTCATTAACGGTAATGGTACCTTGTTGCCCTTTTAAAATAACACTTACAAATGCCTCAATAGGCTTTTGCATAAAATCGGTTTTTACTAAAGGTGGAAACATACCTTCCTGTCCTTTTCCATTTTCCATATGGCAGTTTTGACAATACAAAGCATAGGCCTCTTTGCCTCTTGCAATACTTTCCTTTAATGCTTTATCTTGTTGAAATGAAACAGCCAAAAAACCAAGCGTTAATAAAGCCATGCTGCTAATAATTTTTTTCATATTTAAAGTATGCGTGTAATTGGATTAAACAATGTTGTTAATATCAAAAGGAAGTTTTCTTATTCTTTTTCCGGTTGCGGCATAAATAGCATTGCACAATGCAGGAGCAAAAGGTGGTAATCCGGGTTCACCCACTCCTTTAATAACTGGGCCTCCATTGGCAATTATATGTACCTCTACCGGCGGCATTTCATTAATACGAACTATGGGATTATTGTTATAATTACTTTGAACAGTTTGTCCGTTATTAAAAGTAATACCATTTTTTATGGCGGCACCTAATGCCATTACCGCTGCACCTTGCACTTGCGCTTCTACTGTATCAGGATTCACCACTGTTCCTAAGTCAATAACCGCATATGCCTTTTCTATTTTAATGCCATTTCCTTTTTTAGAAACTTCAATAACATAGCCGGCTATTCCTGCAAAAAACTCCCATTGTGCCACCCCTCGGCCCCAACCTTTGGGTAAAGGTGTATCCCATTTTGATACCTCACGTAATTTTTGCATTAATGTTTTGGTATCACTGGGTTTACTTAGCATGGCCATTCTAAAATCCATCGGGTCTTTTTTGGCAGCGACCGCCATTTCATCTAAAAAGCATTCATGTGAAAATGCCAAAGTGGTGCTGGTAACTGCTCGCCAAGCTGCCAATGGTACAGGCATATATTGAAATACGAACAGATTTTTCATGTTGGGAATTTCATATTTCTGTTCGCTGATGCCTTCGGTCATGGTTTTGTTGGCCTTCGTTTTATCATAATTTTTATTCCCATCTAATGTGGGAGAAATTACTTTATGTTGAAAGGCAACGGGATTACCATTTGCATCTAACCCTCCCTTAAATGCAGAGAAAGTCATGGGGCGGAAAGGACCCATTTTGGTATCATCTTCTCTTGTCCAAATGGATTTAACCGGTTTGCCCACTTTTTTACTTAATTCCAATGCCTCTTCCACATAATCGGGATATAATCTTCTTCCAAAACCACCGCCACTGAATAAAACATGTATGGTAATGCTCTCTTCAGGGATATTGTATTTTTTAGTGAATTGATCCATGATACGGCCAGGCACTTGCGTAGATGCCCATATTTCAATTTTATTATTGTCGTACCAATTGCAGATACAATTCATCGGCTCAATGGCTGAATGTGATACAACAGGCGTTTCATAAAATGCCTCCAATTTTACAGGGGCATCCGCAAAAGCCTTATCGAAATTCCCTTGTTCATGATCAATGGCCCCTTCTTCTTTTGCTGCCTGACGTAAACTTTCGGCAAAGCTGTTGGAGTTGAATGATTCATGTCCATCATAGTCCCATGTAACCTTTAATGCTTTTCTTCCCTGCAAAGCAGCCCAGTAGTTTTCTGCCAAAACAGCCACCCCAACCGAATGATGCCCGTTAATGTCGCGCTCACAAGTTTCTACACCAATAACGCCTTTCACTTTTTTAGCGGCAGTATCATCATACTTCACCAGTTTACCACCAAAAACAGGGCAGCGTTCAATAGATGCATAAACCATTCCGGGTACTTTAACATCGATTCCGAAAATGGCTTTACCGGTTGATTTTAAAGGAACATCGGGTCTTGGATAACGTTTGCCTAATATTTTAAAATCTTTAGGCTCTTTCAATGCCGGATTTTTGGGCACTTCTAATTTTGATGCAGCTTCGGCCACTGCCCCATATCCAACTGTTTTCCCCGAAGGTTTATGAATTATTTTGGCATTATCTGCATAACATTCGGCAACAGGAATACCCCATTGTTGCGCTGCTGCAGCAATTAACATGTCTTTTGCTGCTGCACCAATTTGGCGCATTTGGGTATAGCTGGTTCTAATTGATGCACTACCACCCGCAAACTGTCCATTTCCAAATTTCTTTTGGCCACCGGTTTGTAAAATAGTAACGCCATCTAAAGGCACTTCTAGTTCCTCAGCTATTAAGGAAGGAACCGATTGAAAAACACCTTGTCCAATTTCAGGACGAGGATTCATGATAGTAATAGTACCGGATGGTTCAATAATGACAAATGGGGTAAGATTATAAGCATCCGTATTTCCGGCTATTGTTTCTAGCCTTTCTTTATCTAAATAAGAGCGCGTTATTTTTTCTATAACAGATTCGCCATTGGCTTTTAAAGAAAGACCCAGCATGAGACCGGTGCCGGTAAATCCTGATAATTTCAGGAATTGGCGGCGATGTAGCGTAGTGGTAGTTGACTCAGACATATGTAAATATTTTTAAGCATTAAGCATTGATGATTTCAGCAGCCCTATGAATGGCCGAGCGAATACGTTGATAAGTACCGCAGCGGCATAAATTGCCCATCATAGCGGCATCAATATCTGCATCGGTTGGTTTGGGTTTGTTTTTCAACAAAGCCGTAGCACTCATAATTTGGCCTGATTGACAATACCCACATTGAGGCACCTGCAATTCTATCCAAGCTTTTTCAACTGCCTCACCAATTTTATTGTCGGCCAAACCTTCAATAGTGGTAATATTTTTTCCTACCGCAGCAGCTACCGGAAAACTGCACGACCTAACGGGGCTCCCATTAACGTGAACAGTACAGGCCCCACATTGCGCAATACCGCATCCAAATTTGGTACCTGTTAAATCCACATAATCGCGAATAGCCCACAACAAGGGCATATCCGGAGCTACATCTAAGTTGTAGGTCTTGTTATTGACATTTAACGTTATCATGACAATCGTTTTAATATGATAAATGAACTGATATTGTTTGTAGTTGCTTGTAAATGTGCAAATTAAAACAGCTGAAATAGCAAGCCTTAATCGAGGTTTAAATTTACAAAAAACATAAGCCTCAACAAAACAAAAGTTCGCTTGTTTAAAAATTGGGAATCTTTTAAAAGAAAAATGAGAATCAACTGCTAAATCTATAACGATTTTATGGTCATTTTGTTACAATTAATTCACATTTAATTGATGATTATTTAACCATTTGCCTTCCTAAATATTCCGCTTTGGGTCATTACTTTGTAATAGCAAAATACCAATGTCAAACTCGTATTAAAATAAAATATACGTGTTTTGTTTTCGTGATTTAGTACCAAAAAAAGACATTTTGAAAATAAAAGGTGATAAAAAAATAAAAACAATCAAATAGTATTTTTTTATATTTACTTTGGACATAACATTTATTTTTTCATAAATAATTGATTTATAATTACTTACAATAAATTAAAGCATTTGGACATCATAAATACAAACAAATAATATTTCTTTTTAAAAATAAATTGTTGCATTTTTACAGTGCATAGAGAAGACAAGAGAGAAATTATTGATGACGAGTTTTCATATGGCAAGCAATCGTTAGTGGCTATTCTGTTTCTACAGGATGGCCCTTTTTTTTAGTTGAAAGTAAACCCTATTTGCAAATTTCCTCCAACAGATACAGGTAAATCATTCCCAAAACGTGTTGGTATTGAAATTGAAAACCAATAATCCATGTCTTTTGTTTTTAAATATACTTTATTAAAAACAGGAGTAAATCCATATCGCCCTTGTGTTTCGAAGGCTAATCTCGGAACAAAGTTAAATCCATTTTTTCCTCGCAATATTATTCCAGGGTCAAATAACAAGTTATTTGTTTTACTAAATACAGTTCCCCCTGATGGTTGATACCATTGCACAATCGGAGTAACTTCATAACTAACACCAAACTTTTTGTTATAGTAAATATTTATACCTACAGGAAAGCCTATTGTTGTATACTTCTGAAATTCAGTTGTTGTTCCACTTTTTGAGATAGTTACCCAAGGAATGATAAAACTAAAATACCCTTTTACTACATGATTAGCAGGTGGTTGCATTTCTGCAGTTTGTCCGCTTACAGATTTTAAAATTAACATAACAGCAAGCAAAACACAGAAACGATAATTTTTCATTTTAAGCTATTTATGAATCGACGATATACTATACAAAACATGCTCGTCTAAATAATGGTGAATGGGTATATTAGGATGAGGAAACGTACCTTCTTTCTCCATACCTAGTTTCTGCATTACTTTTTCTGAGGCTTTATTATGTATAGAAGTAAATGAATAAATTTTAGTCAATTCTAGTTTTGAGAATGCTTCCTTTAAGCATTCGCTGGCAGCTTCCGTTGCATATCCCTTGCCCCAAAATTGTTTTCTTAACCTCCATCCAATTTCAATACAAGGTGTAAAAAAAGCGGTAAAGCTTGGAGTCATTAATCCGGTGAACCCTACAAATGCTCCTGTCGCTTTTTCTTCTACTACATACAAACCAAAGCCATTTTGCTGAAAATGTAATTGTATGCGTTGGTATAATGCCTTGGTTTGCTCTGGCATTAAAATGCTGGGAAAATAGCGCATTACATCAATGTCCCCATTCATAGCTATGAAGGAGTCTATGTCCTCCTCTTTCCAATTGCGCAGCAGCAGTCTTGGCGTTGTTAACATGATTGGCAAAAGTAGAAAGGTTCCCTGAATATTCGTATAAAACCATTCATTCAGCTAAAGCAAAATGAAATTAATATATAAAATACAATGATTAAGATTTCAGGTTTGCTACTTAACTGTTTCCATCAAGACCAAAGTCTGTCCTATGCCAAATATCAAAGTATAAACTGTGAATTAACTGATGATTATTCGATCTTTAAAAACATTAATAAAAAAAGGTAGCCATTTGGACTACCTTTCGATTTTCGCTCCCGAAACTGGACTTGAACCAGTGACCCTCTGATTAACAGTCA
>Ga0123519_10000951_pt1 | contig 50482 bp, 41 predicted proteins | sample YelNatPaOPRAMG02_FD_87396 | JGI IMG/M metagenome (GOLD analysis project Ga0123519, IMG submission 87396) | Hot spring microbial communities from Yellowstone National Park - Yellowstone National Park OP-RAMG-02 (version 2) | ecosystem: Environmental > Aquatic > Thermal springs > Hot (42-90C) ...
GGAAGTTTCCCTGTGTCAAGAATTCTTCTTTTAAGGTTCGATTGAATCTCTCGTTGGTAGAATTATCTTTGGGAGTATGGTTCCTGGAAAAGTAATGATTGATATTTAGTTCCTTACAAGCTTTATCAAAGTATTTGAGAAATTCAGAACCATTATCTGTCTGAACATTCTCTATCTTACCATCTAAAAGATAATTTAGTCTATACAAGAAATCTCTGCTATTTAAGGAAGAATGAGTTTTGTAGACTCTAGCAAAGGCAATCTTGGAGTATTTATCAATAGCAGTGAGAATGTATCTTTTGAGATTATTCCAGTAGATGACAATGGTATCTATTTGTAATAGAAACCCTGATATTCTCTTTTGCTTTAACTCGGTTATCCTTTTCTTCTGGAAAGACCTCTGTCTCTTTCTCCTGATTCTAACTGCTGTCTGAGGATGGTAATAGAGCTTGTGTTTCTCAATAACTTTCTGGATCTTCCAGGAAGAAATACTTTCTCCATAGAGAGATTGATAGATTCTAGATAGTTTTTCTTTTCCATACCGGATATGGATATACTGCTTTCTAAGCTGGATTATCCTTAGTTCCTGATTGGGAGTGATTTCTCTTTGCCTTCTCCTCTTAGGAGCTCTGTCTTGAGATTCTAAGGTAGCTAGATAGTATCTATTGTACCTTTTGAGCCATTTGTAGAAGGTCTTTCTGGAAATACAAAATACCTACAGGTTAAAGAGGCATTGTTAGCGTGATTCCGGTAATAATCCATCCATTTAAGCCTTAGTTTGGCTTCCTGACTAAGATTAGGCAATGGATGGCATAGTTTAGTATATCCAGGAAGCCATTTACCAATAAAGATGACTTGCATATTGATACATAAGGTTAATTATCATCCCTAATTTTACCAGATTTTGGCATCTTAGGGGTGTTACCTATGTATCTCATCTTCTGCATCTATCTGCTAATATTCTTCTGGTATAGGGGACATTCCATTTTTTTCTTTCTTTTCCGGCAATTCAACAACAACTGCTTCTGTTGTTAATAACATTGAAGCGGCCGAAGCAGAATTTTCTAAACTACTTCTTACTACCTTTGTTGGGTCAATTACGCCCGCTGCAATAAGATCGCCGTATTTCATTTTTTGGGCATCAAAACCAAAATTTCCTTCTCCTTCTTTTACCTTAGCTGCTACCACTGCTCCATCTAATCCGGCATTTTCGGCAATTTGTCTTAAAGGTTTTTCCAGGGCGCGTTTTAAAATATTTAGACCTGTTTTTTCATCTCCTTCAAGTTCAATTTTTTCCAATATAGAAGTGGATTTTAATAGTGCAACACCACCGCCCGGTAATATTCCTTCTTCAATAGCGGCTCGGGTGGCATTTAAGGCGTTTTCTGTTTTTTTCTGTTTTGCTTTTTGTTCAATTTCAGTGGCAGCGCCAACTTTTATTACTGCCACGCCACCTGCCAATTTTGCTAATCTTTCTTGAAGTTTTTCTTTGTCAAATTCCGATTCAGTGGTTTTTAATTCATTTTTTATCTGTTTAATTCTTGCTTCAATATTTTCCTTTTTTCCTTTTCCTTCAATAATAGTTGTCTTTTCTTTTTCCGCGACAATCTTTCGGCAAGATCCTAAATGTTTTAAGTCAATATTTTCTAATTTTATTCCCAATTCTTCTGAAATGAGTTGACCACCGGTTACCACCGCAATATCTTGGAGCATTTCTTTTTTCCTATCTCCAAATCCCGGCGCCTTGACAGCGACCGCGTTAAAAATTCCTCGTAGCTTATTTACCACAATCGTCGCTAAAGCGTCGCCTTCTACTTCATCGGCAATAATTAATAAATCTTTTTTACCTGTTTGGACAATTTTTTCCAAAATAGGCAGAATTTCTTGTAAAGAAGAAATCTTTTTATCAGTGATTAAAATATAGGGTTCTTCTAAAATAGCTTCCATTCTTTCTGGATCGGTAATCATATAATGAGAAATATATCCTCTGTCAAATTGAAGACCTTTAACAATTTCTTTTTCAAGACCAAATTTTTTTGATTCTTCAACAGTGATTACTCCATCTTTTCCAATTTCAGAAAATACTTCGGCTATTAAATTTCCCACCTCAGGATCCAAACTAGCAATTGTCGCAACCTGGGCAATTTCTTCTTTTTTTGAGATGGGTTTTGAAATCTTTTTTAAATGCTCTACCACTGCCTTTACGCCTTTTTGTATTCCTCTCTTTAAAGCTAAAGGATCTGCACCGGCAGCAACATTTTTTAATCCTTCATAAACAATGGCATGGGTTAAAACCATTGAGGTGGTGGTTCCGTCGCCGGCAATATCGCTTGTTTTTTCAGCCACTTCTTTAATAATTTCTACCCCCAACTGCTCGGCTTTGTCTTCCAGTTCAATTTCTTTGGCAATGCTTATGCCGTCATCAGAAATATCAGGCGCCCCAAAACCTTTTCCTAAAACAACCAATCTCGCTTTTGGTCCTAAGGTAACCTTAACAGTATCGGTAATTTTATTAATACCGTTCATTAATTTCTTTTTAGCTGTTTCATTAAACAAAATTTGCTTGCTCATATTTTTACTGCTTTTAATTATTTATTTTTTATAATTTTTTACTTTTATAATGTTTTTATTTTTTATTCTATAATTGCAACAATATCTTCTTCTTTAGCAATCAAATATTCTTTATCATCAATTTTTATTTCGTTGGGACCGTATTTGGTAAATAAAACCCTGTCTCCCACTTTTACCTCCAGCGGAATTCTTTTTCCTGTAACTGTTTTTTTGCCGGGTCCTACGGCAATTACCTTTCCTTGTTCAGGTTTTTCTTTTTCCGCTGTTTCAGGAAGTAAAATTCCCGCTTTTGTTTTTTCTTTTTCTTTAAGAGGTTCAATAAGAATATGATCGGCTAATGGTTTGATTTTCATATTTTTTATTAAAATTAAATTTATAATTTTTAATTTTACTGCCTTAGCATTTCTGCGTTAGCAGTCACAACCTTTAATTGCTAATTCTCTAATTGTAGATTATAGAAATCCAAAAATAATTGTCAAGAGTTTTTTGCAATTTTTTCAGTTTTAATTATTACTCGAATTAAAATTTTTTTAATTTTTTTAATTTTTTTTATTTTTTTTAAATGTTTGTTATTAACATCAAAACCAATTATATATATTCCTTTTATTTTTTGCAATGGTTCAAGCAATCCGCCACTAACTGCTTTCATTTTCCATGGTTTATTGTTGCCAATAATTAACTTTGTGTTTCTTTTTAGTGTGGCGATTATTTTTTTTACAAAGGGCAAATTATTATGAATTACTCCGATATCTACTTTTCGGATATTTCCATTGTAGAGAGGATAAAATGAGTGAATTTGAAAAATACAGACATAACCGAATTTTAAAAGACTTTCTTGGGCCATTTTTTTAATTTCTTTAAAATAAGGTTTTACATATTTATCCCAGCGGTATTTTTCTTCTTTCTTAAGGTCTGTTTTTTGGTTATAAGGAATAGGAATTATTTTTTCATTTTTTTTATCTTCAATTAAAAGTTCGGTTTTTAAAGCAGGGGCGTGATAAGTGTTTTTTTTATTAGTTTTGGCGTTATATTGCCTGTTGGCATCAATAAGGAGTCGGGAAAATGTGGGATATATTATGTTTGCCTTAAAATAATTTGCCAAGTTTAAAGCCAAATTTAGCGCACCCGGATCAAATAAGTCTTTTGAATTTTTTAATATTTCGGGGCTTAATCCTAAATTATTGTATTTTAAGGGAATAAAAGAAGAGCCGTGTTCGCAGGTAAAGATGATAGGGGATTTAGAATTTTTTATTTTTTTATAATATCTCATACATTTTTTACTTTTTTATTATAATATATGTAAAAAGAGAAAAAAAGCAAAAGGACTAATTTAAAATTTTGAGCTAATTAAGTTTTGAAAATTTATTATTAAAAAAGAGAGTCACTTAAAATTTAAAAAAAATGACTCTCTTTATTTTTTTATTCAATTTTTAACCGGGCCCTTGTTATTAATCCCATGGCGCTGGTGTATTTTTCAGCCACTGCTATAAAATAGCAGTAACCAGCACTCTGTAAACACCCGATGCCAAAAGGAATAATCCCCCCGGGTTGCTTAGAATCTTTTAGGAGGAGATTATCAAGGAGATTAGTCAATTCTTTAAAACTCTTAACCCTTGGATTAACCCTACTAACCAAATATGTTTTATCGTAACCCAAAACCTTACGAATTTCTTGAATGTACGTTGAGAATGTTACTCTGGCATTACATTCAAGAATAAAACGTTCATTTCCAGCGCGAAGACAATCAAAATTAATAATACCCGTAAGCGAAGGACATTCTTTGCAAATAATATCGTAAAAAGGAAGCGTTGCATCTTCCATCCATTTTTCATCCATTTTAGTAACCCGAGGAGTATTGCCAATAATGAAGCCGTTATAAGTTATTGAACTATCGTTTTGACAACATTTTTGTTCAGTAAACCATCGGTCAATTATTTGACCATTTTCAAACCTTGTTACAATTGACATTGCCACATGGTTTGCAAGAAAACGTTCGATAATTGTTCCAACGGGAAAATCCCTGTATTGTAAAATATATCTTTGCGCAATACTTATATTATCCCCACATATCATTCCCAATCCAGATGCCCAGAGGGGCGGTTTAATAACTACCCTTTTATATCTTTTAAGCATTTTTTCAAACTCTTTTAATAACTCCTTTTTGTTGTTAACAATACAATAATCGGGAAATAAATGGTTTAAACCATTTTCCTTTCCAATCTTTTCTCGGAGTTCTGCTTTATTATTCCATTTATCTGCCAGATTGCTGGGCAAAGAAACAACGTCAGTCCATTTTAATCCAAGACGAGATAGAAAATTTGACTCAATATTGCTTCTTGTACAAAAAAACTCAATTTTATATCCTTGTGTTGTAACCAAATCTACAATTTCAGCGACGTTACTTTCATCAATAATAGCTTGATACAAATCGCCATTTTCAGGGGTTTTAACAATAATTAACTCTTGAGGTCCCAATCCCAATTCCCTAAGATATTGATGGCTTTCTTTTAATAATTGAGGGTTTTTACAATCCGCCACAATTGTTATTCCGTTAGGACATACCATTGCCCGCGTAGAATATGCCTCTATTCCCTTAAACCAAAATGCAGGAAGGGCGGCCATTGGGTTATGAATCCGAATTACTTTTGTTTTCATGTCTTTTTTCTCCTTTCTAATTGTTAAGGTTCTTTTTAAAAAGGGCTTTTCGGTTCTTTTTAGGAACCGAGAATTGCGCTTTAAAAAGCATAATTCTCGATACCCAAAATTTTCCCAAAATTTTATATTTGTAAAATAAAGAACCCCGCTCTCGCGGGGCTCTTTTACAAGATAATTTATAATTGCTTAACACTTAAAAACACCGCGAGAACCGGGCTTTAAAAATCTAAAAAAGAAAAAGAAATTATTTTTGATTAAGTTTTTATCTATCATAATCTAAATTATGTTAATTATAATTTAAAAAGATTTTTTGTCAATGTTTTGTATAAATCCACAACATATTGAAAATCTAAGTTTTAATTAAATATTTTAAGACCGGGATGTTTCTTTATGAATAATGTGGTTTTTTTGTTATTATGGTTTTCCACAGATAAACATTTTACTGATAAAGAGATTTTTTATAAAATAAAAGAATAAATTTATATTTATATTAATAGGGGAAAATATTCCCAAAGGTTGTTTTTTATTTACAAGCATTAAAAATTATAAACTATTAAAAACTAATAAAAAAGATTATGAATTTAATAAAATTTAAAAACAAAAAACTCATTATTTTTTCAATTATTATTTTAGTCCTTTTTATTATAGTATTTTACTACTGGTGGGAGGATACTAGAAAAATAACACCCCCAGAAAAATGGGAAACGGCAAAAATTAGTGAAAAAGGAGATTATAAAATAATAAAAGAAAACATTGATGGTAAGGTAATAGAAAATGAAAAGATGGGATTAAGTTATATAATCCCCAAGTATTGGATTTCGAAAAAAGAAGACCTAACAACATTTTATAGCCCAGATGCTAATTTTAAGGAGAACTCAAGTGTTCTTTTAGAAAGGGGATGTAAAATAAATATCTATTCGAGTTATATTAAGACCGACATTGAGAGTTTAAAGAATTATAATGATAGAGAAATAAAAATGTCTCCGTTAATAGAACTAGATGAGTTTTTAGAGATAAGGGTAAGTAATTACCCCGCTTTAAAATATAGTTTTCACACTAATAAATTGGAAATGTCTTATGTTGGGGTGAGTATTCCTGTTAAAAATAAGCTTTATAATATAAAACTTTCTAGTTCTATTAAAGAAATTGAACGTTGTAAGGAGGAATTTAATAATTTTTTACAGACAATTTCAATTAAATAAGGAATAGATTTTTTTAATTAATTTTACTGTTTAAAAGAAATATTAATGATATAAATTTTAAATAAAAGGGGAGGAATTCATATTAAAATTTTATATAAAAGTAGATGAAAATCTTTATTAAAAATTATCTATCTTTAATTTTTTTAATAATTTTTTTTATTATACTTCCTACAGTTTCAGTAGGTAATTTTGGGGATATTACCTTAGAGAATTTAGATAAATATTTAGAAATACCAGAAAATGACGTGAATAGTTTAATGGATACTTTAAGACAAGTTTTTGTTACACAAAGTATTTTAGCATGGAGTTCTGGTGAAATCACCGATGAAGAAATTTTGGTTACCGGAATGTTGCGGAAGGTTATAACAATACAAGTACTAAACCACCTTTTTAGAGAAGTTCCTTTAGAATTTAGTCAAAAAATAATAAAAGCCGCTGTAACTATAATTCAAGTTTATATTGATCCAACAGTTGGTTGGGAAAAATTTGAAAAGCTTACTGTAAAAAAGGCAATTGAAGAAGGAAAAAAATATTTGTTTCAAAAAGAAATAAGAATTACTCAGGGAGTAATAGGATTTAAGTATTATTCTTATAAGGAGAAAAATAGAGAAATTTTTTTGCAGTATATTATGATTTATAAACCTCAAACCGAAAAGAGGGCACAGCTTACAATAAGATTTTATATGCCAAACTCCGTAGAGGCTCCAGCCTCAGAAGAGAGGGGCACAATAACTTCATTGCCCCTACCCAGTCTTCAGAAGAATTTACCTCCTTTTATTGTGGAGATTAATGGATTAGTAGAAAAAGATGTGTTTGATAATTATAAATGGGTAGATGAAAAGGGTAATTTGACGCATCCTAATGTTAAAATAAGTTTTCCGGAAGATGTGCCTGATTTGGGTATTAAACCATTAAGCTTTTGGGAAAAATATATTTTAAAGCCGATTAAAACCACAATAAAAGATGTAGAAATTATTATAACAAAAGTTACAGGCAAACCCTTTGATCTAAATAGTGTTTGGGAAAAAATAAAATCGAGCGTTTCTAAAATAAAATCTTTTTTATCAGCAACAGTTTTTTTTCCTTCGGAAAAAGAAGTTGTAATAGAAGAGATTTTACCAGATTCGCCAGCATCGTCGTTTCTTCCTTCAGAATCAACCCAAAAAGAATCGCCCCCGGAATTGGCTTCGCCTTTGGTTTCCACAACAATCCCCAAGGTTCAAAAGCCAGATTCATTAGACGATCTTCAGGATAATCTTGATGATATTGCTGAAAAAATTGATATATTAAGTCAAGAAATCAATAATTTGGTTGAAAATTTTAAACTCAAAGAAAATCAGGTGCAAAATCAGAATCAAAATCAAACAGAAGAAATTAAACCAATTGAGAAAGAAATAGGGGAAGAAAAAGAGGAAGAGATAAATAAAGAAAAAAAAGATTTAAAAAGGGATAATTCTGGAAATAACACTTGTTTTATTAGAAGTATAAATATTAATACTGCCTCAAAAGAAGAATTACAAAAAATAGTTGGAGTGGGGGAGGTATTGGCACAAAAAATAATAGAAGCAAGGCCGTTTTATTCTATTAATGATTTAATAAGAGTAAGTGGAATTGGAGAAGTAACTTTAAAAAGAATAATAGATCAAAATTGCGCCTATGTTGAAAATAGACCCGTAGGAGGCGGCGGAGGTTCAAATCAACCACAAACATCGTCAACATCAACTTATCCAAAAATTTTAATTTCTGAAATTCAAATTTTACCTATTGGCCAAAGATTTATTGAACTTTATAATCCCAACAGCCAACCAGTTGATTTGACGGGCTGGTATATCCAAAGAAAAACCAAAACAGGTAGTTTATGGGATTCTTTAGTTTCCTCAACAAAGTTTAAAGAAAAAACTATTCCTTCTAATGGTTATTTTCTTGTTTCCAGAGGAGAAATTGAAAATAGCGATGTTTTATTAGATTTAACCCTTAGCGATGACAATTCATTGGTTTTAAAAAATCCAAATAGAGAAGTTGTTGATAAGGTTGGTTGGGGTGATGCGCAGGAATTTGAAACAATAGCCACAATAAATCCTTTAATTGAGAAAAGCATTGGAAGAAAATGGGTTAACGGAAGTTATCAAGATACCGATAATAATTATGAGGATTTTGAAAGTCAAACACCAAGTCCAAAAGCAAAAAACATTCATTCGGCTTCATTTGAACCTGTTTTAGAGGTTTCTTTGGAAAATTTAGATTTTAGCATTACAGAATTTGCCACTTCTAATCAAAGTCAAACATTTTCTATTAATAGTAGCGATGGTAGCAATTTAACATGGCAGGCTGTTATTGAATATGTTTCGCCTTCTGATAATAATTGGTTGAAAATAGAACCGGATTCAGGCGTTACACCATCTGATGTTTATGTTTTACTAAGTCAGGATGCTTTTAATTTAGGTAGGGGAAATTATAAGGCAGAAATTGTTATTAATAGTAATGAAACCAAAGAAGGTTCTAATAAAAAATTAGAGGTTAATTTGGAAGTTAAAGCTGAAACAGAAAAAGAACCAGAACCAGAACAGCCGCTTTTAACAGTAGTTATTAATGAAATTGCTTGGATGGGAACAAGAGCGTCTTCAAATGACGAATGGATAGAACTTTATAATACAACCAAAGAACCCATTGATCTTACTGGTTGGACATTAAAAGCGAGCGATGGTACTCCTCAGATTAATTTAGCAGGTACAATTCAAGATTACTTTTTACTTGAAAGAACCAGCGATGAAAATATTTCCGATATTAATGCTGATCAAATTTATAAAGGCGCGTTGGGAAATCAAGGTGAAAAATTAGAATTAAGAGATGTTAATGGTAATTTAATTGATTTGGTTGATTGTTCTAGCGGCAAATGGTTTACTGACAAAGCAAGTCCTGATTATATTTCAATGGAACGGATTGATGTGACAATTTCTGGATCTAATGCTGATAATTGGGTAAACAATAATCCAATTATTTCTCAAAATGGATTAGATGCTAATGGAAATCCTATTTTTGGCACGCCGAAAACAAAAAATAGCGCTGCGTTTTTGGGAAAAGTTGTTTACATTGACGATGATTTTCAAGACGACTCGGCAAATCATTATTGGAACACTATTTATGAGGGCATTATTGATGCACAACAAGATTGGATGGTTATTGTTAAAGACGGGGTTTATAAAGAAAATATTAAAATAGAAAAGCCAAATTTAATTATTCGTTCAGAAAACGGAGTGGAAAAAACTATTATAGAAACGGCTGGTTTAGATAAAGATATTTTTAAAGTATTAGCCGATAATATAGAAATTAAAGGTTTTACTTTTAGAAATAATAATAAGTATGGAAGCACGGCTGTGTCTTTTGGAAATGTTAAAAATTGTAATATAAGCGATAATAAGTTTTTACAGAATTTTAGAGGTATATCTTTATTAAATTCAACAGAGAATACTCTAAAGAATAATATATTTGAAGAAAACCGCGTTGGGCTTTATTTAGATAATTCTCATAATAACTTTATAACCAAAAATATTATTAATTCTAAATTTTATAGTTGGCATAGCGCTAGTTATGGTATTTACCTTTACTTTTCAGATAAAAATATTATTGAAGAAAATACTGCCAATGATAAGGGGTATAGTAATGCTACTGATCACGGTATTACCCATGGTATTTATTTGGTTTCCTCAAAGGAAAACATCTTGAAAAACAACAAAAGTCAAAACAATAAAGGAATGGGCAATGGAATATATATGAAGGATTCAGATTTTAACCAATTAGAAGATAATCTTTTAACAGAAAATCAAGTTGGCATAGAGTTGGTTGGTTCAAAAGGTAATACTTTAAAGAATAATAAAACTAAAGACAATGATATTGCCGGTATTAAACTTTGGCAGGGTTCTTCTGAAAATGTTTTAAAAAATAATGAAATGGAAAATAATCATTCTTCTAACTTACTTGTTTTAGAGCCAGATTTAAATAATGATATAGACGAAACAAATACCGTTGACTTAAAACCGGTTTATTATTTACAAAATAAGTCCGACTTAACAATTGATTCTTCTTTTAATCCCGGTTTAATATATTGCTTTAATTGTCAAAATATTACAATTAAAAATTTAGCCATTACAGGAAACGATCATAATCAAATAGGAATATATTTCTATAAAACAAATAACTCTCTTATAGAAAATATAGAGATATCTGAAAATGAAACAGCAATTCTTTTGTCGGAATCTAACGATAATATCATTAAAGGAAGTTTAATAAAAAAGAATGGCTCTGGCATTTCCTTGGTAAGCTCAAAGAAAAACCAAATTTTAGAGAACACAATGGAAGAAAATGGGATTAGTTTAAACAATTCAGAAGAAAATGAAATTTCTAACAATTTAATTACTAATAGCCCAACCGGGATTGAATTAATTGTTTCTTCATCTTACAACACATTTTTTGATAATACCTTAAAAGAAAATGATAGAGGTATTAGCCTTTATTGCTCTTGGCAAAATCTTTTTTATCATAACAATTTTATTGATAACAATTCTAATGAATGGGGGAGTTGTGTTCCTTATTCACCAGAAAATAATTGGTACAATTCTGACTTAAATCAAGGGAATTATTATAGTAATTACGACGAATCAGAAGAAGGATGTAATGATTCAAATAGTGATAATATATGCGATTCCGATTTTTTAAACGGCGATAAATATCCTTTTTTAAATAAAGACGGTTGGAAAATTTGACCTTATTTTTATTTTTTGTATAATAGGAAAATTAACAGAAAAGTTTAGAAGAGTTATGAATAAAGAAAAAGTTATAGAAATTACAAACAAACTTTACAAACAAACCCTGCTTTTTCCCAAAAAGGAGCCACTTCGTTACAAAATGAGAGAAGTGGCGGATAATATTTTAACAGAAATTGTTGGTTGGGAAACTTCTCATAAACTTAATCCAGGGTGGTTATCAGTTGAAAAAGATTTCGCCGTGTTAAAAAGTTATTTTAATGTGGCAAAATGGCAAAATTGGGCGAGTTATTTTGATTTGTTAAAACTGGAGGATGAATACGATAAATTAGAAAGGGATTTAAAAGAAGAAATAGAAAGTTTAAAGCAGATAGAGAAATTAAGCCAAATAGAAGAAGGCCTAAATAAAAAAGAACATAAAGAACAGGAAAAAAGAGATAAATCTGAAAAAGAAGAAATTAATAACTTTTCAGATTTTTTAGAACCATTAGAACCGCGAAAAAGAAAAATTATAGAAATTTTAAAAGAAAAAGAAAAAATTCAGGTTTGGGAGGTAAAAAAAGTTTTCCCAAACGTTTCAAAAAGAACCATTAGAAGAGATTTTGATAAATTGGTAAAACAAGGTTTAATTGAAAGAATAGGAACAAGGAACGAAACTTTTTATAGATTAATAAAAAAGTAAAGATATTAGATAGGACATATTAGATGGGACATAGGACATATTTTTTTATAAATATTACCTACCTTAAATTATCATAGGACAAAATAGGACAGATAGGACAAATAAAAAAGTAAAATAAAAATGAATAAAAAAGAAGAAATATTTAGTAGAATATACGACCAGTATATTGATAAAATTTATAGATTTATATTTTTAAAAGTGAATTCTCAGGAAATAGCAGAGGATTTATGTTCAGAGACGTTTTTAAGGGGATGGAAAAAATTTAAAGAAAATAATCAGAAAATTGATAATCCTCAGGCATTTTTATACCAGATTGCCCGTAATTTGGTAATTGATCATTACCGAGAAAAAAATAAAGTGCAACTTGTTTCTTCTGATTTTAACCTTGATTCTAATATTAATATTAGCGATCCAAAAATTGACTTGGAGGAAAAAGCAATAAAAAAGTGGGACATAGAGATGGTTAGGACAGCATTGAAAGAAATTAAAGGTGATTACCAAGATGTAATTATTTGGCACTATATTGATGACCTATCAATAAAAGAAATTGCTGAGATGACTAATAGCAGCGAGGGCGCTATAAGGGTTACTCTTTATCGGGCATTGCAAAATTTAAAGGATAAAATAAAAGAAATTTAAACTCTATTAGAATTTTCAATTAGAATTTTCAACTTTTAATCTTTTAATCTTTAAAAACCCCCTGTCAAAAAAATCTACGATCGTGAAAATTTTGTTATGGTGGTAATTTAGCATTTAAAATTAGCATTTAAAATTATCATTTAAAATTAGCATTTAAAGTAAGGTATTTAAAATTTAAAGTAAAGTATTTAAAATTTTAGGGAAGGTGTAATAAAAACTGGATTTTTTCGTCTTAATTATAAAGAATATGAATATGATAGAACAAGAACTCATTGATAAAATTAAGGAATTAAAACAGGTTAAACCCAGAAAGGAATGGGTTGTTTTGACTAAAAATTTCATTTTTACATCATCAGAAAAGGAAGAAAAGGCAAGAGATTTTTCTTTTATTGCTTTTTTAAAAGGACTTCAAAAAGGAGAGAGATTTGTTTTCCAGCATAAGCCGGCTTTTGCGGTTCTTACAACCTTTTTGGTATTAATTGGTCTTTTTGGTATTAGTCAAAATTCTGTGCCGGGCGATTTTCTTTTTTCTTTTAAAAAAATAAGCGAACAAGGTCAGATATTTTTTGTTTCTGAAGAAAATTATACCAAATATAGTTTAGAAACCTTAAATAAGCGGCTTGATGAATTAGAAAAGATTGTTCAAACCAACCAATCGCGGAAATTGGCTTCTGCTCTTGATGAATACCAACAAACTATTTCTAAAACAGCGGAGGATTTAAATAAAGCAGTGTCTAAAAACCAAAATCAGAATCAAAATTTAAAAGAAATTGTGGCAGAAGTGAAAAAGGTGGAAGATAAAACCAAATTGCTAAAATCACTAGGTGTAGAGGGGGTGGGCGGAGATGAAAAATGGGATAATACTTTGTCTTCTATTGTACAAAGGGAAATTGAGGATTTAGAAGAAAAAAATTTAACAGATGAGCAAAAAGAAATTTTAAACGAGATAAAAGTCAGTTATAAAGAGGGAAATTATTCCCAAGCACTTGAAAAAATTTTATTTTTAACAAATAATTAAGATAATAAAAAGGTCGGATAGTCGTTAACCTTTGTTTTTCAATTACTTGAAAACAGAGGGGTCGATTTAACGGCGTTAATTATAAAGGTCAAGTTAATTAAAATTTACTCTGGGAAAATAATTAACCAGAGTAAAAAAAAGAAAAGACATGAAAAAAATATTTACGATCATTACTGCTTTGGCTATTGTGGTAACAGTATTACCTCAATCAGCCCAAGCAACAACAGCCGAAGAGTTGCAAGCTCAGATTAACGCCCTATTGGCTCAATTATCCAGTTTGCAATCTCAATTGGCTACACTTCAAGGTGGAAGCACCACGGGCGGCGTTTCAGGCGTACCTGCGGGTTTTCAATTCACCAAAACCTTGAAACTGGGCGATGTTGATCAGGAGGTTGTTTATCTAAAAGTTGTTTTGGCAAAGGAAGGTTGTCTTTCCGGCGCGGCAAATACAACTTACTTTGGTTCAAAAACCAAAGCAGCTGTTCAATGCTTCCAGAAAAAATACGGCACTGGTTCTTTGGGAACAGTAGGTCCAAACACCAGAGCCAAATTAAACGCAATTTTGGCTGGAGGCACTGTTCCAACAACTCCAACAACGCCAACAACGCCAACAGGTCCAGCTGGCAGTTTGACAGTTAGTTTGGCTTCTGATACACCAGCCTCAACATCAGTGGCTGATAACACCAGCGCGAACTTTACCAAGTTCAATTTAACTGCTGGATCAAGCGATGTCACTATTACAAAGGTTTATGTGACAAGAAGCGGTTTATCAGCTAATAGCGATGTAGAGAATATTAAAATCGTGGAGGCTGATACCGGCACTTATAGAGGAACCGTTGGTAGTTTGAATGTAGATAACCGGGCAATGATTACCTTTACTCCCGGTTTGGTAATTCCAGCAAACACAACAAAGAGTTTCTATATAAGAGCAGGCATTAAAGATGGTATATCTGCCGGAAAAACAGTGGCTTTGGGCATTGTTTCCAGTACAGATATTGTTTCTAATGCCACAGCAGTTTCTGGCGTGCCAGTTGTAGGAAATCCAATGACAGTGGTTCAATTAGCTGTTGGCACATTAAGTGTTGGTGAGGATGGTACAACAGTTGATAGCACACCAAATGTTGGCGATACTGATGTTGTTTTAAACCAGTTTAAATTAACAGCTGGTTCAACAGAAGCTGTTACTGTTGAAGCAATAACAGCTCTAAAAGCCGGAACAGCTAATACTTCTGATGTTGCAAACATTGAACTTTACGATGTTACCAATAATAAAAGTTTGGGAACAGTAACTGGTTGGGATTCAGAAGGAAAAGCTACTTGGTCTAATCTTGGATTGGTAATTGATAAAGGAGGAACCCTTCGCTTAAAAATAATGGCTGATATTGTGGGTGGAGTAGCTTCTACTTCTAAAACTGTTAATGCTGACATTGTTGATGGTTCTGATACATTGGTTACTGCCAAAGGTAAAACCTATGGCTTTTATATAACCGTGGATGAAGGGTCTTGGTCTGGTAAGGGTACAAATGATCAGACAATTAATTCTGGCGCTTTAAACATTTCAAAGTCATCTTCAACTCCTGCCACCGGCAATATTTCAGCTGGCGACGCAGTTACATTGGCTGTTTTTGATTTTGACGCCAGAGGCGAAGAAATTAAAATTAGCCAGATAAAAGTTGAAGCCACATTGAGTGGAATGACTTACGATCAGGTGACCAATGTTGCAATTTACGACGAGAACGGTACAATTGTTGCCGGACCACAAGATTTAACAGACAGCACTCCTGATTACGCTACTTTTACCGACACCTTTATTGTGCCAGTGGGAGTCCACAAGTACACTGTTAAAGCAAAAATTGCTGACGCAGTGTCTACGGGCGATACCATTAAGATTACTATTGATACGCCCAGCACAAGCATTACTGCCAAAGGTATGACAAGCGGTGATACAATTACCGCTACTCCGTCAACAGATGTGGACGCCAATACCTTAACAGTGGCGGCTGGCGATTTGGACTTGGTTACTTTAACCACGCCAGTTGCGGCATCTGTTCCTAAGGGAGTTAATGATTATTTGTGGGCAACTGCTTCACTTAGCGCAGCTGATTCAGGAGAAGATGTTTTGGTTTCAACCATTTCAGTATTAGACACTACTTCTTCTGGCGCTGATGCTGATGATATTGACAATATGGAAATATGGGCTGACTTAACTCCAGAAAATAGCTCAAGAGGCGATGTTTATGAAACTAAGGTTAGCAATGCCGAGAATCCAAGCGGACATAGCGCTGGCGCTGATGTTACAACCACCTTTACTTTAACCAAAACCTTGAGAGTGCCAGCCGGCGGATTTATAAGGGTTGCCTTAATTGCTGATTTATCCGCTAATGCATCAGGAACTGCTGGCACAGATTCTCATACCTTTACTTTCTCAGCTGTAACAGCCACTGGCGCAACAAGCGGTCAGGATATTAGTGAAGTTGCTTCTGGTTCTGGTCAGGCAATGACCATTAGTACAAGCGGCGCTTTGACAATTAGCAAAGACGCCACTTCTCCAGTTGCAGACATTGTTGTTTCTGGAGACACAGTAAGTTTGGCTGTTTTCAGATTAGCTGCTAGCGCAGTGGAAGATTTGGATGTTGATGACATTACCCTTACCTGCACAAATGGCAGTATGGTAGATACTTTCTATCTTTACAAATATGGCACCAGCACCTTGCTTGGCACAGCTTCAAGCAGCACTCAACCAAAATTCACTTTGGCAGATGGCACCTTGGTTGTTCCGAAAAACAATTATGTTAGAGTAGAAGTAAAAGCCAAGATGGTTTCTAAAGACAATACAACCAATGGTACGAGCGTACAAGTAAGTCTTCAGGTTAACGATGCGGTAAATACCACTGGTTTGGCTTCAGGCGCTGAAGTTGATTCTGACACCCAGAACGCTTCGGGCAACGCAATGGTATTATATAAGACCAAACCAACATTTGCCGCTGTTACTTCAAGATCTGGTTATTACCTTTCTGGCAACCTGATTCCTTCGTCTTCTATGTTAGCAGCAATCTTTGATGTTACTGCTAATGCTTCAGAAGATGTAACATTTGAGGCAGATAGCGGTAGGTTGGTTATTAATATTTCAAGAGTACAAAACGATACCGATGGCGTAGCCGATACCTGGACATTAAAAGATCAAGATGGCAATGTTCTTGATACGGCTTCGGTTGCCGATTCTGATACAACTGTTACCTTTGACTTTCACAGCTCAGCCTTTACTGTTCCAGCTGGCCAGACAAAGAGTTTAATGGTTTACGCTAATACAGACGAATTTGAGGACGATGGAGATACGCTTCAGTTATACTTGGATGACAATTCTTCAACAAATATTACTTGGAGTATCAACAACAACGGCGCCACGTATCACGAAGCTGACAAGATATTCCGTGGTGACATTTATGCTGGAAGTTTTGTCAATCCGAGCTAATTGCTGTCTGGAATTCTCCTCTTTTTCTATCCTTGTGTAGAAGCAAGAGGAAAACAAATGCCCCGGCTTATTGCCGGGGCTTTGTTTTTTTAAATCTTTTAAAATTAGGGCAAGGTTTTTAAAAACTCTTTTACATTTTTTTCTGATTCAGGAGATAATTCCAAAACCTTTAACGCTTCTTTTTTTGCCTCCTCATAGTTATTTGTCATTTTATAAACATAAGCCAAAGAAGCGTGATATTGAAAATTTTTTGGTTCAAAAAGTATCAATTTTTGATAAATATCAATTAATGGTTGATAATATTTTGGACTTTGCTCTTTTAAATTTTGGATATTTAGAATATACGCTTTTAATAACCGGGAAAGAGAAATTTTGGAATCTGCGTCAAATTTGTTTTCTTTTGCCATTTTAAGGTCTTTTTGAACCATATCAAATTCATTTAATAATATATCAGAAAGCGCTTTCTGGAACCAGCATTCGCCGAAACGGGGATTAATTTTTAAACAATTTTCAGCTATTTTTTTTGCTTCTTGGTAATTTCCCCACAAAATATAGGTGTTTGATCTTTGAACAAAGATTATTTGGCCCTTTGGGTTTAATGTTAGCGCTTTTATAAAATAAGAATCGGCTTTTGACAAAAGTTTTTCTTTTTCCTCTTTTGTTATTTCGGTTTTATTTTCAACATAAGAATTTAAATAGGTGCCTAATATTAGCCAGGTACGGGTATGGGTTGGCCGCGATTTGGCAGCTTTTTCTAAAATTTCAATTGATTTTAAAATAAACTCCTCTTTTTTTTCCGGATTTGTTTTTTGGCAATTTTTTAAAACCTCAGAATACTTTAATAAAACATAATTATCAATAAAGCTAGAAGAGGGCAAAATTTTTTCCATCATCTCTATTGCTTTTTGACATTTATTATTTAAAGAATAATATTCGGCCCAATTTAGTTCCTTATTAATAAAAAGGGGTTTTAAGTTATAAAACCAAACAAACCAGATTAACAAGCCGCAGGTTAAGACCATTAAAATGGCTTTGGATATTAAAAGGGATTTAGGAAAATCATCATCTTTTTTTTCCTCAAATTTAAAAACATTTAATCTTGGTTCTACGGTCTTATTCACAGAACCGCCTAATTTATCTTTTAAAAAAGTAAGGTTGAGACAGTATCCAACAAGCATAAAAAATATAAGGTAGGTGTCAAAGGTGTCAAAACTAAAAAGAATGCTGAAAAAATAAGCAATAATTGCTGTTTGAATGCCGTGGATTAGTTTAAAATTATTGTCCTCTTTTTTAGTTAGTTCCCATTTTTTAACTTTTTCTAATTGCCAGAAAATTATTCCGAACAAAAAAAGGAAAATTAAAAGGGTTGGAATACCGCTGGTTACGGCTATGTCAAAAATAAAACTGTGCGCTCTATCCACCTTTGTTACTTCGCTATAATCAAGGTGGGGCAATAAGGGATCGTAATATTTATCATAGGCAATTGAAAAGTTTTCCGGACCATAACCCAAAAGAGGTTTTTCTTTTAAAGAATTGAGACCAATTTGCCAAAAGCTAAACCGGGGGTCTTCTAAAAATAGTCCTATTTTGAATCTAGAAAACAAGGCTTGGAGGGTTGGGTTTTGGGCTATTAAAGGGTGGGAAAAGATTTTTTCTTCATAAAGATTAAGGCAATAAACCCCCAAAACAATAATAACCACCACTATAAGCGTTGCAGTTTTTAAAAACCTTTTTTTATCAGGGTAAAAAAGAACAAAATAAGAGAAACTTACCATCAACCCAAAAAATACCGCTCTTACGCCGGTTAAAATAACGGAAAAAACAATTATTAAAAAGGCAAGAAAATAGAAAGTTTTTACTGTTTTTGTTTTTTTTAAAATGGCATTAGACAGGGATAAAAAAACAAAAAAACAAAGGTAAAGAGCAAGAAAAATCGGCGAACCCAGCGTTGACGGCGGTCTTTGATTGTAAGAGATGAGAAAATCTTTAAAAATTTCAAACTGTTGTATTAAGGCAATAAAAGAAACCAGTATTGCTATTATTAAAGAAAAATTTAAGACAATGTTCCATTGTTTGGGTTTCAAGGTCAAAAAGATTAAAACGGCAAAAATAATATAAAAAGCAAAGTTTAAAAAACCGCCGGCGCGATAAGGGCTTCCCCAAAAACTATAGTGGCTGTCTTGGGAAAAAAGGGTTGAAATTAGAAAAAGAGAAAGAAGGGCTATTAAGACAGAAATTGTTAAACGGATGGGATTTGGTTTAAGTTTTTCAAAAAAAGAATAATCTTTTTTAAAAATAATTTGATAAATAAAAAAACAAATTAGAAAAGAAAGAATAATTTTAAAAATAATAGTTTTTCCCCAGGCGGGCGGATGGAAAAGAGGAGGAAAAGCCAATAGTGGCAAAGATAAAATTAAAAGAAACCCCAAAAGGTAAATTTTATCTTTTAAATTGTTATTCATATTTATTTATGATATAAATAAAATATAGAAAAATCAACAAAAAATGAAAAAAATAGTTATAACCTCGGGCTATTTTAATCCTATTCATATTGGCCATATAAATCTTTTAAGGGAAGCAAAAAAACTTGGCGATTTTTTAATTGTAATTGTAAACAACGATAAGCAGGTGAAAATTAAAGGGAACGTTCCCTTTATGAGAGAAAAAGAAAGAATGGAAATAATTAAAGCTATAAAATATGTAGACGAGGTTTTTCTTTCTATTGATAAAGATGAAACAGTTTGTAAAAGTTTAGAAACAATTTTTAAAAAATATAACAATAAAGGACAATTCTATTTTGTTAAGGGTGGAGACAGAAATGTTAATAATATTCCAGAGTGCGAAAAAACGGTTTGTAAAGAAAATAGCGCTCAAATAATTAGCGGCGTGGGCGGAAAAAAAGTTCAAAGTTCTTCAATGCTTTTGGGTAATGTAATTAAATTTTACAAAAAAGAATGTCAAAAAATATTAAAAATATTAAAAAGTAGATAAAAAAATATGAAGATAATTATAACAGGCGGCGCTGGTTTTATTGGAAGCCATCTTGCAGATGCTTTAATTAAAGATGGACATAAGGTGGCGGTAATTGATAATTTATTTACTGGCAAAAAAGAGAATCTTAATCCGAAAGCAAAATTTTATAAGATAGACATTCGTAACCCTAAAATTTTTCAGGTTTTTAAAAGAGAAAAACCCACAATAGTTTTTCACTATGCTGCTCAAATTAATGTAAGAAGGTCAGTAGAAAATCCTGTTGAAAGCGCAAACATAAACATATTAGGCGCCTTAAATATTTTAGAGAGTTGTAGAAAAAACGGCGTTAAAAAAATTATATTTGCTTCTACCGGAGGCGCAATGTATGGTAAAGCAAATGTTATTCCTACTCCGGAAAATTTTCCCGAGCTTCCTCTTTCTCCGTATGGTATTGAAAAATTAACCATAGAAAAGTATTTGAATTATTACTATAGCATTTTTAAATTGCCCTTTGTTGTTTTAAGATTAGCCAATGTTTATGGGCCCCGTCAAAATTCAAAAGGCGAGGCGGGGGTAGTGGCGATTTTTTGCGATCAGATGCTTGCTAAAAAACAGCCAATAATTAATGGCGATGGCAAACAGACAAGAGATTTTGTTTATGTAGCCGACATAGTAAGAGCCAATATTTTGGCAATGGAAAAAAACAAGATTGGAATTTTTAACATTGGGACCGCAAAAGAAACAAACATAAACACTATTTTTCAAGAAATTAAAAAATTAACAAATTGTAATTGTAAAAAGATTCATACACATGAAAAAATTGGCGAACAAAGAAGGAGTTGTTTAGATTTTTCAAAAGCTAAAAAGGAATTGAGTTGGGAACCAAAAGTAGAATTAAAAGAAGGTTTAAAAAGAACCAAAGAGTGGTTTGAAGTTAAAAATTTAATTCGCTTATCAAATAAAAAATAAATAAAATATAAAATTTTTATTAAGAACATGAAAACAATAATTTTATGTGGCGGAATTGGCACAAGAATGAAAGAAGAAACTGAATTTAAGCCAAAACCAATGGTTTTAATCGGCGGGAAGCCAATTTTATGGCACATTATGAAAATTTATGCTCACTACGGTTTTAATGAATTTATTTTGGCTTTAGGTTACAAGGGAGAAATAATTAAGGACTATTTTTTGAACCAAAAAGCTTTTTTGAGCGATTTTACCTTAGATTTTTCTAAAAACAAGATTCAATATCACAATAATGGATCCGACAATTTTAAAATAACTTTTGCGGAAACAGGTTTAGAAAGCGAAACAGGAGAAAGGATTTTAAGAGTAAAAAAGTATATCACAGAAGAAGAATTTATGGTTACTTATGGAGATGGTGTTAGCGATATAGATATTGCCAAGGTAGTTGCTTTTCATAGAAAACAAAAAACCGTAGGTACCATTTCCGGTGTTCATCCTTTTTCCAAATATGGATTAATTAAAATTGACCATAAAAATAATTTGGTAATAAATTTTGAACAGAAACCTTTAATGTATGATTATGTAAGTGGGGGATTTATGGTTTTTAATAAAAAAGCGTTTGATTATTTTGACAAGGGACCGATGGAAAATGGTTTAATAAAGATGGCGCAGAAAAAACAGCTTTCAGTTTATAAGTATGATGGATTTTGGAAAGCAATGGATACTTATAGAGAAATGGAAGAATTAAACAAATTATGGCAAGAAAGTAAACCCTGGGCGGTTTGGGAGAAAAAGAAATAGTTATACTTATATTTTTAAAGTATGGAAAAAATAAAAAATGTTTTGGTTACGGGCAATGAGGGATATATAGGTTGCGTTTTGACTGAAAAGTTAGTAAAAAATGGTTACCTTGTCACGGGCTTAGATTTAGGTATTTTTAAGGACGTTCAATTTATATCCAAAAAAATAAAACCCCATCGTCAGATTTATAAAGATATTAGAGATATCAAAAAACAGGATTTAAGAGGAATTGATGCTGTAATTCATTTGGCTGCGTTATGTAATGATCCGTTAGGAGATTTAAATCCTCATGCGACTTTTGAAATTAACCATAAGGCCTCGGTTAATTTAGCCAAATTAGCAAAATTGGCAAAAGTAAAAAGATTTTTATTTGCTTCCTCTTGCAGTATGTACGGAATTTCAGAAAAAGAATTTGTTAACGAAGAAGCAGAGTTTAACCCTCAAACTTCTTATGCCGAATCAAAAATACTGGCAGAGAAAGAAATTTCTCAATTGGCCGATGAAAATTTCAGTCCTATTTTTTTACGACAAGCCACGGTTTTTGGCGTTTCTCCCAGAATGAGATTGGACTTAGTTGTTCAAAATTTAGTAGCATATGGTTATCTTTTTAAGACAATAACTATTTTAAGCGATGGTACTCCTTGGCGTCCGCTAATTCATATTCAAGATATAACTAGTGCCTTTTGTTTGTTTTTAAAATCTCCCAGAGAATTAATTCATAACCAAGCGTTTAATGTTGGTCATAAAGAAAACAATATTCAGATTAAAACTATTGCCGAAATGGTTTGTTCGGTAATCCCAAATAGCAAGATTGAAATAAAAAACGAAAGCCCTTCTGATAAAAGGTCTTATAGGGTAGATTTTTCAAAAATTTATTCTTTGGGTTTTAATCCTCAATTTACAGTTTTAGACGGTATTAAGGAAATTTACAAAACATTTCAAGAAGTGAACTTTACTGAAAGTGATTTTAACTCCGATAAATATTTTACCTTAAGAAGGTATCAGAAAATGATTGATTTAGGGAAAATGGATAGAAATTTAAGAATTATTAAACAATTAATCTGGCGATAATAAAAAATATATGATTTGTTGTCGATGCTGTAAATCTTCATTAATAAAAGTATTTTCTTTGGGTAAAATTCCTCTTGTTAATTCTTTTTTAAAAAAAGAAGAGATTCCGTTAGAGAAAAAATATAACTTGAGCGTGGGTTTTTGTCCTAATTGTTATTTAGTTCAACTTATTAATACCGTGTCTCCAGAAAAATTATTTAAAAATTACATCTACTTCTCTTCCACCTCAAAAATCTTTTTAAATCATTGTAAAGAAAATGCTAATTACCTCACCAAAAGATTAAATCTTAATTCTCAGAGTTTGGTTTTAGAAATCGCCAGCAACGATGGGGCCCAATTACAGTGTTTTAAAAAAATGGGAATACGGGTTTTGGGAGTTGATCCAGCTAAAAATATCGCTGAAATTGCCAATAGAAAAGGTATTAAAACTATACCCGAGTTTTTTAACTTTTCTTTTGCCAAGAAACTAAAAAAAGAGAACATATCAGCTGATTTAATTTTTGGCGCCAATGTTTTAGCCCATGTGCCGGAAATTGTAGATTTTGTTAAAGGGATAAAAGAAATCTTAAAACCCAGAGGAACAGCGGTTTTTGAATTTCCTTATCTTAAAGGTTTAATGGAGAAAAAATTTGACACTATTTACCATGAGCATGTTTTTTACTATTCGTTGATGGCTTTAAAAAATTTATTTCAAAAAGGGGATTTAGAAATTTATGATGTAGAAATGACACCGATGCAAGGAGGTTCTTTGCGGATTTTTGTTTCCCATTGTGGCAATTTTAAAATAAACAGAAATGTGGAAAATCTTATTAATCAAGAAATCGAAGAAGGATTTAATAAATTAGAAACCTATCAAAAACTTAATGAAAATATTCTTAAATTAAAAAACGATTTATTGGGTTTGCTTAAAAACCTTAAAGAACAAGGTAAAAAAATAGCAGGTTATAGCGCGCCAGCCAAAGGAAATGTTTTGTTAAATTATTTTGGGATAGGAAAAAATTATTTAGATTTTATTGTTGATAAGTCCGAGGCAAAACAAGGACTTTATACACCCGGGACCCATTTATTAGTTTATCCACCAGAAAAAATCTATCAAGAAAAACCAGATTATCTTTTGGTTTTATGTTGGAATATTGCCGATGAGGTTATGGAACAATTGAAAGATTATTATGATGCTGGTGGGAAATTTATTATTCCGATTCCAGATATTAAAATAGTATGAAATTTAAGAAAACAAAAATAGAGGGTTTATATATTATTGAACCAGAATTAAAGATTGACGAGAGGGGATATTTTGCCCGAATTTTTTGTAAAAAAGAATTAAAAAAAATTGGATTTGATTTTCAGATAGCTCAGATAAACAAGTCCTTTACAGAAAAAAGAGGTACAATAAGAGGATTGCATTTTCAAAAACCCTCAAAAGCTGAAGATAAAATTATTTATTGCTTAAAAGGAAAAATTTTTGATGTAGCGGTTGATTTAAGAAAAAAATCAATAACTTTTGGTAAGTGGATAGGCGTAGAACTAAGTGAGGAAAATAAAAAAATGTTTTTAATTCCCAAAGGATTTGCCCACGGGTTTCAAACATTGACTGATAATTGTAAAATTTTATATTTTATGTCAGAATTTTATTATCCTAAATATGAAAATGGTGTTTGTTGGAATGATCCGTTTTTAAATATTAAGTGGCCATTAAAACCTACGGTTATTTCAGAAAAAGATAAAAATTGGCCACTACTTAAAATATGATTAAAAAAAATAAAAAATTAATCCCAGTTACAGGACCATCGATTACAGAAAAAGAAGTAAAATATGTTGCTCAAGCCGCTAAAGATGGATGGAATAAAAATTACCAAAAATATATAACTTTATTTGAAAGGAAATTTTCTGAGTATGTGAATAGAAAATATGCTTTGGCTACCTCTTCTTGCACCGGAGCGCTTCACTTAAGTTTTTTAGCATTAGGTTTGAGAAAAGGAGATGAAGTAATTGTTCCAAATATTACCTGGATTGCCACGGTTGAACCCTTATATTGGATGGGCATAAAACCAATTTTTGCCGATATTGAACCTGATACTTGGTGTATTGATTCAAAAGATATTGAAAGGAAAATAACTAAAAAAACAAAAGCAATAGTGGTTGTGGATTTGTATGGTCATATTGCCGAAATGATTTCAATTTTAAAAATTGCCAAAAAATATAATCTTAAAATTATAGAGGACGCGGCTGAGGCAATAGGCGCAAAATATTATGGTAAAAAAGCCGGCAGTTTTGGCGATATTTCTGTTTTTAGTTTTCATGGCGCTAAAGCAATGGTAACAGGAGAAGGAGGGATGTTTTTGACCGATAATAAAAGGATAATTGAAAAAGCCCGATATTATAACGATCATTGTAAGGATAAGAAAAAAATTTTTTGGAATTTGGAAATAGGTTATAAATATAAAATGTCTAATTTTCAGGCAGCTTGCGGCTTGGCTCAGCTAGAAAGAATAAATGAACTAATTAAAAAGAAGCGCCAGATATTTTCTTGGTATAAAGAGCGGCTTTCAAAGATTTTCGGAATTCAATTAAATACAGAACGCCCCAATACTAAAAATGCCTATTGGATGGTAACAGTTGTTTGGGATAAAAAATATAAAATTAGCAAGGAAAAAATGGTAGAAAAATTAAAAAAGTGGAATATTCAAGCGAGACCATTTTTCTATCCACTTTCTTCTTTGCCGGCTATCAATCGTAAAGCGAATACACCGGTTTCTTTTGACATTTCTTCGAGAGCCATAAATTTACCCTGCGGTTTGAATATTACAGAAGAAGAGGTTGAATATATTTGCGATTGTTTAATTAAAATTTTAAAAAAATAAAATTTAGATATGAATTCGCTACCAAAACATCCTAAAATTGTTCTACTGGCAAATGATAAAGTTGGTTTGGAAATTACTAAGTATTTAAAAAAACAAAAAGAGAATATTGTTGGATTGATACTTCATCCTAAAAATAATGCTAAACTTTCAGAAGAAATAAAGAGGACGGCTAAGGCAAAAAATATTTTTTATGCCAATCAATTAAAAGATTCCTTTTGCCTGAATAAAATAAAGAGTTTACAACCAGATTTAGCTCTTTCAATGTGGTTTGGTTATATATTAAAGAAAGAATTTATTGATTTATTCCCTTATGGTTGTATAAATTTACACAATAGTTATCTTCCATACAATCGTGGTAAATATCCGCATGTTTGGGCTATTTATGATAATTCAAAATACGGTGTTAGTATTCATTATATAGATGAAAAGATTGATAGTGGAGATATTATTTCCAGGCGAGAGATTAAAATTAAACCAACCGACATAGCCGGAGATCTTTACGAACGTTCATTAAAAGAAATCGTAAAATTATTTATTGCTACTTGGCCAAAAATTAAACAAGGTAAATTTAAACGACTACCGCAAAACAATAAAATTGCTACTCATCACTTTGCGAAAGAGGTTGAAAGACTCGACCTTATTGATCTAAACAAGAAATATATGGGAAGAGAACTTATTAATCAATTAAGGTGTCGGAGCTTTAGCAATAAAACATACGCTTATTTTATCAATAAAGGAAAAAAGATTTACGTTAAAATAGGCCTATCTGAGAAACCTAATTTTAAAGAATAAAATGTAATTTAATGCGAGAGGTATATGAATTCAATTCAACAATTTGAAAACGAAAGAAAAAACAACATTAAAAAAATAGAAAAAAGTAAAAAATTAAAATCTTTAGCTTTAAAATTCTACACTACTTTTACAAAATATAACTACCAATATAATTTTGATTGGTTGGGGCGGCCGATTATTCAAATTCCTCAAGATATTGTTGCACTACAAGAAATTATTTGGAAAACAAAGCCGGATTTAATAATTGAAACCGGTATTGCTCATGGCGGTGGTTTAATTTTTTATGCATCAATGTTGGAGTTAATCGGCAGGGGCGAGGTTTTAGGAATTGACATAGAAATTAGAAAACACAACAGAAAAGAAATTGAAAAACATAAAATGGCAAAAAGAATAAAAATGATTGAAGGATCATCAATTGACGAAAAAGTAATAAAAGAAGTTGAAAAGATTGTAAAAAGACATAAAAAAGTTATGGTTTGTTTAGATTCTTTACATACTCATAAACATGTCTTAAAAGAACTAGAATTATATTCGCCATTTGTGAGTAAGGGAAGTTATTTGGTAGTTTTTGATACAATAATTGAATATTTTCCAAAAGGGTTTTTTAAAGATAGGCCGTGGGATAAGGGCAATAATTCCTTTACTGCGGTTAAAGAATTTTTAAAGCATCATAAAGATTTTATTATTGATAAAAAAATAGAAAATAAGTTACTAATTACTTGTTTGCCCAATGGTATTTTAAAAAAATTAAGTAGAAAAAAATAAAATAAAAATGAGTAGTCAAGAAAAACAAGAAAAATTAGTTAGTATTGGAATGCCTACCTATAATAGGGGTTACTGGATTCGGGAAGCTCTTGATTCTTTATTATCTCAAACTTATAAAAATTTCGAGTTAATTATTTCTGACAACGCTTCCACTGATAATACAGCAGAAATTTGTAAAGAATATTTAAAAAAAGATAAAAGAATAAAGTATATTCGCCAGAAAGAAAAAATAGGCGCGGAAGAAAATTTTAGTTTTGTTTTAAAAGAAAGCAAAGGTGAATATTTTATGTGGGCAAGCGATGACGACATTTGGGATAGGAAATTTGTTGAAAAATGCGTTGAAAAATTAAACAAAGACAAGGGGGCGATAATGGCATTTACCGGAGTAATTGCAATAGATGAAAAAAGAAATTATTTGCGTTATTTCTTTCCTCAAAAATTTTTTCCCACCGATAAAGATATTTATTTGCGTTTAAAAAAATATTTACTATTTTATCATCACGATGGAAAGGCAAACTTGATATATGGTTTGTGGCGACGTGAAAGAATTTTGAATAATAACCTAAAAAAACATTGGGCGGCTGATGTGGGATATGTCTTTAGAAATTTAATAGAAGGTAACTTCCTTTTAGTAGATGAATTTTTATTTTATAAAAGAATCAATCCCAAATTTCAAAAAAGGAATTTTTTCTCAAAGCTCTACCATGGAATTGGTAAAAGAGTTCTTTACTTTTTTTCTTTATGCCTATTTTGTTATTTTCCTATTATAATTAATTCTAAGAAAATAATTTTTAAAAATAAAATTAAATTAATAATATATATTTTTTTAACAATTTTTCGTTCCTTTATTAAAAGGTATATTTAATTAAAGAGTTTTTTTTATTCTTTTTATTTTTTAAATTTTTAAAGTTTATGGCATTTCAACAATCTCCCCAAATTTGTCCTGTTTGCAACGAGGGTAACAATTTTAAATTTATTCAAGACCATCAGAATAAAGATGGAAAATTTTCTTTATACGAATGTAATTTTTGTCATGTTCAGTTTTGGCAGCCGTTTAAAAGCGCCAACAGTCAGTGGTATGATCGTCGTTTACATAGTCAACACTTTTATTTATCGGAAGACACAAAAGAGGGTAAATCAGTAAAACCATGGCATAAAGAATTTTTTAAATGGTACAAAAATTTTCCTAATAATATAAGGATCTTAGATTTGGGTTGCGGGGGCGGCGAGTTTCTTAATGAGTTTTCAAAAAGAGGATATAAAATACAAGGAAGGGGGGTTGATTATAGCCACGAAGAAAATAAGAGAGCGTTCAAGAACATTCTTATTAATGTTTCATCTTTTGATGAGTTTTTCAAAGAAAATAAAAATAATGTATTTCCTTTTGACTTTATTGTTTTTTTTGAGGTTCTTGAACATTTAGACAATCCATTAAAATTTATTAAAAATGTAAAAGAAATGTTAAAACCCGAGGGAAAAATTGTTTTAAGTGTTCCATCTCGCGAGAGAATGTTTGCAAATATGAATAATTGGGATTTTCCACCTAATCATTTAACAAGGTGGAATAAAGAATCTATTTCAAATCTATTTAAAAAAATTAACTTCAAAATTTCAAAAGTTAAATATGTTGGATCTTTTACTTTCTTTTTACAACTAATTAATGCCAAATCAAGTTTGAATTTAATAAGAAAAACAAAAAATAGCATTTTAAAAGGTAAACCAAATTCACTTATTCTTTACTTTATTTATAAAACAATAAGGTACCTAGCCATTTTCAAATCCATATTTTTTAGCAGTTTTTTTGCCGGGTTGTTATGGATCATTGGAAAAATAACAAGGCAAAGAAATGGTAGTATTTTAGTTGAATTGGTGCCAATTAACCAAAATAACTAAAAAAATAAGAAAAAATAATTAAAAAATAATTAGCGATAATATCATGAAAATTTTAATTGTTGCCTATACCACTCGTAATTATTTAGGGGGAGCCGAATCGTATCTTAATTATTTGGAAAAGGGATTGAAAAAAAGAGGTGTTTCTGTTGAATCTATTTATTTAGATGATACTGTTAGCCCTATTTGTTGGAAAACAACAAAGTTTTACGCTTTAATAAGGTCGTTTGGAATTTATGACCGGTATTGTGTTTTTGCTGTAAAAAGCTTTATGAAGCATTTGGAGAGAGCTGTTAGAAAAAAGATTGAAGAATTTAAACCAGATTTAATTCATGCCCAAGATGTTTCTTCTGCTGCAGCTGTTTCTTTTTTAGCAAAAAAAAACAACATTCCACTTATTATGACAGATCATGGTATTTTGAAACCAGAAGGTAATCTTTATCAAAGATTAATACTTGAAAACGAGAAAATTGCAATGGAAAATGTTAAAAAAGTGATTTGTGTAGCAGAACATATGAAAAAAGCCTTAAATCAAAAACATCCTACAGTTCCCACGACCGTGATTTATAATTCTATTGATGTGGAAGAATTTATAAAAAGAGGAGAGAGAGAAGAAAATGTTTTTTCTAAAAAGCCATATATTTTAATTGTGGCTCGTCTTATTTCTTATAAAGGAGTTGATGTTGCCATTTATGCTTTTTGTGAAGTTATTAAAGAATTTTCTAATTACCACCTTGTGATTGTTGGTCATGGTCCTCTTTATCGCAAACTTAAAGAGCTGGCAAAATCTTTGGGAGTTAAAGATTACGTGCATTTTCTTGGTGGCGTTAAAAGAGAAAAAATTCCTGTTTTTTATAAAGAAGCAGACATTATTTGGATACCCTCAAAATCAGATGGTAAAACTACTGAGCCTTGTCCGATTGTTTCTTTTGAAGCAATGGTTTTTTCAAAGCCCATTGTGGCAACCAATGAAGGGGGACCGGGAGAAGTTTATAAAAAAGGGGGGGCAATTTTAGTGTCTCCGGGGGACTGGCAGGGTTTAGCCGATGCTACCATAGAGCTTATTAAAAATTTGGAATTGAGAAAAAAAATTTCTCAAGAAGCTGGAAAAATCGTAAGAGAAAACTACAATATTAATAAGTGGTTAGATAAAATGATTAATCTTTATCAAGAAATTTTAATTCAAAAAAACAAAAATGATTAGAAAGTGTCTTTGTGTAACATATTTTTTGAGATCGCAAAAAGGCGGCATTCAGGCCTATCTTCGTTATCTTAAAAAAGAGTTAGAAAAAAATAATTGGGAAGTAGATTTACTTTTTCTTGATGATGTGATTCCGGTGGCGGTGTTGCGGGGAAAGGGTTGGATGGCTGAAATATTTCGCAAATTTTCTCCCTTACAGGGAATTTTTGATCGTCAAAGAATTTTTGCTACCCAATCCTTACTTAAAAAACTAGCCGAGGCGCTGGAAAAAAAGATAGAAATTAAAAAACCTGATATTGTTCATGTTCAGGACGCTTATGCCGGTTTTGCTGCTTTACCAATTTTACAAAAAAACAAAATTCCTTTGGTTGTTACCAATCACGGTCCTATAATAAGGGAAGGGGAGTTTGGCCCTCTGTATAGGCAATTTGTTGAATCAATGGAAAAAACAACATATCAGAATGCCAAAGCAATTATTTTAGTTGGGAAACACTTAGAATCATATGTTTTGCCAAAATCTTCTCCGCGGGTACCTTATTTTGTTATTCATAACGCAATTGATATAGCTAGTTTTTTAGCTAAGAGCCAAAAAGAATATCCCGGTCTTGTTAAAAATTATATCTTGGTTGTTGCTCGCTTGGATCCTGAAAAGGGAGTAGACATTGCTTTAAAGGCTTTTCCTAAAGTTATAGAAAAATATCCAGAATTTAATCTTGTTATTGTTGGTGATGGTAAACTAAAAAAAGAACTAAAAAAATTAGCGGCAAAATTAGGTATTATTAATCGGGTGCATTTTTTGGGGTGGGTTCTTCCCGATGATGTTCCGTCTATTTATAGGAAAGCAAAAATTATTTGGATTACTTCTAAACCCTTAGGAAATATTCAAGAACCGCTGCCAATAGTGGCGCTTGAATCTTTGGCGTCGGGTAAACCTATTATTTCTTCAAACACCGGTGGCTTGGCTGAAGTTTTTTGTAAGGGGGGCGGTATATTAATTCCTTCTAATAATCCAGAACTTCTTTCCGAAGCTACCTTAAAAATATTAAACGACGATAAGTTAGCCAAAGAAGTTTCTCAAGAAGCCCAAAAAATAGCCAGAGAATATTATGGGGTTAATTCTTGGATTCAAAAGGTTCTAGAAATATATAATAGCGTTCTAAAATGAAACACAATCCTTTTGTTTCTGTTATAATTCCAACTTACAATAGAGAAGATTTTGTTATAAATCTCATTAAGGACTTATCTAATCAAGATTATAATAATTTTGAGGTTATTGTAATAGATCAAAGCGAAAAGGATTGCTTAAAACTAAAAAACCTTATTGATGATTCATTAAAAAAAATGAAAGTTGTCTACCTTAAAGACAAAAAAAGGGGGGTTTCACGAGCTCGTAATTTGGGGATTTTTAACTCTAAAGGGGATTTTATTGTTTTTCTAGATGATGATATAAGTATTCCCAATAGAAATTTTTTAGACGAGCATATAAAATGCTATCATAATTTAAAAGTAGGTGGGGTGGCGGGTCGAGTAATAGAAAAACTCCAAAACCCAAATGGGGACCGGTTGGAAAGGTTTTTCCAATAGTATGTATTCCCGGCGGAAATATTGATGGCAGTAAGATTATGTTTGTTGACACGGGAAAGGGAATGAATATGTCTTTTCGTCGTTTTCTTCTTGATAAAATTGGAGGCTTTGATGAAAGATTTGGAGCACCTTCTTTATATGAAGAAACCGATGTTTTTTTAAAAATTAAAAAATTGGGTTATAAAATTGTTTTTAATCCAAATGCGGCGATTATTCATTTTTCCGCCATACGCGGCGGTCAACGTCAGGTTGATGAAAATCATTTTCGTTTTGTTGCCTTTAGGGATCGTGTTTTGCTTTTTCACAATAACTATTCAAAGTGGCTTTTCCCCTTTTTTATACTAGGAAATATTATTTTGGCTCTTAAACCAATTTTAAAATTAAAATTAAAAGCAGTATGGTTTGCTTTAAAAGGACTTTTAACGGGAATTAGAAACAATTATTTTAGCAAAAGTTTATGAGTTTTTTGAAATTAAAAGAATGTTTATTAACAAACTTTGGTATAAGGCAGACTATTTATAAAAATACTTTTTGGTTGTTTTTTTCTGAGGGAGTTTCGCAGTTTTTTAAATTGCTTTTACTTATTTACGCCGCCCGTGTTTTAGGCGCGGTTGAGTATGGAAAATTTACCTTTGCTCTTGCTTTTGTATCTCTTTTTGTTCTTCTTTCCGATTTTGGTTTAACCTCTATTATTACAAGAGAACTTTCTCAAAAAACCAAAAAAGAAGAAGAGTTTTTTGCGATTTTTTCATTAAGAATCTTTTTATGTTTTATAGTTTTAATTTTAATATTAATTAGTTCTTTTTTTATTACCACAGATCCTTCAATAAGAAAAATAATTTGGATTTTATCGGTTGTAATTTTAATTAGTAGTTTCTCGGAAACCTTTGACGCTTTTTTTAGGGCTCGTCAAAAAATGGAATATGAAGCGGGGATAAAAATTTTGCAGGACTTTTTACTGGTTTTATTTGGTTTATGGGTTATATTTAAAAAACCTTCTGTTGAAAATTTGTCGTGGGGATATTTAATTTCGGCTATTTTGTCTTTTATTTTTATTTTATTCTTTTTTCAAGTTAAGTTTTTCTCTTTAAAAATTTCTTTAGATAAAAAAGTTTGGAAAAAATTTTTAAGCCTTTCTTGGCCTATTGGTTTGGGTTCAATTTTTATGACAATGTGTAGTTACATAGATTCTACCCTAATGGGTCATTTTGGCCAAATTCAAGAAACGGGTTGGTATAATGCGGCCATTAAGATTGTTAATTTCACCTTTTTTGTGCCAGCTCTTACTTCTCTTGCTTTTTTTCCGTCTTTTAGCGTTATTTTTAATACCTCAAAAGAAAAGTTTCAGGAAATATTTGACCATTATTTAAAGATAATGATTTTTTTCTCAATTCCTTTAATTTTGGGAGGAATATTGCTCGCGCCTCAAATTATTAATTTTATTTATAACGATAGTTTTGCGCCCTCAATTTTAATTTTTCAGATTCTAATTATAATGGCTGGGATTTTTTTTGTTTCTAATCCCTTTATTCTGGTTTTAATTGCCGCCAACCAACAAATAAAATATTTTTTAATTGCTTTTTTTGCTGCTCTTTTTAACCTTGTTTTTAATCTTCTTTTGATTCCAAAATTTTCTTTCTATGGCGCTTCTATTATTAGTTTATCAACCAGATTATTAATTTTAATTTTACTTTTATTGGCTGTTAAAAAATTACGTTTTTTAAAGATATTTAGTTTTAATGTTTTTTCTTTTTTTCTTTTTTCTCTTTTTTCTAGCGTTCTTATGTATTATATACTTTTTATAATTATTAGATTTTATTGTTTACCTGTTATTTTTTTAATCATTTTGGGTATGTTTGTTTATTTTTTACCTTATTTTCTTTATAAAATATTTTTTCAAAAAATAAAATTAATAATATGAATATTGGTTGGATTGAAATTAGCAAAAAAAAATACGGAGGCATTATTTATAATGAACAAGCAAGAAAAATTCTTTCCCAAAGGTTTGATTTAGAACTTATTCTTTGCGAGCCGAAAATGTTTAAAGATATAAGATATTTTAGAATTCCCGAATCACTTTTTTATCTTTTAAAACTAAAAGGAAAGAAAGATTTATGGATAAGAGATTTTTATTCAACAATTACTTTATCTTTTGATAAAACAGAGGGCAAAAATTTAGTAGTTATTCATCATCTTGATTTTTCAGGGTTTCCTTTAATTTCTCAGCCCATTTTTAATTTTTTAAAAAATGCCCTTTTTTATCATAATCTTAAAAAGGCTGATTTTATTGTAACGGTTTCTAATTATTGGCAGAATTACTTTTTAAAAAGAGGATATAAAAATGTATATAAAATTTACAATGGCTTTAATTTGGTTGATTTTAATGTTTCCCAAAAAGAAGTTTTAGAGTTTATAAAAAAACATCATCTTATGGGAAAGCCAATTATTTATTTGGGAAACTGCCAAAAAGCAAAAGGCGTGGTGGAAAGTTATAATTATTTAAAGAAATTAGACGCTTATTTGGTTACCTCTGGAAGAGCGCAGGTTAAAATTCCGGCGAAAAATTTAGAATTAGATTATTATGATTATCTTAAATTATTAAAAGCATCATCAGTAGTACTTACGATGTCAAAGTTTAAAGAAGGATGGTGTAGAACAGCGCACGAGGCAATGCTTTTAAAAAAGCCAGTTATAGGTTCGGGTCTTGGCGGGATGAAAGAGTTATTAGAAGGCGGAAAACAAATAATTTGTTCTGATTTTAAAGAGTTACCCAAAATGGTAGAATATTTAATAAATAATCCTAGTTTAAGAGAAAAAATAGGGGAGTCGGGTTATAATTTTGCCAAAGATTTTACCCTAGAAAGGTTTCAAAAAGAATGGACTAGTTTAATTTGTAAAATTTTAGGTAGCTTATGATTTTCAAATATCAAAAAATTTTAATATTCCTAATTTTTACTATTTTACTTTGTAGCGTTATTTCTTTTTTTAACAAGAACTTAGGAATCGGATTGGGTTTTGTTATTTTTCTTGCTGTTATTACTAATTTTGTTTTTTTTAAAATAGTAACAAAGGACAAAATTTTGTTTTTACTTTTTTTAATTGTTCTTTTTACCCACACTCTTATTGTTTTATTTATATATTATAAAAATTTTCAACCATTTAGCGGCGGCGGGGGGGATTATTTAATTTATCATCAGCAAGCCCAAGAGATAGCCCAAAGATTAAGACAGGGGGATTTTTCTTTAAAGGGTATTGGGCTAGGACATTATTATCCCGTGATTGTTGGTTATATTTATGCTTTTACCTTGCCAACAATGTTAATGGGACAATTATTTAATGCTTGGATAGCGGCAATTTCTATTTTATTGGTTTATCTAATAGTTCAAGAAATTGGAGGATCTAAAAAATGGGCATTTCTTATTGGTTTAATTGTTTGTTTTTATCCCAGTTATCTTTTTTACGGAAGCCTATTATTAAAAGACGGTTTGGTAGTGCTTTTCGCGTTGGCCGGTTTACTTTTTTTGTTAAAGCTTATTAAAGAATTTTTATGGAGAAATTTTATTATTTTTTTTGTATTTTTGACTGTTTTGATTCATTTTAGGTTTTATATCGGCTATGCTTTACTTTTTACTTTTATTTTTTGCTGGCCTCTATTAAACAAATTAAAATTAAAACAAAGATTATCTTATGGAATAATTATGATTTTTTTATTGGGATTTTCTCCTCAAATTTGCGGTTATGGTTATTATGGAATTTATGCTTTTAAACAATTTCTTAATCCACAACAAATTAGTTTTTATAGAGAAATAGCTTATAATCCATCAAATTTGTCCGACACGGGAAAAAGTTCTTCAATAGTTATAAAATTAGAATTTAATAAACCCTTTAGTTTTCCATTAAATTATTCAAAGTCCTTTATTTATGTTTTGTTGGGTCCTTTACCATGGCAAATGAAATATCCGCGGCATTTCTTGGCTTTAATAGAGACAATTCCTTGGTATATTTTACTTTTTTTTATTATCAAAGGAGCAATAAATTCTTTTAAAAACAAAAGAGTCGCTCTTCCTTTAATTGTTTTTAGTTTTGGATTACTTGTTGTTTTGGCTCTTTTTTTAAGTAACTTTGGAATAGTGACAAGAATTCGTATTCCTGCTTTTATTTCTCTTTTATGTTTAATTCCCCTTGGATTTAAAGTAAAAAATCAAGGTTTAGAAAGGGTTTTCAATAAAATTAAAGTTTGTCAGGTGGCAACAGTAGATTCCTCAATTAAATTTCTTTTATTAAATCAAATGAAATTTTTACAAAAACAAGGCTATATTGTTTCAGCGGTTTGTTCTTTTGGCAAATGGGTAGAAAGTATTGAAAGAGAGAATATTAAGGTTAAAACAATTAGAATTAAAAGGAAAATTTTTAGCCCTATTTCTGATTTACTTGCTTTAATAAAGTTATTTTTTTATTTTAAAAAAGAGAAATTTGATATTGTTCATACCCATACACCTAAGGCCGCATTTTTGGGTCAATTAGCCGCAAAAATGGCGGGGATACCAGTAATTATCAATACAATTCATGGGTTTTATTTTACTGAAAATAGTTCCTTTTTTAAAAGAAAATTTTTTATCTTAATTGAAAAAATAGCCGCCCAATGTTCAGATTTAATTTTTTCGGTTAATAAAGAAGATATTAAAACAGCAATAAAAGAAAAGATTTGTTCTTATGAAAAAGTAAGATATTTAGGCGGATGGGTGGATTTAAAAAGATTTAATCCTCTTAGATTTTCCAGTGATTTTATTAAGGAAAAAAAGAGAAAATTAAAACTGCCGTTTAATTTTAAAATTGTTGGAATTGTCGCAAGATTAGTAAAAGAAAAAGGATATTTAGATTTATTTGAAGCTTTTAAAACGGTTTTAAATAAATTTCCCAATACCATACTTTTAATAGTAGGAGCAGAAGAACCGGAAAAAAAAGATGGAATAAACCCACAAATTGTGCAAAAATATGGTATAGAAAAAAATACAATATTTTTAGGCGAAAGAACTGATATAGAAGAGATTTATCCATTAATAGATATTTTCGTTTTGCCTTCATACAGAGAAGGACTGGGACTTTCAGCAATAGAGGCGTCAGCTATGGAAAGACCAGTTATTAACACCAATATAAGGGGTTTTCGGGAGATACTTGAAAATAATAAAACCGGGATTTTGGTGCCAGTGAAAAATATTCAAAAGTTGGCTGAGGCGATAATTTATCTTTTAGAAAACCCAGAAAAAGCAAAAGAAATGGGTAAAAATGGCAGAAAGAATGTAATTCAAGAATTTGATGAAAGATTTGTTTTTGATAGAATTAAAAAAGAATACGAAAACCTGATTAGGGAAAAAGTAGGCCATAAAAGGCGCGAATTTATGAAAAGGGGATTATTTTTAAAAAGGTGTTTTGATATTTTTGTAGCGCTAATTGGTTTGGTTTTTCTTTTCCCCTTATTTTTAATAGTAGCGATTTTAATAAAACTAGACTCTAAAGGACCTGTGTTTTTTAAATACGAAAGGATTGGAAAAAATGGAAAACCGTTTTATCCTTTTAAATTTAGAACAATGATAGACGGCGCCATTAATAAAGGATTGGGTTATAATGTTATCCAGAAAGATGAAAGAATCACTAGAATTGGGCGATTTTTGAGAAAATGGGGGATTGATGAACTTCCTCAACTTATAAATGTTTTAAAGGGAGAAATGAGCTTAATAGGTCCTCGGCCGACCTTTCGTTATCAGGTTGAGAAATATAATGATTTTCAAAAGAAAAGATTATTAATGAAACCCGGTCTTACGAGTTTGGCTTTAACTTACGGCCGCAATCTTTTATCGTGGGAGGAAAGAATAAAATATGATGTTTGGTATGTGGAAAACTGGTCTTTATGGCTTGATTTTAAAATTGTGCTTAAAACTTTTTATGTGATTTTTATCAAACAAGAAGGTATTTATGGGAAGGATGGGATAAATGACGATCCATTTTTTAAAAAATAAAAAGTTTAATAAAAATCAGTTACAAAAAATATATATGATAAAGGCAATAATTTTTGATTTAGACGATACCCTCTATCCGGAAAAAAGTTTTGTTCAAAGCGGTTTTTTAATGGTTTCAAATTACCTTTATAAGAAGTATAAAATTAGTTCAAAGAAAGTATTTAATATTTTAAAAATAGATTTTAAAAATGGAGTTAGAAAAAAAAACTTTGATGTTTTATTAGACAAACTAAAATTAGAAAAAATAAAAAAAGATAGGTTGGTAAAAAAATTAGTAAGAATTTATAATAATCATTTTCCGTCTATTTTTCTTTTTCCCGACAGTTTTATTTTTTTGAAAAAAAATAAAAAAAATTTTAAAATAGGACTACTAACCAATGGTAAAAGAAGTGTTCAGAAAAAAAAGATAGAAGCATTAAAGATTAAAAAGTACTTTAGGGCAATTTTCATTAATTCTTTTTTTCAAGAAAATGATTTAGAAAGAAGTAAAAGTGCTTTTAAATATTTACTTAAAAAATTAAAAAGTAGCCCCAAAGAAACTATATATGTAGGAGATAATCCTTTAAGAGATTTTAAAGCGGCAAAAGAATTGGGACTAGTGACCGTTAGGATTAAAAGAAAAAAGGGGGAATATAAAGATATTTTTTTTAGCCAAGAGAATAAAGCCGATTATGAGATTTCCAATTTATTAGAATTAGAAAAAGTTATTAAAAAAATAAAATAAATGCCTAAAAAAATTAATGTTTTAATTTTACCAGCCGGATCGGGAATAGCGATTGCAGCCATAAATTCTCTCAAAGAAGATAAAGATATAAAAGTAATCTCGGCGGATTGCGATAAGTTAGCCGCGGGTTTATATCTTTCCTATAGGGGGTACATTATTCCTCATTTTGGGGATAAAAAAATTCTTTTTGCGATAGAAAAAATTATTAAAAGAGAAAAGATAGATATTATTATTCCCGCCCTTGATACTATTTTAATAAAATTTTCTAAACTTAAATCTTTATTTGAAAAAAAGAGGGTAAAGGTGTTAATATCACCGCCAGAGACAGTTATTATTACTAGAGACAAGTGGCTTACTTATCAACACTTAAAGGAAAAAGTCCCTTTCCCCAAATCGTTTATAGAAAAAGAAAAATTGAACATAAATTTTCCCCTTTTTATAAAACCCAGAGAGGGATCGGGTTCTAAAGAATCATATAAAATTAATTCAAAGGAAGAATTAGAATTTTTTTTCAAAAAAATTGATAAGCCGATTATTCAAGAATATTTAGAAGGCAAAGAATACACCGTGGACTGTTTAGCCGACAAAGAAGGCAAACTATTACTAACGGTTTGTCGTCAAAGAATTGAGATTAAAAGCGGCATTTCCACTAAAGCAAGAATTGTTAAAAATTTAAAAATTGATAATATTGCTCAAAAAATTTCTCAAGAGTTAAGGTTTTTTGGACCATTTTTCTTTCAAGTTAAAGAAGATTCTTATAAACAACCCAAAGTGATAGAGATAAACGCAAGAATGGCGGGAACAATGTCTTTTTCTGCTTTGGCGGGAATAAATATTCATGTATTAGCGGTAAGAATGGCGATGGGTGAAAATATAAGGATTAATAAAAAAATACATTATGGTTTATATTTGACACGTTATTTAAAGGATATTTCTATAGAAGATAAAAAAAATAAGAATATTTATTATGTATAAAATTCCTCTTTGTAAACCAGATATTACCACTAAAGAAAAAAAGGCAATAAAGGAGGTTTTAAAGAGTTCACAATTAAGTTTAGGAAGAAAAAGAGTGGAGTTTGAAAATTTAGTGGCAAGATTTGTGGGAGTAAGATATGCGGTGGCTGTAAACTCTGGTACTAGCGCTTTACATTTGATTATTCGGGCACTGGGAATAAAAGAAAAAGATGAAGTAATCACAACCCCTTTTTCTTTTGTTGCTTCGTCAAACTGTATTTTATATGAAAGGGCACAGCCAGTTTTTGTTGATATTGATGAAAGAACTTTTAATATTGATGTTTCTAAAATTGAAAAGAAAATTACAAAAAAAACAAAGGCAATTTTAGCAGTTGATGTTTTTGGTCGACCGGCTGATTGGGATAAATTAAATAAAATTGCTAAAAAATATAAATTATTTTTAATAGAGGATTCGGCCGAGGCGCTGGGTTCGGAATACAAAGGGAAAAAATGCGGAAGTTTTGGCGATGCGGCGGTTTTTGCTTTTTATCCCAACAAGCAAATTACTACCGGCGAAGGGGGAATGGTTTTAACAAACAATAAAAAAATTTATGAATTATCTAAAAGTATGGCAAATCAGGGCAGAAAAGTAGAAAAAGGAAAATGGTTGGAGCATATAATGTTGGGTTATAATTATAGGTTAGATGAAATGAGTTGTGCTTTAGGAATTAGTCAAATGAAAAGAATTAAAGAAATTCTTGAAAAGAGGGCCGCTGTTTTCAATCTTTACAATGAAAAGTTAAGAAGTGTCAAAGAATTAGAAATTCCTTATTTGTCCTTTTATGATAAAATTAGTTGGTTTGTTTATGTTGTTAAATTAGCCAAAAGTTTTGCCGGTAAAAAAAGAGATAAAATAATAAAAGAAATGGAAAAAAGAGGAATTGAATGTAGAAATTATTTTCAACCCATTCATTTGCAACCATTTTATAAGGAAAAGTTTGGTTACAAAGAAGGCGATTTTAAAGTGACAGAAAATGTTAGCCAGAGAACGCTTGCTTTGCCATTTTATAATGATTTAAAAGAAAAAGAAATTAATTTTATCGTAGAAAACTTAAAACAATGCCTATTTTTGTAAAAACCGCGAAAACCCGTTTTTTATTTTTTCTTTTGTCTGATGCTATTTTAATATCGTTAGCGATATTTTTGGCCTTTTTGATTCGGTTTGAGGAAAAAATTCCAAAAGAATACATTATTTTTTTGCCGAGAATGATTTTTTTAACTCTTGTTTTTTGTATTCCGACTTTTTATTTTTATAAACTTTACTTATTTTCCTGGTCTTATGTGAGCGCTAACGAGTTGATTTCTTTGTTTAAGGCAACAACCATCTCTTTTTTCTTTTTGGTTATTACCATTTATCTTTTTAGAGACCTTCCTTTTTTTGTAGGTTTCCCTCGTTCCATTATTTTTATTGGTTATTTTCTTGTTTTTATTTTTTGCGGAGGGATTCGTTTTGCCAAAAGAATTTGGTTAATTATTTTTAATACCCAAAAAGAATTAGAGAAAGAAAAAACTTTAATAGTGGGCGCCGGCGACGCTGGGGAACAAATTTTACGAAGCGTTTTAATGTCAAAACATAGTCCTTACTTGGTTACTGGTTTTATAGATGATAATCCCTTAAAAATAGGCACAATAATTCATGGGGTTAAGGTAATAGGAAAAAGGGAAGATATTTCTTGGATTGTTAAAGAAAAAAAGATAAAACAATTAATTATTGCTCTTCCTTTAGCCAGCAAAGAAGCAATTAAAGATATTGTTGAACTTGCCCGCAAGGCTGGTTTAAAAAAGATAAAAATTGTTCCTCCTATTTCCGAAATTATAAATGGTAACGTTTCTTTTGAAAACTTAAAGGAAATCGGCATTGAAGATTTGTTGGGGAGAGAACCGGTAAAAATAGATATAAGAGAAATAGAAGCATTTATTTTTGGAAAAAAAATTTTAATTACCGGTAGCGCCGGCTCAATTGGTTCTGAACTTTCAAGACAGGTGGCGAAATTTAAGCCCTCTCTTCTTTTACTAATAGATCAGGACGAAACCGGTATTTTTAATATTGGAAGAGAACTTAAGGACCTTTTTTCACACATTAAAACCGTTCCCTTGATAGCGGATATTCAAGACAAGGAAAAAATAGAAGAGATATTTGAGAAATTTAGACCAGATATTGTTTTTCACGCCGCGGCGTATAAACATGTGCCATTAATGGAAAACCAGCCTGAGGAAGCTGTGAAAAACAATATTTTTGGATTAGAAGTGGTTGCCAAAACTGCTATAAAAGACGGGACGGAAAAATTTATTTTTATTTCTACTGATAAGGCGGTAAATCCTAGTTCAGTAATGGGCGCGACAAAAAGAGCGGGCGAAATGATTTGTCAAACCCTTAACCAAAAAGAAAAAACCAAGTTTATTTCCGTAAGATTTGGCAACGTATTAGACAGTCGGGGAAGCGTTATTCCCATTTTTAGAGAACAAATAAAAAAAGGAGGACCAATAGAAGTTACCCACCCGGAAATGAAAAGATACTTTATGCTCACTTCGGAAGCTTGCCTTTTAGTTTTAGAAGCCGCCTCTATTGGTAAAGGAGGAGAAATTTTTGTTTTGGATATGGGAAAACCGATTAAAATTTTGGATTTAGCCAAAGAAATGATAAAGTTGTCAGGACTAGAGCCGGACAAAGATATTCCTATTGTTTTTACTGGTTTAAGGCCGGGTGAAAAAATATTTGAGGAAATTTTAACAGCTGAAGAAGGAACAATTGCGACTCGTCATCAGAAAATCTTTATAACTTGTTCTTTGCCGGTTGATGAAAAAACTTTAAATATGGGATTAGACAAGTTAAAAGAAGTTGTTAAAAAAAATAATAAAAAAGAAATAATTGAAATCCTTAAAGAGATTGTCCCTTCGTACAAAAAATGTTAAAATTAGAATACCAAAATTAAAAGGTAAAACGAATATATAAATGAAAAAAATTGTTTTTTTAATTAGTTTTTTAATATTGTTTTTTTTCGGAATGACAAATTCTGTTTTGGCCGATAGAGTGGGTGACACGCAAAGCTTTTTTATTGATTCATCTTACGATCTTTCAAACAGGAAACAACTAACAGCAGTTTTAGTTAAAACAAGTCCGAGACTTTTTTTCTATATTGATGAGGACTGGTGGAATTTTAATTCTCAGGATAAAAAAAATGAAATCCAGAAATCCTTAGATATTTTATCCCAAGAGTTTGATCAAAAAATTTATCCTACTATTGTTAATGTTTTTGGTTCTGAATGGACGCCCGGGATTGACAATAAGCCACAAATTACTCTTTTGATTCATCCAATGGCTGAAAGCTTTGGCGGCTATTTTCGCTCAAACGATGAATATTTTAAACTTCAGGTGGCGGATTCAAACGAAAGGGAAATGCTTTATTTAAACAGCAAATATATTGATAGTCCTTTGATAAAAGGTTTTTTGGCTCATGAATTTATGCATTTGGTGACCTTTAACTGGAAAGAAAGAATTAATAATGTGACAGAAGAAACATGGTTAAATGAGGCGAGGGCAGATTATATTTCAACTCTTTTGGGTTATGATGATGTTTTAGAGGGCAGTAATTTGGAAAGAAGGATTCGCGATTTTCTTGATAATCCTTCTGATTCGTTAATTGAATGGCAAAACAAGAAAAGCGATTATGCCATTGTAAATCTTTTTACCCAATATCTTGTTGATCAGTATGGCGTGGTTATTTTGGTAGATTCTTTACGTTCTTCTAAAACTGGAATAGAAAGTATAAATTACGCTTTGAAAAAAAATAATTTTAAAGAAGATTTTTCACAGATTTTTACCGATTGGACAATAGCGGTTTTAATTAACGATTGCAATTATGGGTTGAAATATTGTTATTTGAACAAAAACTTAAAAAATTTTCATATTATACCCCGCATTAACTTTCTTCCTTTAAGCGGAGAAAGCAGTTTGTTTTTTAGCGACCTAACCAAGAGATGGACAGGTAATTGGTATAAAATTATTGGCGGTGGAGGAACCTTAAAACTTAGTTTTGTAGCTGGACAAGATACAGATTTTAGAGTTTCTTATATTATTATTAATCGTGCTGGTGGTTATAATGTTAGGTTTTTTGAATTAAACAAAGAAAGAAAGGCAGAAACGCGAATAGAAAATTTTGGAACAGAAATTAACGGGGTGGTTATTATTCCTTCTTTAGTTCAGAAAACAGAAACTTCTTCTGATGTTTCTTCTTACTACTTTTTTTCATGGAAAGCTTCAATTGAAAGATCAAGCGAAGATGAAGTGATTAAGCAGCTTTTGGCTAAAATTGAATTTTTAAAAGAAGAAATTAACAGGGTTCAATCTCAAATTCAGGAAATTTTAGGAAAAAATCAAGAGTTTTTATGTTTTCAATTAAATAGCGATCTTTATTTCGGATTAAGGAATAATCAAGAAGTAAGGTGCCTTCAATATTTTTTAAAAACGCAAGGCAAAGATATTTATCCCGAGGGAATAATAAGCGGGAATTTTCTTTCTTTAACAAAATTAGCAGTAATTCGTTTTCAAGAAAAGTATGCTTCTGAAATTTTAGGGCCATTTGGGCTGGTCAGGGGAACAGGATATGTGGGACCAGAAACAAGGAAAAAGATTAACCAACTCTTAAAATTGGTTAAGTAAAAAAATCAAAAGATGTAAAAGACGCCAACAAAAATGGCTTATTATGGCTTATTAATGGGAAATAAGAAATAAAATGAAAAACCCTTCAAAAATATTTGCCCAATCTCCAACCAGAGTGGATTTTGCCGGCGGCACAATTGATATTTATCCTTTATACATTTTTGAAAATGAGGGATTAACTATTAACGCGGCGATTGAAATTTACAACGAGGTGGAAATAACAAGAACGAGTAAACCGGGAATTTCAATAATTTCAGAAACAACAGGAGAAAAAATATACGTTTTGTCGAAAGAAAAACTTAATCCTTTGGGAAGGTTGGGATTTTTAGCGCGGATTGTTAGGTTTTACCTTCCTCAAAACGAAGGTTTTTTAGAAATAAAAGTGAAACATCAGGCGCCGAAGGGGTCTGGACTGGGCGGTTCCTCTTCACTTTTAATTGCTTTAAGTTTTGCTTTAAATCGTTTAATTGGCGAAAAGTATAGTTCAGAAGAAATAATTAATATTGGAGCTAATTTAGAGGCTCAAGAAATTAGAATTCCTACCGGAAAGCAGGATTATTATGCGGCAGTTTATGGCGGAATAAATGCCATTTGGTTTAGGGTAGATAAAAACGAGGTTGAATCTTTATATAATGAAGAGATTATAAAAAACCTCGAATCAAGAATTATTCTTTCTTTTACTGGTATTTCTCGTGCCTCAGCCATTACAAACTGGCAAATGCTTAAAAACTATATTGATGGAAAAAAAGAAACAATTTCAAATTTAAAAACAATAAAAAGTATTGCTTTTGAAATGAGAGATGCTTTAAGAGGGGGCGATTTGAAAAGTTTTGGAAAACTTCTTAAAAAAGAATGGGAGGCAAGGAAAAAAATGGCAAAAAATGTAACAAACGCAAAAATAGAAAAAATTATTAAGGGAGCGGAATCGTTGGGCGCTATTGGTTCTAAGGTGTGTGGAGCGGGCGCTGGAGGATTTATGATTACTTTTGTGCCAATTGAAAAAAAAGAAATTATTTCTTCTGGGATTGAAAAATTGGGGGCAAAAGTAGTAAAATTTAAAATATCAAAAAAAGGAACAGAGGTTTTTGTTAATAATTAAAAATTAAAATGTCGGGCCTATAGTTTAATGGTAGAACACTGCTTTTGCAAAGCAGAAACGGCAGTTCGATTCTGCCTAGGTCCACAAAGTTTAATATTACGTATTGGAATTTTATTGACAAATTTTTAAAAGGCAATAAAATATATATTAGTTCCTTTTAGTTCTTTAAAACCAACCAAAGAAAGAGGCAGATATGAAAAAACATCTGTTTGTAGATGATGGAATGACTATTAGACTTAAAGACTTATCTCCAATTGAGAAAAATTTCACTTTGCATAGGGGACCGAGTCCCAAAAACAAAGATAAAATAAGGAAGTTACAAAAAAAACATTATCATCCCTTTCGTCATAGACGAAAGAACGGAAAACCTAACCGCCTTTTTTTGGTAAACGCTTACGGTAAATAGTCCAATTTCAGGCTGTCTTTAAAAGACAGCTTGTTTTTTTGATTAATAACAAAGAAACATAAAAAGATAAAGTTGTAAAATTTTAAAAAAGGGGTAAAATAAAGTTAATGGCAAAAAAACCACAAAAAATAAAATTCCCTTCAGAATTAAGAATGGACAGAGTGGGCGGTGATTGGGTAGTAATAGCCACTGGTCGGGCAAAAAGACCAGAAATGTTTAAAAAAGAAAAAGAAAAGGGGAAAAAGATTTCCCAAAAAGATTGTCCTTTTTGTGATTTAGACAAACAAGGAGAGCCAATTCTTGCTTTTAATAATGGAAAAGAAGTAATAAGTGCTAATATAAACGCCAATAACAATTGGACTACTATTGTTGTACCAAATAAATATCCTGCCTTTATTCCTTATGATGAGTTAAACGAACAAATAGAAGGGAAGTTACATAAAAAAATGAATGCTGTTGGTTTTCACGAGGTGGTTATTACCAAAGACCACAATAAGCACCTTGCCCAATTTTCAATAGAAAAAATAAAAGAGGTTATTGATGTTTACCAAAAAAGATATTTAATGTTAAAAGGTAAAAAATTTGTTAATTATATTTCTATTTTTCATAATCATGGTTTTCAGGCTGGCGCTTCAATTAGTCATCCTCATTCTCAAATTATTACCGCGCCATTAATTGATATAGATCTTCAGGCGGCATTAAAAAGGGCGAAAGAATATTATGAGAAGGAACACGAGTGTATTTATTGCGTTTTAAATGAATGGGAAAGAAAGATAAAAAAAAGAATTGTTTTTGAAAATGCTGATTTTTTAGCAATGTGTCCTTTTGCTTCTAAAACTGCTTTTGAAGTAATAATTTCACCCAAAAAACATTTTCCTTATTTTGAAGAAATAAAAGAAGAAGAAAAATGGAATTTAGCCGAAGCTTTTAAAAAGGTTTTATATAAAATTTATAAAGGCCTTACTAATCCTGATTACAATTTCTACTTACATACTGCCCCCTGCGATAGTTTAAATTATGATTACTATCATTGGCATTGGACAATTTTGCCAAAAACAAGCATTTCTGCCGGTTTTGAACTGGGCACAAAAATAGAAATTTCAACCATTGAGCCGGAGAAAGCAGCAGAATATTTAAGGAATATTTAAGTTTAATGTTATGAAACCTTTAATTGTGGCAAATTGGAAAATGAATCCTTTAAATTTAGCCCAAGCTAAAAGACTTTTTAATTCAGTAAAAAGGGGATTAAAAAATATTAAAAAAGCAGAAGTAGTGATATGTCCTCCTTTTGTATTTATTTCTAATTTTCAGAATTTAAGTTCTAACAATTTAAAATTGGGGGCCCAAAACCTTTTTTGGGAAGAAATAGGTGCATATACCGGCGAGATTTCCGGGGCGATGCTTAAAAATATAAAGTGTCAATATGTAATCGTGGGCCATTCAGAAAGGCGGCGATATTTTGGAGAAAACGAAGAAATGATAAATAAAAAATTAAAAGCGGCCCTGGAATTAAAATTATTTCCTATTTTGTGTGTTGGAGAAACCCAAAATGAAAGAGAAAAAGGAGAAACAGAAAGTATTTTAAAAAAACAGATTGAAGGAGCTTTAAAAAAAATTTCAAGGCAAAAAATTGAAAAGTTAAAACTTTTTATTGCCTATGAACCTGTTTGGGCAATTGGTACAGGAAAGCCATGCGATTTTGAAGAGGCGCAAAAAATGGGACTGGTAATTAAAAAAATTATTTCAAAAATTTATAACAGTATTAATTTTGCCCAAAAAATTCCAATTCTTTATGGCGGAAGCGTTAATAGTAGAAATGGGATAGGTTATATTAAAGAGGCGGGTTTACAGGGTCTTTTAGTGGGTGGCGCTTCTTTAAACGCAAAAGAATTTGTTAATCTTATAAGGAAAATTTGTTAAACTTTTCTATTATATTTTTACGAGAATAAAATATGATAATAAAAGATATTTTTTGTGGACAATTTTATAATCCAACCCGGGGAAATTTATCAATGAAAGAGGTATTAGAAGAAATGATTGGTTACATTAAAGAAAAACCCGAGAAGTTTTACGATATTATTGTGGGTTGCGATTCTTCTTCGGGGAAAGATCCTACCTTCCCAGTAGTGGTGGCAATTTTAAGATTGGGAGAAGGAGGCAGATTTTTTTTAAAAAAAATAAAGTACCCGGAAAACGAAAATAAAAGGTTTAGACACTGGAGAAACAGAATTTTACAAGAGGTTTTATTGTCTTGCGATTTGGCTTTATTTTTAAGGGAAAATTTTAAAAAAAGAATAAAAAAATTAAGTTTTAATGATTTAACTTTTCAATATCAGTTTCGTTATATTCACGCTGATATTGGCGAAAATGGTCAAACAAAAGATATGGTAAGAGAACTTACTGGACTTATTCGGGGTAATGGTTTTGAGCCAAAAATTAAACCAGAGTCTTATATTGCTTCAGTAGTGGCGGACAGGTATAGTTAAAAAATCGGAGTTAATATTATAAGGAGTTAATATTATAAATTGGAAAATTATCACTGTAAAATTTTAAACGAAATGATATTAAAAGTAATTAAAAAATAATCAAAAATATTAAAAAATAAAAGTAATTAAAAATTAATTAAAAAATATTAAATTAAATTAAAATTGTTAAATTACCACCCCTGACAAAATTTCCACGATCGTAGATTTTTTGGCAGGGGGGTTCAAAGAATTTGAAGATTGAGAATTAGATTTTGAAGATGGAGAATTAGATTTTGAAGATGGAGAATTAGATTTTGTATTATTGTATTATATTATTATTGTATTTTTGAGATTTGATTTTTGAATTTTTATTGACAATTTTTAATTAATTTGCTAACTTAAAAAGTAAGCGCGTGGCGCTTTCTTAATTTTATTTTTATTAAATTAAAAGTTTATGCCCACAATTCGTCAACTTATTAAAAAAGGAAGAAAGAAAAGGTTGTCAAAAGATAAGACGCCGGCTTTAACCTTTGGTTTTAATTTTAAAAAAAATAGACCAGTGGAATATTTTTCTCCATTTAAAAGAGGAGTTTGTTTGAAGGTTTTTACTACTACTCCAAAAAAGCCGAATTCGGCTCTAAGAAAGGTGGCGCGGGTAAGATTGGTTAATGGAATGGAGGTTACTGCTTATATTCCCGGAGAAGGACATAATTTGCAGGAGCATTCTATTGTTTTGGTTAGGGGTGGAAGGGTAAAAGATTTGCCGGGCGTAAGATATCACATAGTAAGAGGAGCGTTAGATACGGGCGGAGTGGAAAATAGAAAACAGGGCCGAAGCAAATACGGGGCAAAAAAAGAGAAAAAAGCAAAATAATTTTGAGATATGAAGAAATTTAAGAAAAAAACCATTTTACCCGATCCTGTTTATAATAATGTTTTGGTTGCGAAATTTATCAATCAGGTAATGAGGCGGGGAAAAAAGACAATAGCTGCTAAAATTGTTTATAATGCTTTTTCTATTATAGAAAAAAAGGTAAAAAAACCACCCTTAGAAATTTTTGAAAATGCCCTAAAGAACGCAGCGCCATTATTAGAAGTAAAATCCAAAAGAATCGGAGGCGCAAACTATCAGGTACCAGTAGAGGTAAAAGGTGAAAGAAAAATAACCTTGGCTATGCGTTGGATTATTTTGGGCGCTAAAGCAAAAAAAGGAAAACCAATGAAAGAAAAATTAGCCCAAGAAATAATAGATGCTGCCAATAATACTGGTTGGGCAATTAAAAAGAAAAACGATACTCACAAAATGGCTGAAGCTAATAGGGCTTTTGCCCATTTTAGTTGGTAAACAAACTATATTAATTTGCAATTTACAATTTTTAATTTTCAATTTTTCAATAATTTTCAATTAAACAATTTATAATAAAAAATTATAATAAAAAATAAAAAATTTAAAAATTAAAGTTAACTTTTATGCCCAGACTTTATCCCATTGAAAGAGTTCGCGATATAGGCATTATTGCCCATATTGACGCAGGAAAAACAACCGTTAGTGAACGGATTCTTTTTTATACAGGCGTTTCTCATAAAATTGGCGAAGTGCATAATGGTCAGGCAATTATGGATTGGATGGAACAAGAAAGAGAAAGGGGTATTACTATTACTGCTGCTGCTACTACTTGTTTTTGGATACCTTCAGATTTAAAGCGCGAGAAAGGAAACGAATATAGAATTAATCTTATTGATACTCCGGGGCATATTGATTTTACTGCCGAGGTTCAAAGGTCTTTGCGTGTTTTAGACGGCGCAATAGTTGTTTTTGACGGCGTTGTTGGCGTTGAACCACAATCTGAAACAGTATGGCGTCAGGCAGATAAATTTAAGGTGCCAAGGCTTTGTTTTATTAATAAATTAGATAGGATTGGCGCTTCATTTGAAAATAGTTTTAAATCAATATTAGAAAAACTTTCACCCAATATAGTGGCTTTGCAAATTCCTATTGGTGAAGAAGACAAACACGAAGGGGTAATTGATTTATTAAAAATGAAAGCCCTAATTTTTAGCGGAGATTTTGGGCAGATTGTAAAGGAAGAGGAAATACCATCGGATTTAATAGAAAAGGCGAAAAATTGGCGAGAAAAATTGGTGGAAAAAATTGTGGCTGAAGATGAAAAACTTTTAGAAAAATATTTGGCAA
>Ga0123519_10000955_pt1 | contig 50345 bp, 41 predicted proteins | sample YelNatPaOPRAMG02_FD_87396 | JGI IMG/M metagenome (GOLD analysis project Ga0123519, IMG submission 87396) | Hot spring microbial communities from Yellowstone National Park - Yellowstone National Park OP-RAMG-02 (version 2) | ecosystem: Environmental > Aquatic > Thermal springs > Hot (42-90C) ...
GTGCGCAAACCGGTGGAAATGTCCGAGGTCAGATAACTGCCTCCCACCGGAAGAATGGCCGTGTGCTTGATGCTGGATTCCGAAAAGATCGTCACCGATGTGTTGGATCCGCCGATGTCCACCAAAACAACGCCGAGTTCCTTTTCGTCCGGACTCAGCACGGCTTCCGCCGCCGCCAGCTGCTCCAAAACAATGTCATCAATATCGAGACCCACCCGGTTCACCGATTTCACGATGTCCTGAATGGCGGCCGTCGCGCCGGTCACAATATGCACCTTGGCTTCCAAACGGACGCCGGACATGCCGACGGGATCTTTGATGCCCTCCTGACCGTCGATGACGTAACTTTGGGGCAGCACGTGCAGGATTTCCCGGCCCACCGGAATCGCGATGGCTTTGGAAGACTCGATGACCCTTTTGACGTCGTTCTCATCCACTTCCCTGCCCTTCACCGAAACGAACCCCAACGAATTTTGTCCCTTGATGTGGCTTCCGGAAACGCCCACGTAAACGGAATTAATGCGGCAACCGGACATGTGCTCGGCTTCCTCCACGGCGTTCTTAATCGACTCCACCATGTTATCAATATTGACCACGGATCCCTTTCTCAGTTCCTTGGCTTGAGAAGTTCCCATTCCGATGATGTCGATGCCGCTGTCGGTCACCTCGCCGACAATCGCCGTGGTTTTTGTCGTCCCGATGTCCAGACCCACCAAAACATTGTTTTTTTTCTTCATCAGCACTTCTCCTCTTTCATATTGATGCGCAAGGTTTGTTTGTCTCCTAGATATTGTATCGCTTTTCCCGATCTTCTTTCGGTTCGGTTTCGGGAATGCTTTTTTTCTGCACGGTCACCTTGGAGGCATCGGATAAATCAACGCACAGAATCGCCGTTTTCATTCCCCGTCTTTCCAGATCGTCCAGAACCATTTTCAGCCGGCCGATTTTTTTCTCCCATGGTTCCGTTCCCAGCCTTAGATACAGCCCCTTGTTGGTGATCATCGAAATTCCGAAAACCAAATCAAGATTGATTTCTGAAATCGTTCCCAGATAGGCGTACTGCGGCGACCGAGTCAACGTCTTGAGCAGGTTCATTGCGCCCAAAAACATCGGCGAGCGCACTTCGTCCCTTTGGCTGACGCCTGTGATGATCGGCAAATCCACGGCGTCCGAGCCGCTCATTTTTTTGAAAACATTTCCCTCCACGTCCACCAGATAAAAATCATTCGACAATCGGAGCAACGCCAGCGGGGTTCTCTCCCGCACTTCCAAAACAAGCCTATCGGGCAATTCCCTGCCGACATAAACCTCTTTGACCCACGGATTCCTGGACACTCTTCTCATCACCGCGCCGGCGCTGACCGCCAGCAGATTTTGGTTGGGCCTGACTTCCGCCAGCGCGAGAACCTCCTTCTCCGTCAGTTCCTTGACCCCGCGCACGGAAACCTCTTTGACCTGAAAATACGGGTGACTCACCACCCGGCAGTAACCATAGACAAAAACCCCCGTCAGCAAAACCGACAAAACCAGCAATCCCGCGGCCGACACCACGTCGCCCGACATATCAGCCACTCTGCGCTGCGCTCTTTTTAATTTGGCCTGCCATCCGGTTTTCTTCAACATGCGTCCTCCCCGATGACGACGACTTCAGGCTCCAGATGGATTTGCTTCTCCTGTTTCACCCGGGATTGAATCATGGCCATCAACGCCAAGACATCCGACGCCGTGGCGTTTCCCCGATTGATGATGAAATTGGCATGCTTGACCGACACCTGCGCGCCGCCGCATGCGACGCCTTTCAATCCCGCCCCCTCGATGATTTTCCCGGCCGCCAGACCGGGCGGATTTTTGAAAACGGAACCCGCGCTGGGAAAATCCAGCGGATGCTTTTCCTGACGCCACCGCAAGATTTCATTGATCTTCTCCCGAATTGCTCCGCCTTCGCCCTTTTCCAGCCGAAATTCGGCGCTCAAAATGATCGTGCCCGCCGCAAAATCCGTTTTCCGGTATCCAAAGGAAACGGCATCCTTTTTGATTCTTTTGATGTTTCCGTCCGTTTCCAAAAGGGTCATCTGCGTGATCACGTCCTTGATTTCCTTGCCGTACGCGCCTGCGTTCATCCAGACCGCGCCGCCGACGCTGCCGGGAATGCCGGCGCAAAATTCCATGCCGGTCAGTTCTTCGGCCAGCGTGTAGCCGACCAGTTTGGCTAGAGACGCCCCCGCCTGCGCCGCCACGTCGCAGACGCCGCCTTCCGCGTATCGGTGGCGGATGTTTTTCAATCGGTTCAGGAGCAGGACGGCTCCGCGGTACCCGCCATCCCGCACAATCACGTTGGTCAAATTCCCCGCGGGGAAAAAATCAATTTCTTTTTCCTTCAATAATTTGACCAGGTCCGAGAGCTGCGCTTCGCTTTCCACGAAAACCAACGCGTCCGCCGTCCCTCCCACGCCGAGCGACGTGTGCCGGGACATCGGTTCGTCATACAAAACCTTCATGCCCTCTAAGCCGCTTAAAGCCTCTTTCGCCCGATTAACGCAACGCATCGTCATGTCCTTCGCCCGGCGACCAACCTTTCAATCAAGGCCTCACCGATTTTGTAAACATTCCCGGCGCCCAGCGTGAGCACCGTATCTTTTTCCCTCACGTGCGCGGTCAAATAATCCACGATTTTCTCCGCGCCGGAGAGGTACGTCACGTTCTTTTTGCCCTTTGCTTGGATCGCTTCGCCGAGCCGAGCCGAATCCACCCCGGCAATCGGCTCTTCGCTGGCCGGATAGATGTCATTCAAAACCAGCAGATCCGCCTCGTCAAACGCCGTCGTGAACTCTTCAAACAGCGCTTTCGTCCTGGTGTACCGGTGCGGCTGAAAAACGACAATCAGTCTGCCTTGGACCCGTGGCCGCAGGGCGCCCAGGGTTTCCCTGATTTCCGTCGGATGGTGACCGTAATCGTCCACCACCGTGATCTCTCCAATCCGGCCTTTGACTTCCAGGCGGCGCTGAACGCCGGAAAAATTTTTCAATCCTTCCTGGATCGTCTTGAAGTCAAGATTCAGTTCGCGCCCGACCGCCACCGCCGCCAGAGAATTATAGACATTGAACCTCCCGGGAACCGCCAATTCGATATCGCCCAATTTCTGTTTTTTGAACATCACCGCATAGGTTGTTTTTTCCTCGGAAATGCGCACGTCCACCGCCCGATAATCGGCGGGATCCTCCAAGCCGTAGGTGATCGTCCGCCGATGAATCGCGGGAAGGATTTCCCGCACGTATTCATTGTCACGACAAAGCACCGCGCATCCGTAAAACGGCACGATGTTGGCGAATTGGAGAAAAGCTTTTTTAATGTCTTCGATGCCCGCGTAATAATCCAAATGTTCACGGTCGATGTTGGTGATCACGGCGATGGTGGGCGACAGTTTCAGAAAGGACCCGTCGCTTTCGTCGGCTTCCGCCACAATGATCTCCCCGTCTCCCAATCGGGCGTTGCCGCCGATGCTGGCGAGTTTCCCCCCGATGACCATGGTCGGGTCAAGATCCGCCTCGGCCAGAACGGTCGAAATCATGGAGGTGGTCGTCGTTTTGCCGTGACTGCCCGACACCGCGACGGAGAACTTCATCTTGAGCAGTTCCGCCAGCATTTCCGCGCGCGGAATCACCGGAATGTTTTTCTTCCGGGCTGCGACGACTTCCGGGTTGTCTTTCCGCACCGCCGAAGAAGTCACCACAACATCGGCCTGACCGATGTTTTCCGCGGCGTGCCCGATGACGACCTTCGCGCCCAATTTTTTCAGCCGCGCCGTCGTCTCCGACGGCTGAACATCGGACCCGCTCACCTGATAACCGAGATTCACCAGCACCTCGGCAATACCGCTCATCCCGATACCGCCGATGCCGACGAAATGAATCCTTTTCACTTTATGCTGCATCAAACTTTTCTTTTTCTGCGTCATGACGCTCATCCTTTTTCACGCCGCCGCTTTTTTCCGTTGTTCAATCAATGCCTCGCAATGATTCACGATCGTCGCGGCCGCTTCGGGCCTGCCCATCTTTTTCGAACAGGCTTCCATTTGAGTCCGTTTCCCTTCGTCCTTCAGCAGCGACATCACCGTATCGAACAACCTTTCCGCGTTCAGTTCGCTCTCCTGGATGACCACGGCGGCTCCCTGCGCGGCCAGCGCCTGCGCGTTTTTCAACTGGTGATCATCCGCCGCGAACGGATAGGGAATCAGCACCGCCGCCCGCCCGGCCGCAGTAATTTCGGCAAGCGACGTGGCGCCGGCCCGACACACGATTAAATCGGACTCTTGGTAAGCCTTCGCCATATCCAAGATAAAATCTTTCACCTCGGCGTTGATTCCATGTTCGGCGTAACGCCGGGCGATTTCATCCTTCTGCCGGGCGCCGGTTTGATGGAGAATCCTGATTTTGTCCTTGATGGTTTCCAAAAGAGGCGTCATCTCCGCCAAGCACCCGTTAATGGCTTCCGCCCCCTGCGACCCGCCGAAAACCAGCAGTTGCCAATACCCTTTTTTCTCCAAACGCGGCTGCGGCGGCAAAACGACGGCTGAACGAACGGGATTGCCGCTGACCACGACTTTGTCGCGGGGGAAAAATTCCCTGGTCTGATCGTAAGTCACAAAGATTTTATCCACGAACCTGCCCAGAATCTTATTGGTGACGCCGCAAATTGCATTTTGTTCGGCAATCACCGTCGGCACCCCCATCCAATGAGCGACCAACACCGCCGGCCCCGACGCGTACCCGCCCACGCCCACCACAAGATCAGGCTGAAAATTTTTCATGATCCGCCGCGACTGCGCCATACTTTTCGGAATCTGACAAACCCCTTTCATCAAGGCTTTCACGCCCCGTCCTTTAATCCCCTCGATATCGATCTCCTCAAGCGTGTAACCCAGTTTCGCCAACAATCTGCTTTCAATCCCCCTTTGGGTTCCGATAAAAACGACAGCCGTCTTTTGATCGCGCCTCAAAAATTCTTCCGCAATGGCAATGCCGGGAAACAAATGTCCCCCGGTTCCTCCTCCCGCGATCACCACCCGCATTTTGTCCTCTTTTCGCAAATCAAAACTTCAACGCCTCGCGTAAAAACCTCATGACGTCTGCGTGGAGATGTTCAGTAAAATCCCCACCGCCGCCATGTTGATGACAAAAGCCGTGCCGCCGTAACTCAAAAAAGGGAGCACCAACCCCTTGAGGGGGATCAGCCCCATGACGCCCGCGATATTGATAAACGCCTCAAGGGCGATCACCATGGTCAGTCCGGCGGCCAGCAACGTCCCGAAAAGATCCGAAGCCCTCAAAGCGATCATGAAGCCGCGGAAAGCAAAAACAACGAATAGGACGAGGACCATGGTCACGCCGATAAACCCGCTTTCCTCCGCGATCACCGAAAGGATGAAGTCCGTGTGCGGCTCGGGCAGATAAAAAAGCTTCTGCATGCCGTCGCCGATGCCCACGCCGAAAGCGCCGCCGGATCCGAACGATATCAGAGACTGGATGATTTGAAATCCCGTGTTGTCGGCGTCTTTCCAAGGATCCAAAAAAGCGGTGAGGCGCGTCAACCGGTACCCTTTGTATAAAATCAGGGCGACGGCCACCGGCGCAAAGGCGGCGACCAGCATCAGCAAATGTTTGAGCCGCGCGCCGGCGATTCCCAACATCATCAGCATAATCACAACGATAATCACGGAGGTCCCGAAATCCGGCTGTTTCAGAATCGGCAGAATCATGCCCCCCGTCACGGCAAGGGGAATCAAAACGCCTTTTTTAAAATCCTGCAGATAAAACGCTTTCCGGGAGAGAAAATGCGCGAGAAAAATCACCAGGGTCACTTTGACCATCTCCGTCACCTGAAACGTGAAACCGCCCAGATTGAGCCAGCGCGTCGCCCCGCCTCTTTTCACCCCCAAATGCGGAACAAACAGCAGGCACAACAGGATAAAAGACAAAATTGTCGCCGGATAGGCGCACTTTCTCAACCATTCATACGGCACTTTGGTCATCACAATCATGGCCGCAAAACCCACGGCGACGAAAACAAGCTGCTTTTTGATGAAGTATTGACTGTCCTTGAACTTCTCCAGCGCGATGATGGAGCTGGATGAATAAATCATCGCTGTTCCCACAACGACCAGAATCAACGTCACCAGCAATAGAATCCAATCGGGAAACTGGTCTTCTCTGCTCAAAACCGCATCGGCCATTTACAAGCTCCTCACAATTTCTTTAAAATAATTTCCCCGCTCCTTGTAGTCGGCAAACTCATCGAAACTCGCGCATCCCGGCGAAAGCAGAACCACGTCTCCGGGTTGCGCTTCCTGATACGCGCGCAGCACGGCGTCTTTCATCTTCGCTTCTTTCCTGATCGGCACGTCCCGGCCGATGAGCGATTCGATACGATCCCGGGCTTCCCCGAACAAAACCACCGTCTTGGCCTTGCCGGTCAGCAGAGGCCTCAAGGATTCGAAATCCCCTTCTTTGTCCCGACCGCCTAAAAGCAAAATGATCGGTTGAGAAAAGGTTTCCAGCGCGCGTTGCACGGACCCGACATTGGTTCCTTTGGAATCATCGTAGAACTTGACGGAATTTTTCTCGGCGACGAATTCGATCCGATGCGGCAGGCCGCGGAAAGCGCGGATGACCGACGCGACGACGTCTTGGGGACAGCCGCAGAGGCGGGCCGCCGCAATAGCCGCCATGACGTTTTCCTGATTGTGCGCGCCCGGAAGATTGATCAAGCTCAGGGGATAGCGCTCGGTATCGGTTCCGGGCATTTTAAAAACGATGTCCCCGCCCTGAACGAAAATGCCTTCCGGCAAAATATCGCGGGAGCTGAAACGGATCGTCCGCGATCGGATCGCGTCGGCGATTTCTTTTCGTTCACCGATCTCGGCGCCGATCACCGCGAAATCTGTCGGGCGCTGGTTGGCGAAAATCCTGCTTTTGACGCTTATATACTCGGCGAAGGATCCGTGATAATCCGTGTGGTCGCGCGTGATATTGAGCAAAACGGCCACGAGGGGACGGAACGTTTCAATAAATTGCAACTGGAAACTGCTGATTTCGGCAACGACGTAATCCGCCTGCGCTTGGTTTTGCGCAAACGCAATGAGGGGATGGCCGATATTGCCGCCGACCCACGTTGGCTTGCCCGCGGCGTTCATGATTTCGCCCAACAGCGTCGTCGTCGTCGTTTTGCCGTTGGTTCCGGTCACGGCGATGATGGGTCTGTCGATAAATCGGTAGGCCAGCTCGATCTCGCTGATAACGGGGATATTTCTGCGCAGCGCCTCTTGGATCAGGGCATTGCTGGGCCAAACGCCCGGCGACGGAACGACGCCGTCCGCGTCCGCCACCACGGAAGGCTGATAATCGCCAGTCTCCAGCCATTTTTCACCGGCGATCCGCTTGAAATCCGCCGGCCATTGATCAAGGGGCTTCGCGTCGGTCGCCACGACGCGCGCGCCTCGGCCGCCCAGAAATTGCGCGGTGGCGATGCCGGTTTTGCCCATGCCGATGACGATGATTCTTCTGCCTCGCAAATCCATAGCGCTCCCTAACGTAATTTCAGCGTGCTGACGGCCAACAGCGCCAACAAAATCGAAATGATCCAAAAACGCACAATGACCTTCGGCTCCGCCCAACCTTTCAGTTCGAAATGATGGTGCAGAGGCGCCATACGCAAAATGCGCTTTCCGCCCGTCATCTTAAAATACCCCACTTGAAAAATGACGGAGAAGGTCTCCACAACAAACAAACCGCCGACGATGGCCAGCAGAATCTCCTGCTTGGTCATGATCGCGACGGCCCCCAGAGCGCCGCCCAGAGAAAGGGATCCCACATCCCCCATAAAGATTTCCGCGGGGTAGGCGTTGAACCACAAGAATCCCAACCCCGCACCCACCAGCGCCCCGCAGAAAATCGCAAGCTCTCCGGCACCGGGAACATGCATAATTTGCAAATAATGCGCCACCTTGATATTGCCCGCGAAATAGGCGAAAAGCAAATACGTGGCAAAGCAAATGGTCACGGGACCGATGGCCAGGCCGTCCAGGCCGTCCGTCAGATTCACCGCGTTGGCCGCGCCGACGATGATAAACGTGGAAAGGAGGACATATCCCCAACCGATGTCGGGCAAAACCGTCTTGAAGAAAGGAATGGTCACCTGCGAATTGAATTCGGGCTTGAGATAGAGAACGACGCTTACAAACAAGGCAATGACGATTTCCACCAGCAGTCTGATCTTCCCCGAAAGGCCCCGGGAGCTTTTTCCTTTGAGCTTGCTGTAATCATCCATAAATCCGATCAGCCCGAAACCCAACGCGACGAGCAATACCAGCCAGATATAGATGTTCGCAAGATTCGTCCACAGCAGCGTCGCGATGACCACGGAGAAAATAATCAACAGACCTCCCATGGTCGGCGTGCCTTTTTTCCCGAAATGGCTTTGGGGCCCGTCTTCCCGGATCTGCTGGCCGATTTGCATGCCTCGGAGCTTCTGAATCATCCGGGAACCGAACAGAAGGCAAATCAGCAGCGCCGTAATGGCCGCAAAAATGGACCTGAACGTGATGTAGCGAAACACGTTAAAGAACGAAAAGGTCGTATGCAGTGAATACAATAAACTGTAAAGCAATGTTTTCTACTCCCGGTTAAGAAGCGCTTTGCGGCTGATGATTTGCCCGATCACAGCCGAACGCCTCGCATATTTTATGGACATAATGTTCCATCTTCATCCGGCGCGAACCCTTCACCAAGATCCAATCCCCTTTTTTCAAGTTCGTTTTCAAAAAGTCAATTTCCTGGTCCTGCCGGGGCAAAAAGAAAATGTTTTCCGAAGCCAAGCCGCCTTCGATCGCGCCCGCCGCGGTCATCGGGGAAAAATCGCCCTGAAGAAAGAGCGCCGTAATGCCGACGGTCGCGATCAGCATGCCTATTTTCCGGTGCATTTCTTCGGCATGCGAACCTAACTCCAGCATATCGCCCAGAAAAACATAGCCGCTGTGATGTCCTTTCAAGTCCTTGAGCGCCATCAAGGCTTCCCGCACGGACGCCGGATTGGCATTGTAGGAATCATCCAGCTGATAAGCCCCGTTTTGAAGTTTGATGACCTCCATCCGTCCGGAAAAAGGCGTAAAGGCCGCCAATCCTTCCGCAATCGTTTCCATCTCCATTCCGGCCGCAAAGGCCGTCGCCGCCGCCGCCAGCGCATTGTAAACATGGTGCATGCCGGCGATTTTCATGACCACCTCTTTGGCCCGGCCGCCGATGACCAGATGAAAGCTGATTCCTTTGAGCCCCTGCTTTTCTATTTGAGCGGCCGTGACATCCGCTCCGGTGCCCATGCTGAAGGTCACCCGCTTGCCGTCCCAAGATTCCGAGCCGGCCACGACGGCCTCATCATCCAGGTTGACAACGGCCGTCGCGTCGCGGGACATATTCAAAAACAAATCGCATTTTTCATCTCGAACGGCCTCCAAAGAACCTAAACCGGCCAGATGCGCGGGGCCGACATTGGTGATCAGGCCGATATCCGGTGACGCGATTTGCGTGAGTCTCTTGATTTCACCCCTCGTATTGGTTCCCATTTCCAGAATCACGGCTTCGTGCTGTTTGGTCATCCCGAAAATCGTCTGCGGCAAACCGATCAGGTTGTTCAGATTGCCTTCCGTCTTGAGGATGTTTTTTTTTCTGCTCATGATGGAGGCGATCATTTCCTTCGTCGTCGTCTTTCCGGAAGAGCCGGTCAAGGCAATCACCACCGTGGAAAATTTTTTCCGCCAATGATGCGCCAAATCGCCCAGCGCGGTCAAGGTGTCGCCCACCCTAATGATCACCGTTTTTTCCCGATTCAGAAACGGCAGAACTTTTTCTTCATCGTGAATCAAAACGCCCGCCGCTTCCCGATCCAGCGCATCACGCACAAAATCATGACCGTCAAACTTTTCTCCCTTCAAAGCGACAAAAAGATTCCCCCGGGCGGCAACGCGCGAATCGGTGCAGATCCCGCAAAAGGTTTTCACCGATGAGGGATTCGAAATCACCTCTCCGCCGGTGGCCGTCAGCACTTCTTCCACGGAAAATTTCGGCGCGGCTTTTTTCATTTTCAGGACAACGCCTCCCTGCGACTCAGAAACTCTCTGGCGACAACCCGGTCGTCGAAATCGATCTTCTGGTCCCCCAAAATCTGGTAATCTTCGTGGCCCTTGCCCGCGATCAAAATGATATCTCCCGGCTTTGCCGAGAAAACGGCCGTTTCAATGGCCCGGCGCCTGTCGGGAATGACCGTGTAGAGACGGCCTTCGGAGAACGCCCGCAAATCCCCTGCCGGAACTTTTTGAATCTTCTCTCGGTCGACGCCCTGCTCGATTTCCTGGATGATCGCCATCGGATCTTCCCGACGGGGATTATCCGAGGTGATAATCGTCAAATCACTGTAATGCGTCGCCGCCTGACCCATCATCGGCCTTTTCAGCCGATCCCGGTTGCCGCCGCAACCGAAAACCGTGATGATTTTTTTTTGCTTGAGCTGTGACAAGTTTTGCAGCACCTGCGTCAGGGCGTCGGGTTTATGCGCATAATCCACAAAAACATAGGCCCCGAAAGAGGTTCCTATTTTCTCCAAACGCCCCGGAACGCTGGAAAGTTTTTCGACGCCGGAGCGAATCACCGCCGGAGGAAGCCCCAAAACCACGGACGCGGCGGCGGCTGCCGCGATATTGTACAGGTTGAATTTGCCGATCAGGGCCGAATGGACGGATATCGTCTCTCCGTTCAAATCCAAGGACGCGTCAATGCCGTCCAGCGACAAACGGTATGCTCCGATCTTGACGTCGCAGGTTTGTCCGAAGCCGTACGTGAGCGCCGGCGCGGCGACTTCATCCAAAATTCTTTTCCCCCATTTGTCGTCGGCATTGACAATCATCTTCCGCAGATGCTTTTTTTTGCTTTTGGGCAGGACTTCCGCAAACAACCGTTTTTTAGCCTGATAATAGGATTCCATGGTCAAATGATAATCCAGATGTTCGGAAGAAAGATTGGTGAAAACCCCAAGATCGAAATCACAATCGTCAACTCTTTTTAAATCAATCGCGTGGGAGGACACCTCGGCGATCACGTGCGTCACGCCGCCGTCAGCCATTTCCCGTAGAATTTTCTGCATTTCGTAGGATTCCGGCGTCGTGTTCGGCGCGGGATAGAGCGTGTCGTTAAAACGGTAATTCACCGTGCCGAGGACCCCGCAGTTGAAACCGGCGCCGGAAAAGATGGACTCCAAAAGATAAGTGGTGGTCGTCTTGCCGCTCGTGCCTGTGACGGCAATAACCGTCAGCGCCGCGGAAGGATTTCCAAAATAATTCTTGGCGAGGATCCCCAGCGCGCGCCGGCTGTCGGCAACCCTGATGGATACCGTCCCGGCGGGCGGCGTCCATTCCCTTTCATGGACAATATAGCGCGCTCCCCGACCGATCGCCTCCCCGATAAAATCATGGCCGTCGTACCGCAAGCCGGGAATCGCCACGAAAACGGAATCCGGAACACATTGATCCGCGGAGTAACAAACGCGAGAAACCTCGCCTCGCCCCGGGGCCGAAAGGCTTTCGACGTCCAATCCTTTGATTAAATTTTCCAACTCCATTTAAACCTCAGTTGTTTAAAGCAAATACAACACTGCAGGTCTTCTCGCGCCCCAGCGGCGTGCGGGCGGGAGGATACTGGCTCACCGCCCAGCCGCTTCCCGATATCTTCAGCTCAATGGATTCCTCTTTGGCCTTCTTGATGGCTTCCCTGAGCGTCAGACCTATAAAGTTCGGCATCATCGGTTCGTCATTCAAAATCGTTTCCTCCTGAGTCGCCGCCGGCGCCGTCAGGGGCTGCTGGGCCGATACCAACTGGAGTTTCTGAACTTTATCGCTTTCGAAGACCGGCGTTTCCCGGATGTTGGTCTTGAAGCAATTCAGAATCTGCTCCCCGATGTTTCTAAAGACGGGCGCCGCCGCCACGCCGCCCCACTTGTCCCGTTGCGGTTCATCCAGCATGACCAAAATCGCCACCTGCGGATCTTCCGCCGGGAAAAATCCCATGAAAGACGTGCGCACCTTTTCCGATGAATAAACCCCGCGGGCGGGATCGAATTTTTGGGCCGTCCCCGTTTTCCCGGCCACGGATACATTGACGATGTGGGCGCTCTTGCCCGTCCCATCGGGCGCGCCGACGACCTCCGTCAGCATCTTCGTCACGCGCTCGGCCACTTCCGGCGAAATGACCCGACGCACTTCCGTCGGCGTGTAAAGTTTCACCAAACGATTATCCTTGTCGGCGATTCCGCGCACAATATACGGCTTCATTAAAACGCCGTGATTGGCAATCGCCGAAATCGCGGAAATCAACTGAATCGCCGTCACGGAAATCCCCTGCCCGAAGGCAATCATCGCCGTGTCCACCGGAACCCAGTCCTGAACCGGCCTGACCAGTCCCGATACTTCGCCCGGCAGTTCGATGCCCGTTTTGGCGCCGAACCCGAATTTCTGAATGTATTGATAAAATTTTTCCTTGCCCATTTTCTGGGCGATTTTCGCCGATCCGATATTACTGGAATATTTCAATATTTCTCTGACGGACAGGACACCGTATCGTTTCCGATTGGCTTCATGAATAATACGGTTGGCGATCCGGTAATTGCCGTTCTCGCAATAAAATCGATCCGAGTCTTTGATGACTTTTTCTTCCAACGCCGCGGCAACCATAAAGGGTTTGAACGTGGAACCGGGATCGAAAACATCGGTGATGGCGCGGTTGCGCCATTTTTCCGGCGTAAGGCCTTCGACATTATTGGGATTGAATCCAAGCTGATTCGCCATCGCCAGAATTTCCCCCGTCTTGGGATCCATGACAATGGCCACGCCGCTTTTGGCTCCTTTGGAAAGAACCGCTTCCCGCAGATGATTTTCAACCAAGTACTGAATGCGGCTGTCAATGGTCAGCACGAGATTCGCGTTGGAGGCATCGGGCAATTCGCTTTTCTCGACCCGCAGAAAAAGTTTCTTCCCCTTCGCATCCCTCGCCCAAACCAGCTTTTCAGGTCTCCCCCTCAGATCCTGGTCAAACTTCTTTTCTATGCCCTCCAGCCCGACGGCGTCCATACCGACAAATCCAAGCAGATGGGCGGCCAATTCTCCATTGGGGTAAAACCGTTTCGGTTCCTGGACGAGAAAGACTCCCTCGATTTTTGCGTTTTTAACTTTTTCCGCCTGTTCGGGCGAAATCCGGCGGGCCAGCCAACAAAAATTTTTGGGCGACGACAGTTTCTTGAAAACCGTCTGTTGGTCCAATCCCAAAATCGCCGAAAGGGTCTGAGCGTCTTTTTCGGGATCGACGATTTTCGACGGATCGGCGCAAACGGAATCGGCCAGGATGGAAACGGCGAGCTTTTCGCCGTTGCGGTCAAAAATGATCCCTCTTTCCGGCTGGATTTTCGAGACGGCTGTGTGCTGCCGCTGAGCCAATACCTTGAGTTTCTGTCCCGATAAAACCTGAAGCTGAAAAGCTCTGGAAATCAAGGCGACAAACAAAACCCCAAAAAACATCATCGTCACGATGAGCCTGATTTTGAGCAGTTTCTTTGATTCCCTGACCATATCAATGATCCGTAACTTTCAGCGTTATCACCTGACCGCTTTCCGGATACGACATCTGCAATTTGTTCTTCGCGATGCTCTCAATCCGCTGAGGAGATTTGAGCATCGCCAGCTCCAGTTTCAATTTTTTCTGATCCTCCAAGGCCTGTTGCCTGATGTTCAACTCAGCGGCCATGTTATATTCCAATTGGGTCATGCGGATGTGCAATCCGACATAGCCCACAGCGATCAGCATCAAAATCGCGCAGAAAATAATGATCGTGGAAAACCGTAGACCCAGCGCCGGACGCTCGGCATCTTCCAGACGAGAAACCATTTTCGTGTCGATCGTCTGAGCGGAATGCGGCATGTCAAATCCTCCCGACCACGCGCAATCTCGCGCTGCGAGCACGTGGATTCTTCTGAATTTCCGCCGCCGTCGGGGTCAGCGGTTTTTTCGTCAGGATTTCCACCAAGGCTTTTTTCTGACAGACACACACCGGAATATCTTTCGGGCAAACACACGTTTCGGCCAAATGCCTGAACGCGGTTTTGACCAAACGGTCTTCGAGGGAGTGAAAAGAAATGACGCAAAGCCGACCGCCGACGTTCAGCGATTCGACGGCGGCATGCACCGCGGGCGTGATGTTGTCCAGTTCACCGTTGACGGCGATTCTTAACGCCTGGAAGGTTTTGGTCGCAGGATGGATTTTCCGGTTCTTCTTGAGGGGCAGGCAGGCCTTGACGACATCCGCCAGTTCGGTAGTCGTTCGAATAGGCGCGATTTGTCTTTGACGGGATATCGCCCTGGCAATTCGAGCCGCCATCTTCTCCTCTCCATACCCCCTGATAATTTTTTCTAATTCTTGCTGCGCAAAGCCGTTGACAATGTCGTAGGCGCTCACTTTCAATCCGCGATTCATCCGCATATCGAGAGGCGCTTGCTGGCTGAAACTGAAACCTCTTTCCGCCGCATCAAGTTGATGAGAGGACACCCCTAAATCCAGAAGCACGCCATCAACTTTTTCTATCTTTAAACGTTCGAGAATCGTTTTTAAATTAACGAAATTTTCTTTGATCAAAATTTTGCGGGAACCGAATTTTCTCAACCGTTTTTCCGCAAAAGCCAGCGCTTCATCATCCCAATCGATTCCCACCAGCAGCGCATCCGTGTTTTTCAAGATCGCTTCAGCGTGGCCGCCGCCGCCCACGGTGCCGTCCACGTAAACGCCGTGCCGCCCGACCAAAAGCCAATCCAGAACTTCTTTCAACATTACCGGCTCGTGAAAGAACTCGGTAATCATGGTTTTAAATTCCCAGATCAGCGATGAAGTCGGCGCATTTGTCGATTTCGCTGGCGGCCTGTTTCATTCTTTCTTCGAAACGGTCTTTCGACCAAATTTCAATGTTCTTGAGCATGCCGGCCAGAACGATGTCTTTTTCCAACTTGGCATAATCGCGCAATGTCGGCGGTATCAGGACGCGTCCTTGTCCGTCAATCGTGCAGTCCACAGCTCCGGACATGAAGAAACGCTGAAACGATCGCACTTCCCTGCGCAGTTTGGATTGATGAGCGACCTTTTCCTCGATAATGAGCCATTCATCGTAGGGGAAAACCATCAAGTACTGATCCCAATTGGTGATAACTATCCGATTGTCATATTCTTCGGCGAATATCTCACGGAACTTGGAAGGGAAAATTATTCTTCCCTTTTCATCAATTGTGTGATGATACTGTCCTCTGAAAACGGACATCACTTCCCTCCACGATAAGCCACTTTACTCCACGTGGCCACTATAGAAAGGCTTATAGGTTTTTGTCAAGAAAAAATTTTACTTTTTTTCTAAATTTAAGTTGCTGAAAATTGAAAAGAAAATAGAAAATTTACCGGGCGGTTTTTTTGTTTCTCTGGATAAGCAAAAACGAAAGAGGGGTGAAACGAACAAAAAAACGCTGTCACTTTGATTTGACGGGCGGTTGTTCCATGACGTTTGCGGCGGAAGAGTCTTTTTTATCTTCTTGATTTTTAATGTAAATATACTTGTTCACCGCACGGACGTGCTCCGAAAACGTATTGGAAAAAAAGTGCGTGCCGTCTTTTTTAGAAACGAAGTAAAGATATTTCACATCTGCCGGATAAAGGGCTGCTCGAATGGATGAAATGCCGGGATTAGCGATTGGTCCCGGCGGCAATCCTTTGATCACGTAGGTGTTGTAAGGAGATTTTCTTTTCAAATGACTCCGAACAATTTTCCCTTTGAAATTTCCCAAATCATAAACAGATGTCGGATCGCTCTGGAGGGGCATACCCCTTTTTAACCGATTATGAAAAACAGCTGAAATAAAAGGTTTTTCAGCGTCACATCCCGATTCTTTCCCAATCAGCGAAGCCACGATGACCATCCGATGGATATCCCAATTCATCTGCTGGAGTTTCTTGAGCATTTCCGGAGTTATTTTTTTCCAGAAATTATCCACCATTTTTTCCATAATCCTGCGCGTGCTCATGGATCGATCCAAGTAATACGTGTCTGGGAAAAGATATCCTTCTATCGAATCGGCGTGAATGTGTAAGGATTCCAGAAATTCTTTATCTCTGGCCAGTTCAAAAAATACTTCTTTGTTGATCATTTTGGATTCGTTCAAACGGTCCGCTATTTCCCACAATGTCAAGTCTTCGGGAATGATCACTTTATGATATTTGATCTCGCCGCGAATTAATTTGTCAATCATCTGGGACGGCGACAGCAGGGTGTTGATTTCATACTCGCCCGCGCGAATCTGGCGACGGGCGTTTTTAACGACGGTCAAGCTGTAGAATAACAGCCGGGACTTGATCAGTCCCGCCTGATGAAGAATCTCCGTCGTCTTGATGAAGCTTGTTCCCGTCGGAATATCCACGACGACGGTCAGGTTTCTCCGATCAATCGGCGCGGTCGCATAATAAGCCAATGCCACAACAAAGAAAACTAAGAAAACAACGAAACCGGCAACGACAAGTCGCCATTTTCTTCTGTTAAGAAACATGCCCGTCGCTTGCCTTATGGATTGAAAAGCCGCCGCAAATCCTTGTTTCGCAAAATTCTTCTTTTTTTCTTTTTCCATCGTCCCTCTGAGTTTTCGTCAGATACAAAAAAATGCCTCAACGGGCATTTCTGAGATGATCCAAATAACTCTGCAGAATAAGACAGGCCGCCAGCTTATCCGTTTTTTCTTTCCTTTTTTTCCACCCCACGCCGGCGTCTATCAGTATAGCTTCGGCTTCTTTGGTGGAAAGAGCCTCCGGCCATTTCATCACGGGAAGCGAATAGATTTTTTCCAGCATAGACGCGAAACGATTGACTTTTTCGCATTGAATACCTTCTGAACCATCGAGCTTCATAGGATATCCGATCAATATTTGTTCGACATGATACCGATCGATGATTGATTTCAGGGTTTCATAATCATGTTTTTTCGTTTTTCTCACGATCGTGCAAAGACCTTGTGCCGTCAGCCCCAGTTCATCGCAGACGGCCACCCCGATTCTCTTTTCGCCGTAGTCCAAGCAAAGCACACGCACAATAAAATCCTCTATCCGCGGACTCTCTAACAAGTCACGCGGTGATTTTCAACATAATTTCACCGCCCAGAAAACGCCGCGGTGATTTTCTCCTTGGAAGACGCAAATATAATCTTGAGAAAAAATGATGAGTTTGCTATTTACCAAAAACAATTTTTCAGGAAAAAACAATGAAGCATCTCGTCCTGGGAACCGCCGGACATGTCGATCACGGAAAAACAGCGTTAATTAAGGCACTTACCGGAATAGATACCGATCGCTTAAAGGAGGAAAAACAAAGGGGCATCACCATTGAACTGGGATTCGCCTCAATGACCCTGCCCTCCGGACAGACTTTGGGCATCGTGGACGTCCCCGGTCACGAAAAATTCGTCAAAACCATGGTCGCCGGCGCTTCCGGCATCGATCTGGTCATGATGGTCATTGCCGCCGATGAAGGCGTCATGCCCCAGACCAAAGAACATCTTCACATTTGTTCTTTGCTTGGAATTTCCAAGGGACTCATCGCCCTGACGAAAATCGACCTTGTCGAAAAACAATGGCTGGATCTTGTCCATTCGGAAATCATCGACTTTGTTCGGGGGACGTTCTTGGAAGGTGCGCCGATCGTCCCCGTTTCCGCGCTCAACGGTCAGGGGCTTACGGAACTTGTCGGCGCCGTTCATTCTTTGGTCAATCAGCTCGACGATAAAACGAGCGACGACATTTTCCGCTTGCCGATTGACAGAGTATTCACCGTCAAGGGCTTCGGCACCGTCGTCACCGGAACATTGGTTTCAGATCACATCCAAACGGGAGAAGAGGTTCAAATCCTGCCATTGAACATCACGGCCCGCGTCCGCGGCCTTCAGGTGCACAACCAGCCCGTCGAGACGGCCTGGAGAGGCCAACGAACCGCCATAAACCTCCAAGGGGTCGAAAAGTCTTCCATTGAAAGAGGAAACATCGTCGCCCGGCCGCGGACCATTCAGCCGACCCAGCGGTTGGACGTTTTCATCGAGTATCTTCCTTCCAATCCGAAAAGCATCAAAAACAGAACCCTGGTGCGCCTGCACACAGGCACAAGCGAAATCATTGCCAGATTGATTTTGCTGGAAAAAGACGAACTGGCGCCGGGGCAAACCGGATGGGCGCAATTAGTTCTTTCCGCGCCGGCCGCCGTTGTCGCCAAAGACCGTTTTGTCCTGCGCAGTTACTCCCCGGTGACCACAATCGGCGGGGGCCAAATCATCGATCCCCTACCCGCAAAGCACAAAAGATTTCTTCCGCCGGTCCACGAAGAAATGCACCTTCTCAAAAACGGATCCTTACGCGAAAGGATTTCCGTCATGTTGGAGCGCAGCGGCTTCAGCGGGGCGGATTTGCGCACCTTGACGCTCAGGCTGGGGGTTCATGCGCAAGCCGTCCGTAACGAGCTGCAAAAGCTTTTGGAAGAGAAAAAAGCACTTTGGGTGGATAAAGAAGAAACCGTGGTGATTTCGTCGAATTACTTCCACCGCTTGGAAGAAAATTTTCTTCAAAGGCTTGATGACTACCACAAAAAAAATCCGCTCCAAAGCGGCATGTCCAGGGAAGAGCTGAAAGCCACCATGGAAAAAATCATCCCCCCGAAACTATTTCCCGTGATTGCATCTTCCTTGGCCCAAAAAGGAGAGCTCGTCAGTGAAAAAGAATGGGTTCGTCTGAAGCGACATCAAGTGACCCTTTCGGATGATTTGGACAGCTTGCGCCGGGACATCGCCGAAATCTACAAACAATGCGGGTTGACCCCGCCTTCTCTGTCGGAAGTTTTAAACCGGTTCGGCGACAAAAAAACCAAAGCGCAAAACATCATCAACCTCATGCAAAAAGAAGGGCAGCTGATAAAAATCAATGAAGAATTGTGTTTTTCTCGGGAAATCATGGATAAACTGCGGGACGATTACACCCAGCAGATCATGAAGGAGGGCAAGGCCACTCCCGCCAGCTTCAAGGCGTTGACCGGACTTTCCCGAAAATACATTATTCCCTTAATGGAATACTTTGATATGATCAAACTGACCGTCCGGGTCGGCGACCATCGAATTTTGAGGAAAAAGCTGTCATGACCCCTCGCAATACCGTCAAAAAAACGAACATTCTCCGCGCAACCAGCCGCTTGATCGCCCCGGCGGTTGTCGGCGTTATTCAGGAATCGAGGTTATATCTTTCCATCAACGGCGCGTTCTATGCGAGCCTCGACTGCGCGGGGATTCACTTGGAAGAACTGGCGGTGGGGTTTCTGAAATCGGAACAAATCATCTCTTCGGCCCAAGAGATTCTAAAAACCGAGATTGATCCGGACCATCATCGCGTAAACATCATTTTGAAAAAAAAGAAAAGCATCCCCCGAACGCTCAAAACCATCGCATCAAGCGGCGCTCGGGGTAAAATTCTTTTGGAAAAAATTGATCGTCCTGTTTCTCCAGACGGAGGAAAAATCAAGCCGGCTGTCGTTTTGAGTTTCATGCATCATCTCCTGACTCATTCCAGACTGCACAACCAAACCGGCGGAACCCACTGTTCCGCGCTGGCGTTATCCGGGAAAATCATCGCTCTTCGGGAAGACATCGGGCGGCACAACACCATTGACATGCTCGGCGGTTACGCGCTTCTGAAAAACCTGAATCTTGCCGAAGCCGCGATTTTAACCACGGGGAGAATTTCTTCGGAAATCGTCTACAAAGTCTGGAATTTAGGCGTCAGGATCATCATTTCCCACTCGGCGCCAACCGCAAAAGCGATCGAACTGTCCCGGAAAGCCGGCATCACACTGATCGGCTACGTGCGCGACGGGAAAATGAACATTTATTCACACGAAAGGCGGGTGACCATTTGAAGACGAAAGAAACTTATCTGCAAAACATCAAGCAGGGGGATCTTGTCCGTTCCTCTTTCCTGGTGGTTGAAAAAAACATGGCCTTTTCCCAAAAGGGATCACCCTATTTGAATCTTCGATTGAAAGACAAAACTGGCGAGGTCGACGGCAAAATCTGGGAAAACGCAGCCGAATTGGACCAGCGATTCAAGCGGGGCGATATCGTGCACGTCGAAGGACGGGCCATCCATTACAAAAACGCCCTGCAAATCACCGTGAGCGACATCAAGGCCATCCCGTTGGAAGAAACAAATCCCGCCGATTACTTGCCCAGCACGCAAAAAGATCCGGAGGCCATGTTTCACGAACTGATGGGATTCGTGGACAAAATGAAAAACAAACATTTGCAGGAATTGCTTCGCCGCTTTTTTGAAAACGAAGAAACCGCCGATCTTTTCAAAAAAGCTCCGGCCGCCAAAGGATTTCATCACATTTATCTCGGCGGCCTTCTGGAACACACCCTTTCCGTCACCCGTCTTCTGGAAAAAACGGCCGAGCATTATCCGGAGCTCGACAGCGACCTCTTGATTGCGGGCGGGATCCTGCACGATATTGGGAAAATCCGCGAATTTTCTTTCCATCAAATCATCGAATACAGCGATGAGGGAAGATTGATCGGTCACATCGTCATGGGCGTGGAAATGGTGGACAAAAAAATCGCCGAGTTGGACAATTTCCCCGCTCAGCTGGCGCTGGAACTTCGTCACATCATTCTGAGTCATCACGGGGAATTCGAATTCGGTTCCCCCAAGCGTCCGAAAACCCTAGAAGCTCTGGTCGTCCATTATATTGACGATATGGATGCAAAATTCAACGCTTTCAAGACGTTTATGAAGGAAGCTTCGGATAAAGACTCCGACTGGACACCCTATAATCGTTTGCTGGAAAGATACCTCTACAAAAAAAGAGCGGATGAAACAAATTTCCCGGAGCGATAAGATTTGAACTTGATTTTTTCATGAAAAAGAGCGTAGGAAAGTCGCACCCGACAAAAAGCAAAAAAGTCAAAAATCCTTTGACGACAACAAAAATAAAAACAACTTAAAGGGGGCATTGTATTTATGGCTTACAGAAACGACACTTTGTGCGGCATTTTTCACACTCAAGCGTTGCGCTACGGAAACGACGTCGAATTGCTTCGCGCCAAGCTCGACTCAAAAGGAGACCCCAGTACGCAGTGGCATTCCAGAACCTGGAAAGAAACCCGCGATGAGGCCATGGCGTTGGCCAAAGGATTGATTGTTTTGGGTCTGAAAAAAGGTGATCGAATCGTTATTTTTTCCGAAAGCAGACCCCGGTGGATCATCGCCGACCAAGCCATTCAGGCTTGCTGCGCCGTGGGCGTTCCCCTTTATCCAACGTTGACGGTTGAGGAATTGGCGTACATGACCTCGGACAGCGGGTCCAAGATTGTCATCGCCTCCACGCAGGAGCGCGGAGAGATGACGCTTAAGGCCAAAGCCCAAGGCGTCCCCATTAACGCCATTATCACCATGTGCTCTTGGAAGGGCGCCAAACCGGCCGGGGTTTACACTTTCGAGGATGTGATGGCATTGGGACAGGGGAAGGTCAGCGATGACGAAATCGAAAAAAACATCAACAGCGTCACGCCCGACGACGTCGCTTCCATCATTTACACGTCCGGAACAACGGGCAAGCAAAAGGGAGCCATCCTGACCCAGAAAAATTGGGTATCCAACATGCATCAGTGTTCCAATTCCACGCTTCTGCGGCTCCAGCGCCAGCTCGGGCTTCATCTCTTCCACTTGGTGCACCTGCCCCTGTGTCATGTTTTCGGCAGAACCAGCGACTATCATACCGGAGCGCTTCAGCAGGGCGGCATTATGGTCTTCGCGGAAAGTTTCGAAAAAATCCCTCAAAATCTGCTGGAAGTGCGACCCAATGTCGTCATCAGCATTCCCCGTTTGTGGGAAAAGATATACGACACCACCAAATCCATCGTTTCCCGACAGAACAAAACAACACAATCCATTTTCAATTGGGCCGTGAAGTTAGGCGAAAAATATTGCGATGCCATGGCCACTGCGACAAGGATGGGACAACTCGACCTGCTTCAATTCGCGCTCGCCAACATTCTCGTCTTCAACAAGATAAAAAAGACCGCCGGCCTGGATCGCGTTGTTCTGGGCATTTCGGGAGGCGGCAAACTCTCCAAAGAAGTCTGCGTCTTCATCCGGTCGATGGGCATTCAGCTCGCCGAAGGATACGGTTTGACGGAAACCTCGCCGGTCATCAATTTCAACGAGCCGGAATTCGCCACCTCTTTCGATATCAACAAAGCCAATTGGTTCCAAAAGAAGATGCTGGATTTAACGGTGGATCTGATGGTGACCAAACAGGCCCAGGGTCTTTCGCCTTACACCAACCCCATCCGTTCTTTGGCTCTTTCGCTGGCCTATAATACCATTGCCCACAAACTGCAGATCAAGCCAGGCACCGTCGGCAAACCGGTTCTCTGGACTGAAGAAAAAATCGCCGAAGACGGCGAGATTTTGGTCAAGGGCCCTCAGGTCTTCAAGGGTTACTGGAATCTGCCCGAAGCGACCCAAGAAGCTTTCACGGAAGACGGCTGGTTCAAGACAGGCGATATCGGCGAATTTGACCAGGACGGTTTTCTGAGGATCACCGACCGAAAGAAAGAACTTTTCGTAACCTCCGGCGGTAAAAACGTTGCCCCGCACCCCATTGAACTGGCCATTACGGCGAAACCCTACATTGATCAGGCCTGCCTGATCGGCGATGCCAGAAAATACTTGACCGCTTTGATTGTTCCCGATTTCCAGGAACTTAAGCGGTATGCCAAACACAACGGCATTGCGGAGTGTTCAGACGCGGACCTCATCCAGAACGAACAAATCAAGGCGCTCATCCAAAAACAAATTGACGAGGTCAACGAAACCCTGCCCCGTTACGAACAGATCAAATACTACAAAGTCCTGGATAAACCTTTCAGCGTGGAAAGCGGCGAACTGACTCCCACGCTCAAGCTCAAGAGAAGAATCGTCTTTGAAAAATATAAGGACGAAATTGAAAAGTTGTATCAAAATTAAAAAACGCGCTGAAGGCCTTTCCGGAGGAATCCGGAAAGGCCTTCTTTTTTATTGTCCCCTGAATTTGGGCGGCCGCTTTTCCATAAACGCCAAAAACGCTTCTTTGATGTCTTCGGTCGTCACCAAAAACATGTTCTTCTGGATGGCCAGCGCCATGCCTTCGCTGATGCTTGTGTGGCGGCTGAAATTCAGCACTTCCTTTGTGCACTCAATCGCCAGCGGAGCATTTTCCGCAATCTGCCTGGCCATCTCCCCGGCCGCGTCGTAAAGGGATGTTTGATCCGAAAATACGCCGTTGACCAATCCCATTTTTTCCGCCTGGCGCGCCGAGTAATTGCCGACGGTAAACGCTATTTCTCTTGCGTAACCCTGACCGACAATCAAAGGCAACCGCTGGAGCGCTCCCATATCCGCGACCAGACCGATTTTGGGCTCTTTCAAACAGAAAACGGCGTCCTCAGTGCATAGCCGCATGTCACAGGCGCAAATCAGATGGAGTCCTCCGCCGATGCACTGGCCGTGCACTGCGGCAATCACCGGTTTGGGGCACTCTTCAATCGCGTTGCAGCAGTCAAACAAGGGCTGCGACTTCTTAATCATGTCCCAAGGGCCTCTCGATGTCCCGGTAAATCCCGCCGCCGCGTCTTTCAAATCCAGACCGGCGCAGAAAATTCTCGCCTTGCTTTTCAGGATGACAGCCCGCACGTCATCTCTGGACGCCAGCGACTTGAAAATACCGGCGATTTCAGAAGCGAATTCCAAGCTCAAAGCGTTTAAGCTTTTTTCTCTGGCCAACGTCACCGTGGCGACAAAATCCTTGACCTCCAACTCGACAAACTTGTACTGCATGTTTTTCTCCTTTTTTCTTCACTGGGGTTTTGGTCCCCGAAATTATCGGTATAGTGCGTGTTTTGCAATGTACTGACGAACCTTATCCGGCGTGAGATACTTGATGGATTGACCTTTTTTGACCATGGCGCGCATCCGCGACGACGAAATGTCCAAAAAACTGACATGGCGGAAATAAATCGTGTGTCCCGTCGGACCGTCAAATCCGTCGGTATCGCTATTGTATTTGAATTGAGAAGCGAAAGATTGGGGCAGAATTTGATCCAGTGTCATATTATCGTAACCCGGCCGCGTCATCACGGCGAAGTGGCACAAAAGCAAAAGCCGATCCCAATCCTTCCAGGTCGTCACCGCCTGGAAAGCATCCTGTCCGACAATAAAAAAAAGCTCCAGGTCCTTCATGTATTTGTCGAGAATGTACTCCACGGTCTCCACGGAGTAAGACTTTCCGGCGCGCAGCTTTTCGACTTCGGAAAAGGAAAAATTGACGTTGTCTTCAATCGCCAAGCGGATCATTTGCTCGCGGTGATTGAACGGCGTGACCTCCGCCTCCAATTTGTGGGGAGGCCTGGAGGAAGGCACGAAGATAATGCGGTTCAACTGAAAGATTTCCAGCATTTCTTCCGCACCCCGTAAATGGCCGTAATGAATCGGATCGAAGGTTCCGCCGAAAAGTCCCCATCTCATGTTCTCACCTGTCCGTTGCCGTAAATAATGAACTTCGTCGTGGTCAATTCCTCCAGTCCCATCGGACCGAACGCGTGTAATTTCGTGGTCGAAATGCCGATTTCGGCGCCCAAGCCCAGCTCAAACCCGTCGCTAAAACGGGTGGAGGCGTTCACCAGAACCGTCGAGGAATTCACCTCCGTCAAGAAACGCTGCGCATTGGCATAATCGTTGGTGATGATGGACTCCGTGTGCAAGGAACCGTATTTTTGAATGTGCGCGATGGCCTCGTCAATGTCCTCCACGATTTTTACCGCCAAAATCAAATCCAGATACTCCTCATACCAGTCGCTCTCCTGAGCCTTCTCAATTTTTTTCAGGATCAACCTTGTTTTTTCGCAACCGCGGATGACCACCCCCGCGCGCTTGAGCTTCTGCGCCGCCGCCGGCAAAAACCGCCGCGCGATGTCTTTGTGGACCAGAAGCGTTTCCATGGCGTTGCAGACGCCCGGGCGCTGCGTTTTGGCGTTGAGACAAATTTGCACCGCCATCTCGACGTCGGCATGGGCGTCCACGAAAATGTGGCAAACGCCCTTGTAATGCTTGATGACCGGAATTCTGGATTGCGCGACCACGGCGCGGATCAAATCCTCTCCGCCGCGGGGAATAATCAAATCAATATATTCTTCCTGCTTGAGCATTTCCGAGACCGCTTCCCGATCGGTATAGGGAATCAGCTGAACGGCTTTTGCCGGTAATGACGTTTTTTTCAGAACATCCTGCAAAACAGACGTCACGGCCAAGTTGGATTGAAGGGCTTCGGAACCGCCGCGCAGGACGACCGCGTTGCCCGATTTCAGGCAAAGCGCGGAAGCGTCCACCGTCACGTTGGGACGGGATTCATAAATGATGCCGATGACGCCCAACGGTATGCGCATCCGCCCCACCAGCAGACCGTTGGGTCTGCGCCACATGGATGTGATCTTGCCCACGGGATCCGGAAGCGCGGCGACTTCTCTCAACCCTTGAGCCATCTGTTCAATCGTGGACGGCTTGAGGGTCAGGCGCTCCAGCATGGCGCCGGAGATTCCGGCTTTCTTGGCCTTGGCGACGTCCTTGGCATTTTCTTCCAAGACAAATTCGGTTTTCTTGACCAGCTCATCGGCCATCTGCAGCAGAGCGCGATTTTTTTCGCCCGTCGAGACGCGCGAAAGTTCGCGGGCGGCGTCCGCCGCTTGTCGGGCGATTTTTTTTATATCCTCTTTGATGTTCACTTTTTCAGCCGATCCTTGAAAAAATAAATTCGCTTGCAATTTATTTCATTGCTGGTAAAAGCAGCCCCGACCGAAACCATCGGATCCGGTCCGGAACCGGAAAAAACATTTACCAGCAAGCTCTGATAGTGTCAACTTTAAAAAAGCTATTTTGAAAAGTCCTGAATCATTTCAGCCATGAGCCGATTGAGAATCAAAGCCGGAAAGCACATTTATCCCATCATCAAAGACGGCGGATTTCGTTTTGACGCCATCACCGCCTATTTCGGACCGGCCGTCGGGCCGCGGTGGCTGATCGCGAGCGGTTTCGACCTGACGCTTCTTGAAAACGGCCTGTTGGGCCGAAAGCATCCCGTTCAACTCATCGGTTCTTCTGCCGGCGCTTTCCGTTTCGCGGCCTGGATACAACCGGAGGCGCGCAAAAGCTACCAAAAGCTCATCGACGCATACATCGGCGCAAGATATACCCAGGACGACACCCCGCGCACCTGTCAGGAAAAGATCATCGGGATTCTCAATCACTACATTGAAGATGACGCGCTGCCTTTTGCCCTGGCCAACAAACATTACCGTTTGGTCGTCATCACGGCCCGCGCCCGCGGCTTGGTCGCCTGGGAAAATCCGTTTTTACAAAAACTGGGATTGGCGACTTGTTTCGTGATGAATTTCATCAACCGCAACCATATCTATCGTTTCGCCGAAAGAGTTGTTTTCTACCATGCTTCCAAACCGCCGGCGTTCTGCCTTAAAAGACATTTTCGCGGCGTTTGCATCCCGCTGAACGAAATCAATTTCAAATACGCCGTATTGGCATCCGGCGCCATCCCCCTGGTCATTGAAGGCGTGCGGGACATTTACGGGGCGCCCCGGGGAACCTATCGGGACGGCGGGCTGATGGATTATCATCTGACGCATCAATTCGCTTCTCAAAAAAACGAAATCGTGCTTTTCTTCCATCATCAGGAAAGAATCGTGCCCGGCTGGCTGGATAAAAAAATCAAGAAACGCATTCCCGAAGAAGAAACGCTCAGCAATGTTTTGATGGTTTTCCCGACGCAAAACTTCATTGAAACGCTGCCGGGAGGAAAGGTTCCGGATCGCTCCGATTTCACGACGTTCCTCAACGACCAGGATACGAGAATCGAAAACTGGCGCACGGCGGTCGATCTCTGCGCTCCGCTGGGGGAAGAATTTCTGGAACTGGTGGAAAGCGGCAAAATCAGAGACGTCGTCGAAAAATTCTGATAACATGACCTCATTGGGGAAAGAGCGTCCCGCCATGATCACGCAACAGGAAGAAAAAATCGTCCTTTTGAAAGATATTTTAAAAAACTGCGTGCTTTGCCCGCGTCAGTGCCGCGTCGACCGGACCCGCGGGGAACTGGGCTATTGCGGCCTGCCCGCCGAAATCGTCATGGATTGCGCTCTAGCCCATCACGGCGAAGAACCTCCGCTTTCCGGCACAAAAGGCGCCGGCACCATTTTTCTTTCCTCGTGCAACCTGCTTTGCATCTACTGCCAAAACTATCAGATTGCTCATTGCGCCCAAGGGAAGAGGCTGAGCCCGGCGCAACTGGCCGACGTGATGCTGAACCTGCAAGCCGTGCAGTGCCATAATATTGAACCGGTTACGCCCACATCTCAAGTCCCCCTGCTGATCGAAGCTTTGATTTCAGCCCGGCAACGGAATTTAAAGATTCCTTTTGTCTATAACTGCGGAGGATATGAAAACCCGGACATCATCCGTCTTCTGGCGGGATTCGTCGATATTTATCTGCCCGATTTCAAATACGGGCGGGAAGACGACGCGGTGTCCTTCTCCTGCGCCCCCGGCTATCCCCGTTTCGCTATGGATTCCATTAAGGAAATGGTCAGACAGGTCGGCGACGAGCTAATCTTGAAAGACGGCGTCGCCCAAAAAGGGATTATCATCCGTCACTTGGTCCTGCCCAATCGCGTGAAAAATTCCCTCGCCGTCTTGAATTTCATCAAAAAAGAAATTTCCACGTCCGTTTCTTTGAGCCTCATGGCTCAGTACACGCCCACGGTCAAAGTCCGTCATCATCCGGTGCTCGGCCGCAGAATCACTCCCCGGGAATACCGACAAGTCGTCGACCACGCCTTGGATCTGGGCTTTAAAAATCTCTTTATTCAGGAAGTCAATGATTTTGAAATGACGCCGAATTTTGACAGCGACCGCCCCTTTTCCAGATAAGCCGTCCTCTTTTTTTAATTCATCGGCAAAACTTCCACGCCCGCGGGAGGCTGAAACTGAAAAATTTTCTGCGGCAGACGGCTATTGACAACCTGATGGGAGAAATAAAGGGTCGTGGTATTGCCCACGGCGTCATCAAAGCCGATCCGCAGAATGCTGAAATCGTTCTTGTCAACCGTAACGCTCACTTCATTGAAACCGGCGTTTTTTTGCCGGGGAGTTAAAACCAAAAGAAAATGACCCTCGGCGTCCGTCGCTTCAGGCCGCGCAAATCGGATGATAAAATCTTTCTTCAAGTTTCCCGCCCCTGAAAAAAAACTCATCAATACCTGCGATTGCAGAATTTTCGAGGAGTTTTGCGTGTAGGCAATCTTTTCTCGGGGAAGATACAACCAGGCCTTTTGACTGTTCAAAACAACCTTTTTTGTTTCCGGCGAAAAATAATCCCAAAGAATATTGCGCGGCTTTTTAAAGAACACCTTTCCTTTTTCGACCAGTTTTTTCCTCGCGGCTTTCATGAAGGTCTCCTGTACAAAATCCGCTTTGAGATCTTGGGTCTTTTCATAAGTGTCCTGCACGTTTTGGATGACATCATCCAACGGCAAGGACGCCTGACCAAAAGAATGCGCAGGAGAAAAAACACCAATCAAAACAAAACAAAAAAGTACGTGTTCTAATTTCATCTCTTTTGATTTGAAGGAAAATTGTTTTGTTTTTTTCATCAAATTTAATCAAAAAAACGGCGCCGATGGCACGCTTTCTGAAAATTGAGTTCATATCTTTGCTGTATTTTCCCCCAAAAAAACTTATTTAAGGGAATATGTCTAAAAGATATTGATTTTATTAAATTTTTAATTTGCACAATCTTTGTGCAAATCGGTGTAAAAGCGCAACAATTACATACTTACGGAGATCATCAACAAAGTTATCAACAACCATTTCCACAATTTTGTGGAATGTATTTCTTGTGGCTTTATCCCTGTAAAAAACCGTCATTTTCCACGTTTCGTATTTCTCTGACCGTCCGTTATTTTAATCCGCCAGCCAAAAGGATCATCCTTCAATCCATACTGAATTTGCAGGATTTCATTGTATAACTTTTCGGCCAGTTCTCCTGTTTTACCGCCGTTGATCAAATATTCCTTACCGCGGAAATAAATCTGTCCCACCGGAGAAATGATGGCCGCGGTTCCGGTGGCAAAAGATTCTTTCAATGACCCGTTTTGAATCCCCGAAATGACCTCGTCAATGGAAATGAGTCTTTCGCTGACCTTGACTCCCAAGTGCCGCGCCAGCATAATCACCGAGTTTCGGGTAACGCCGGGCAGAATCGAACCGGACAAAGGGGGCGTCACCAATTCGTCGTCCACCACAAAAAAGATATTGCTTGTCCCGACCTCCTCGATATATTTTCTTTCGATAGCGTCCAACCACAGCACTTGGGTATAACCCATCTCCGTCGCTATCTTGCTGGCGTAGAGGCTGGCCGCATAATTGCCGGCCGCTTTAATGTTGCCCGTGCCGCCCCGAACAGCCCGGACATATTCTTCGGAAACAAACATTTTTGTCGGAGAAAAGCCTTGCGGATAATAAGCCCCCACCGGCCCGACAACGATAAAAAACAGATATTCACCGGCCGGATGCACTCCCAACGCCGGTTCCGTCGCGATCATGGTCGGGCGGATGTACATGGACGTCCCCTCCCCATGAGGAATCCAGTCCTTTTCCAAAAGCACCAATGTTTTCATGGCTTCCATAAATAACGCTTCATCCACCACCGGCATGCAAAGCCGTTGCGCGGAAGCGTTCATCCGCTTGATGTTCTCCTGCGGACGGAAAAAATAAATTTCATCATTCGGACCGCGGTAGGCTTTGAGGCCCTCGAAAATTTCCTGACCGTAATGAAGACACATGGCGGTCGGATCAAGCTTGATGGGTCGATAGGGCTCAATGACGGCATCATACCATCCCCGGCCGCTTTTGTATTTCATATTGAAAAAATGATCCGCAAAAATCTTGCCGAAACCCAGCTGGGATTCATCGGCAGGTTTTTGTTTTCTCTGACGTCGCGGCGCTTTTTTTATTTTAATGTCCATAAAAACCCCTTTCTCCATTAGCAGAAGTCAGATTGGCAATGAAAATTTCGACCTCGGCATAACACTAAACCAACATTCTATCAAGACTTCTGTATTGAATGGCCTCGGCCACATGAGACGGCCGGATGGATTCGCTTGGTTCCATGTCGGCGATGGTGCGGGCGACTTTTAAAATCCGGTTCACGCCGCGCGCGCTGAAGCCGAGTTTTTCGACGGCCATTTCGATCAACTGATGGCACTCGTCATCGATGGAACAAAAATCGCGGATTTGTTTTTCGGTGAGGCGCGCATTGCAGTGCATGTCGCCTTCGCCGAAACGTTTTTTCTGAATCTCCCGCGCCTGATTCACCCGCTTCTTGATCTCGGCGGACGGCTCCCCCGCCTCTTGATCCGCCAGAGCACGATACTTTACGGCGGGCACTTCAATATGCAGGTCGATCCGGTCCAATAGCGGCCCTGAAATTTTAGATTGATACTGGCGGATCTGCTGGGGCGTGCAACGGCAAGTCCGGGTGCGGTCCCCGAAATACCCGCACGGACAAGGGTTCATGGCGGCCACCAGCATGAATTTCGCCGGGAAATTTACTGTAATAGACGATCGGGTGATCGTGATCGCGCCGTCTTCCAAGGGCTGCCGGAGCGCTTCCAGCACGTTTTTCCTGAATTCCGGTAATTCATCCAGAAAAAGAACGCCCAGGTGCGCCAAGCTGATTTCTCCGGGACGGGGGATTTGCCCGCCTCCGACCAACCCGGCATCGGAAATGGTGTGATGAGGCGCGCGAAACGGCCGGTGGGCGATCAACGTTTCATTCTTGCCCAGCAAGCCGGCGACTGAAAAAATCTTCGTCACCTCAATCGCTTCCTCAAAGGAAAGATCGGGTAAAATGGTGGGCAGACGTTTGGCCAGCATGCTTTTCCCCGAACCGGGCGGACCGATCATCAGGACGTTATGTCCGCCGGCCGCCGCTATTTCCAGCGCCCGCTTGGCCTGATTCTGTCCTTTGATTTCGCTGAAATCCAGCTCATATCGTCGGCTTTGCTGGAAGATTTCATCCAAATTCAGGGCGGAAACCGCCGGGCCGCCTCGTCCTTGCAAATGCTCAACCACATCGGGCAGAGTTTTCACGGCGAAGGTGTTCACCCCCGACACCATGGCGGCTTCAGCGGCGTTTTCTTCGGGAACAAAAACCGCCTGGATCCCCGTTTCCTTCGCCTTAAAAACGACAGGCAGCACGCCGTTGACCCCTTTCACGCTGCCGTCAAGGGACAATTCTCCGATAAAGAGACAATTCTGCAGCGCGCGTTCTTCGATGAGTTCTTCGGCAGCGAGAATCCCGACCGCAATGGGCAAATCAAAACCCGTCCCTTCCTTTTTGATGTCAGCCGGAGCGAGGTTGACCGTGACATGACTGCGCGGAAAGCGATAACCGGAGTTTTTGATCGCCGCTTTGATTCTATCCCGGCTCTCCTTGACCGACGCGTCCGGCAGACCGACCGTGGAAAATTGAGGCAATCCCTGCGAGATATCCACCTCCACGGAAACGGGATAAGACTCCATGCCGATGACGCTCATGCTGTTTACTTTTACGAACATAACATTTTGGAAAGATTTTTTTAGAAACCTTTAGCCAATATCAATATTTATATCAAGATTTTTTATCAAACCCAAAAATAGACATTGCTTTTCATAATGTTCCAATTTGAGCATTTAAGGGGATATTTTAGTGAGAGCGACACGGGAATCAATCATAAGCTGCCTGTGAGTTGGCTTATCCGATAGGCAGATGAGACAGAGGAAACGTTTGTGCGAGCAAAAATCAGTTACGACACAGACTCAACCCTTGGTATCTTCATTCTCCTGTTTTTCAGTGATGTCTTTTTGCTTGTTTTGTCTATTCCCGCAACAGCTCGTAAGTCCGTCTCCTCATTTCCAAACACATCATGTATTTTTCAACACCGCTCACAAGCTTTAAAATGGTCATCCGGCCATGTTCGATAAGCTTTCCTGCCAGCTCCACCAATAACCAACGGATGCTCTTAATGGTTTTATTTTGCCAATCCTTCGGCATAGTCAAAAGCCTCTGAGCCATAAAAAGATTATAGGTCATGATGCCTATGCCAAAATGTACGGCATTGGCCTTGAACTCTCCAGAGGCCATCCGTTCCATACCGAATCCGCCCTTAATCTCTTTGATGTGATTCTCGATAGGGGCTCTTTCATTATAGAGCCATACCACTTCGGAAACGTTCTCTTGTGTCATGTTGGTTGTTAAACAGTGATAGCAGTCATGATCTCCAAAAAGTTCACCCTGATTCTCCCGCCATCGCAAAACAATGAGCCTGAAGGCTCCCTTGCCTTTTTCCGTGGCATGAATGGTTTCAGCGATTTCTCTGTCGGTCATCACGCCGTCTTTCGCCCGAAAGGGCTTCCATGTTGATTCTTTAATGTTTTTGATGCTTCTCATCACAGCGCTATCTTTATCTCCGGCAATCATCCATTTAGCTCCGGTCGTGTGGAGATGTTCCATAACCTCATTGCTGTAATATTCACTATCCAGCAAAACTCTTCCGATTGTCTTTCCCCATGGCATGACGCCGAAAGCTTTCTTGATGATCTCCACCCGGCCGCCCATATCATTGCCTGCTTTGAATTCATAAGCAATGGATCGTCCAAGTTCTTTGATGGTAGCCACGACTGGTCGATAACCTTTGTATCCCCAATAGGTCATCTGGGCTTCTCTTTTGCCCGTCTCGATAATGGTCGGATCTACTATAAGCGTATAGTCATCATTCCCTTGATCTCTTATCAAAACATCTCGACAGATGCTGGTGTTTGTTTTTTCCATCGCGACGACTCCGCTGCGCTCTCCCATCCGCCTGAGCCAGTCGCCTAGGGCTGATACGCTCGGTATTTTCTGCAATCCGGTAAGCTTTCTTAAAGTGGCATCTTCTCTAATCTCCCGCACATCTTCTATGGTTTCCCCTCCTCCGTAAAGCATCAGAGAAATCGGATAATATATTCGCTCGCTTGATAACTGTTGCCTGAACCCGCCTGCGGAAAGTATTGATTGACAAAATGAGTTACTTTCATGGCCTTCATGAATTCCGCATACAGGGCAAGGCCGCTTCTTGCTGTAATCCGATCTTCTGTTCTTTTTAGCTTGAATGGCAACACGCTTTGGGGTATCATCTGCTTAACCCTCCTCTTGTTCTTTTGTTTCATCTTTTGGGTGCGATTATATCGCACCGAAACATCTTAACAAAGAGGGTTTTTTTGTTTCTTAAGGACGCAATGTCTATTTTAGGGTGGATTAAAACTGAACGGCATCAAGAGTTTTAAAGGAGGGAATTTTATAGGATCGAAGACGGTGACTTAACCGTTGGTCCACACTGCGAACGATTTCCCAGCAGTCTTCATGGCTCATCAGTTCTTTGAGCAGCAAATTGTTCAATTTATGCCCGGATTTATAAGCCACAAAATGTCCGAGAATGGGCATGCCCAGTAAAAACAAATCCCCAATAGCGTCCAGAATCTTGTGCTTGACAAAAACGTTTGGAATACGTTGGCCTTCTTTATTGATGATTTTCTGATCATCCAAAACGATGACGTTTTTCAACGAACCGCCCAAAGCCAAGCCCTTCGCCTGCAAAAATTCCAAGTCTTTCAAGAAACCGAAGGTCTGCGCCGCGCAAATTTCCTTTTCATACACCTCGTCCGAAAAGGTCATGCTGTAGGATTGCCTGCCGATGACGGGATGTTTGAAATCGATTTCATAGCTGATCTTGAATTCATCCGCCGGCAAAAACATCGCGCTGCCATCGCCGTTATTCACCGACACCGGTTTTTTGATGATGAGTATTTTTTTATCTTTTTTTTGGATCTTGGTGCCTACTTCCTTAAGCATTCTGACGAAATGAAGCGCGCTGCCGTCCATGATGGGCACTTCAAAAGAATCGAGTTCCACAATCGCATTGTCCACGCCCATGCCGCTGAAAGCCGACAAAAGATGTTCCACGGTGGAAACGGTGGCGCCGTTTGTGCCCAGCGTCGTCGCCAGCGTGGTGTCGCTGACATTATCATAACGCGCAGGAATCGGATCGGCATCCGGCAGATCTTTTCGAATAAACAGCACCCCGGCATCCGCAGGCGCCGGCTTTATGACCATGTTGATCTTTCGGCCGGTATGTAACCCGATACTGAAACAACTGACTTCTTTTCTTAAGGTACGCTGTAAATACATAATTCCATGCTCAATAAAAGAAATAAGCAAGTTACATACCATATTATCGATCCTCTGCAAAAAACATAAGTTTCTGTAATGATTAAACTTATAAAAAAAATTCATCATGGATTGGACAACAAAAGGCCTGCCCCTGTGTTAAAATTACCACAGATCGACGGATATTGAGAAGAAATGTTTGATTTACTTATAAAATCTTTGTTTCTCGCTATAGATGCAACCACAATAAGGTTGACGGTACATTTCCAATTCCTTCGATATTCTGACGCCTTCCGCCCACCCAAGACGAAAATCCTGATAATAGAAAAATATTCCGAGGTGCTTTCTTATTTCATCGCCGATTTCATGAATCAAATCATGTTTCTGAAATTTGCTGTAGAGCAGGGTTGTGGTAAAACCTTCATACTTTTCCTTAATCGCCAATTCAGCCGTGTAGGCAAGACGATTCCGCAAACAGAAGACACATCGATCCTTATCATCCAACGAGGCGACCGCCCTTAAAAACGCTTCCAGCGGGTAACCTTCGGCCCAGATGATATCCAGAAACGCCTTGTCAGCATAATCTTTCAAGGTCTCACGTCGTCTCCGATATTCCAAATAGGGATGGATATTGGGATTGTAAAAAACGCCCGTGATTTTATGCCCCTGGGTACGCAATTCCTTTAGCGGGTAAATCGAACAGGGCCCGCAACAAATATGCATCAGTATTTTCATGGCGAATCATCCCGGAGCGACAAAACGGTCCTTTTCAAAATATTTCCGTTTGACCTGACTTTTTCAAACCAAAATGCTGATAGGCCTTGGCGCAAGCCACTCTTCCGCGGGCGGTTCTCTGCAAGTAACCTTCCTGGATTAAATACGGCTCATAAACATCTTCAATGGTCACTTTTTCTTCGCCAATGGCCGCCGCAAGACTCTCCACGCCAACAGGACCACCGTTAAACTTTTCAATCAGTGTCAGAAGCAGTTTCCTGTCCATCTGATCAAAACCCTTCCGATCAACCTCAAAAGCGTCCAGCGCCTCCCGCGCGATTTTCGCGTCAATTCTGCCGTCGGCCTTAACCTCCGCATAGTCCCGGACGCGCTTGAGCAGACGGTTGGCGATTCGAGGCGTCCCGCGCGCCCGCGCCGCCAGTTCTTCGGCCCCGTCCGGCGCGAGCTTAACTCCAAGAATGGCCGCCGAGCGTTTGAGAATGACGGCCAGTTCTTTCGGCGAATAAAATTCCAGTCTGAAATGCATCCCGAAACGGTCACGCAACGGCGAGGTCAACGAACCGGCACGCGTCGTCGCTCCCACCAGCGTGAATTTTGGAATGTCGAGCTTCATGGATCTCGCAGAGGGACCCTGCCCGATTAAAATATCGATGTAAAAATCCTCCATGGCGGGATAGAGAATTTCTTCCACGACATGAGGAAGGCGGTGAATCTCGTCAATGAAAAGCACTTCCTTTTCATGCAGGTTGGTTAATATTGCCGCCAGATCCCCCGGTCTCTCAATCACCGGCCCTGACGTCACCTTAATGTCCACGCTCATTTCCCGGGCGATGATGTAGGCGAGCGTCGTCTTTCCCAGACCCGGCGGGCCGTATAAAAGTACATGATCGAGCGCTTCTTGGCGCTTTCTGGACGCTTGAATGAAAATTTCGAGATTACTTTTAATCTTTTCTTGGCCGACATAATCTTTCAACCTTGTCGGACGCAGGGAAATTTCAAACGCCTCTTCCTCTTCCACGCAGGAGGGATCAATCAAAACATTTTTTGTCGGCTTGTCCGATTGCTTCATGTTTCCTCCGGCGATGTCAGCCCGCAAGAAGATTCAAGGTCTTCTTCAAAAGTTCATCCATGCCCATTTTGCCATCGGTGGAACGCAGCACTTTTTCCAAGGCGTCTTTAGCCACTTGGCTTTTATATCCCAGATTGACCAGCGCGGAAAGCGCGTCGTCCCGGATGATGTCATGATCCGGAATCGAGACGGCCCCGGCGACGTCTTGTTCCAGCAACATTTTCTTCGTGACTTTTTCTTTCAATTCCAGGATCAATCGTTCGGCCATTTTTCTGCCGATTCCCGGAATATTCACCAACTTTCCAACATCGCCCGCGGAAATAGCCTTCAGGAGATCCGGTGCGGCAATTCCGGAAAGAACGTTGACGGCAATCCGCGGCCCGATGCCGCTGACGGAAATCATCAGCTGAAAAAGGTCTCTCTCCTGCTCCGTGTAAAAGCCGTACAAATTGATGGCATCCTCCCTGACGCTGGTGTGAATGTGAAGGGAGACGCCTTGGCCGATTTCCGGCAATTCATAAAATGTGCTCAAGGGAATGAAAACGCGATAGCCGACGCCCTGAACGTCGATGACGACATGCGAAGCCCCTTTGTAAATCATCTTGCCGCTGATTAAAGCGATCATCAGATGGCCTTGTCCTTCAAGAAATTTGCATGGCAAATCGCCGCGGCGAGGGCGTCCGCCGCATCCGCCGGAGGAATTTCCGGAAGCTTCAAAATGGCCCGGACCATGACTTGCACCTGTCTTTTTTCGGCCCTTCCATAACCCACCACCGCTTTTTTGACTTCAAGCGGCGAGTATTCAAAAACCGCGACGTCGTGATCGGCTCCGGAAAAAATAACAACGCCTCTGACCTGGGCCTGCTTGATCAAAGAGCGCACATTCTTTCCGTAAAATACATTTTCGAGAGCCATGGCCGCCGGCTCGGTTTGCGCAATGACTTCCGATAATTGTTCGTAAAGGGAAACCAGCGTGGCGGAAAGCCGCGCATCTTTTCGGGCTTTGATTTCGCCGTGCAGGACATGTTTGAGATAATTCCCCTGTCTTTCAATCACCCCGAAACCTGTAATATGACTGCCTGGATCAATCCCGAGTATGCGCAATGTTTTCACCGTCGCCCGCTGTGCGCAGGGCGGGTCAACCCGCCTTTTTCATGGTATCTTCGTCAATGTCGAAATTGGAATAGACATTTTGAACATCGTCGTTGTCTTCCAGTTTCTCCATCATCTTGAGCATTTGCTCCGCCTTCGCGCCTTCCAGCTTGACCGTATTGGAGGGAATCATGCTGATTCGGGCGTCGAGGTGTTTGATTCCCTTTTCATCGAGAACCTTCTTGACCGTCTCAAAAGCCGCGGGATCGGTAATCACCTCGTACTCATTATCATCGCTTTTGACGTCTTCCGCCCCGGCTTCCAAAGCGATTTCCATCAGAGAATCTTCATCAATGGCGCCGCGCTCAATGACGATACTTCCTTTCTTCGCGAACATCCAGGAGACACAACCGTTCTCGCCAAGATTGCCGCCGTGCTTGGAAAAAATGTGCCTGATTTCCGCCACCGTCCTATGTTTATTGTCCGTCATGACCTCCACCAAGACTGCGGCGCCTCCTGGGCCGTAACCTTCATAAGTCACCTCTTCATAGTTCGCCGCACCCTCTTCCGTGCCGATGCCTTTTTTAATCGCCCGCTCAATATTCTCCTTGGGCATGTTTTCTTCCTTGGCCAGCATCACCGCCTGCCTGAGCCTGGCATTGCCTTCAATGTCGCCGCCGCCTAACCTTGCCGCCAAGGTTATTTCCTTGATAATCTTGGTAAAGATCTTGCCTCTCTTGGCGTCTATGGCTCCTTTTTTTCTTTTAATGGTACTCCATTTTGAATGACCTGACATCGTTGTGCTCCTTCATCAAATTCCTGTCCTTTTTAACACAAGGTTTCTACCTTGTAAAGTCATCCTCTTTGTTTTAAGGACCCTTTCAACACCGGGAGGACTTCTCCCTCCCCGGGAAGAATAAAACCCCGCGTAAATTTTTGAATGTCGCTCTTTTTAGCGAAGTCTCTTTATTCGCGCGCAAAGCCGGCTTTGATGCTTGGAGCTGTTTTGATCAGAATAGCCGACGACAATCGTTTTGAACAAATCCCCTTCTCTTGGCAATCTCCTGACGCGGGCAATCAAAAACGGCTCTTGACACAACCGCGAAGGGGAACTGGCTTTTCGTTTTTTCGGCCGCCCTCCGAAGATCACCCGTTGCACTGAATCCCCCTTCGAAAGTCCATCAACGTCGAGAAGCGCTTTCTTTTAAATGAATTCTTTCAGAAGGGTTGCGCTCTCCCACCGAAGGCATTCGAGTTTTTCAAGCGGAGAGAATCTTTGAATCCGGCGTCTCGACCATTCCCTCAGACTGCCGCCGCCGTGCCATTCCGCGAGGCGTTCATCGCTTTTCCCCCCAAAAGTCCTGTTATTGCGCCGAAAGCCCTCCATCAACCGGGAAAATGCCGCCGGTGATATAATTGGAAGCGTTTGACGCAAGGAAAACAGCCAAGCCTTTAATATCATCCTCTTCGCCGTACATCTTGAGCGGAATCGCGGCGACCGTCAAATCAAGAATCGGTTTCATCTCCGGTTTAAATAAGTGGGCCATCATATCGGTCTTGAAAAAACCCGGCGCGATGCAGTTCACATAGATTTTATAACGGGCCAGTTTCAACGCCAGCGTCTTGGTCAGACCTTCAACCGCAAACTTCGAGGGGTTGTAAGCCACGGCGGGATGTTCTTCCTCATTTGATCCTCGCGAACCGTAGATAGATGAAATATTGATCATCTTCCCGCCTCCCTGATCTTTCATAATGCGGGCGACCTGCTGGGAGAGGATCCACACGCCCTTGACATTGACGTCGAAAATCTTTTCCCACTTATCCAGCGGATAATCCAGCGTCGGCGCGCCCCAAGTCAATCCCGCATTATTCACCAACACATCAATCTTGCCGAACCTATCCATCGTCGCTTTGACCAAATTGTCAATATCCTCTTTTTGGGCCATGTCGCACTGGACCGCCATGGCCTTGACGCCGAGTTTCTCCAGATCCTGAACTTCTTTTTCAAGATTTTGCAGTTTGCGGGAAGCAATCACCACATCGGAGCCCGCTTCCGCCAGGCCGGTGGCGATAAACTTTCCAATTCCGCGTCCCCCGCCTGTAACAATCGAAACCTTGCCTTTCAAATCAAACAACCTCATAACGTGCATATTCCATCCCCCCAAGGAAAGATTTTTTCATGGTTTTTCAAATTGAAGGTTTTTACGAAGAGCACGATGAAACGCCGGGCGTCAAGACACCCTGGATTATTTCATGCCGTTGTTATTCGTGGCCGGAACCACCAGATGAATATGCCGCCTGGCCAACATCACGACGGGAGCGCTCCAGTCTCTTCCGGATCCGTCGAGAGCAACCAATTCCACATTCAACAAAACGAGAAATTCCTGATCGTGACGATTCAAATAATCGGATATCCTGCTCCGATAACCCTCCTGCGGCAAAGTCACGTCTCCTTCTATTCTATAACGATCAGTTTCAATCACGATCCTCTCACGTCTAACGTCCGTAACGGGCATTAAAAGAACCCCCTCGCTGAATCATCAATCCCCCGCATGAAAAACGCCGCGTCACTTAAAAGCCTGTTTTCCTTCCCCGTCCACTTCATGCTTGAATTATATTGAATTTAAAAAATGCTGTCAACCTAATATTTAAGCAAAATTAAGCGATTATGGGAATTTTGTAAAAATATCTTCAGTCCTTTGCCGAAAAATCCACCCTCGGCGGGAACCGGAAGCATGCCGACTTTGTTGAGTTAGGGCATTGGCGGCCGCTGCCGACCTGAATCTTTTAATAAGGAACGGCTTCGGCAAAAACCCTTCTCTTGCGCCCACTGCCATCCTCTGCAGACGCCCAAAGCACACGCTCTGTACATATCGGCGCACCCCGCCGCCTTGTTTCCCCTGTTGAAAAAAATAATCGCCCGGTTCATGAAAGCTTCCCCGTAATCCGGCTTCAGCCGGATGGCACGTTCATAATCCTCAAAGGCCGCCTGACTTTCTTTCAATGAAAAATAGGCATTTCCACGCGCATTGTAAAAATCGGCCCGGTGCGGCTGCAAAGCAATCGCCTGAGTTAGACTGGCGACCGCCTGATGATATTTCTTTAATCGATCGAAGGTCAATCCTTCATAATAATACGATTCGGCATAATGGGGCTGTACTTTGATCGCCTGCCTGCAATCCTGCAGCGCTTTTTCATATTGACCCATTCTGAAGTAAATGGACCCTCTGCAGTTGTAGCTGTTGGCATAGAAAGGTTTCAAACGGATCGCTTCCGAACAGTGATCGATGGCTTCTTGCATTCGGCCCTCGTCCTCCAAAACGCCGCCGAGGCAGATGTGCGCCAAATAGTTGTCTTTGGCGACTTTCAAAGCATGGCCAAAAAGTTCCTTGTCGCCTCTCCAGTATCCGCAATCATGCCATGTCAGCACCGCCAGCAGGGCCAAAAAAATGGCCGAAAGCGCGATTAACTTTTTCCCGCCGGCGGATGTGCTTCTGAAAAAACACGGAATTGTCCAAGCCAGCGCGATACCGACGCCGATTAAGGGAAAGTACATGTAGCGATCCGCCATCGCATGGTTGCCCACCTGAACAATGCCCAGAAACGGTAAAATGGATAAACCATACCATGACCACCCGACAAACAAAAAAGGCAGGCGGCGAGCCGACTTCACCGCAAGAATCGTAACGGCCGCTATAAGGATAGACGCTCCGATGATTTTCGAGGCAGGGACAAAAGACGGAAAAGGATAGAAAACGGCCAGATCAACCGGAAAAAAAGTTTTTTGCAGATAGACGACGAAACTCACGATCGCGTTGGCCATCCGCAGGCCCGGAGGAAAATGCGAAACGGACGGTTGAACGGATATTGTGATGAGGGAAAAAACAGCGGAGAGAAGGAACAAGAAGGCCTTTTCCCGGATTTGCCAAACCAGCAGGTTTGAATAAGGCCTTTGAAATTCAAAACGTTTCAGCGGCCAGTAATCCAGCAAAATCATGATCAGCGGCAGAATCAACATGCTGGATTTGCTCATCAGGGCCAATATAAAAAACAAAAAAACCACAGCGTATTTCTTGACATTCGGATTTTGCGCATAATCGACGTAATAGCACAGCGCGAACATCCCGAAGAACGTGCTCAAAACATCCTTTCTCTCGGCAATCCACGCCACCGACTCCACGTGGATGGGATGAAGGGCGAAAAAGGCGGCGATGAACGCGCTTTTCCCGATGGCGCCGGTCATGCGGTAAAAGAGCCGCAAAAGCAGCAAAGCGCTTAAGATATGCAAAATCAGATTGTTCATATGGTAGGCGCTGGCCTGCAAGCCGAAAAGCCGGTAATCCAGCATTAAAGACAACCAGGTCACAGGATGCCAGAATTCAGCATAGGTCGTGGTAAACGCCCACTGGATATTCTCCAGTGTTATCCCCGATTGAATCCGATGATTCTTCACCACATAAACCGGGTCATCCAATCGAATGAAACCGAATTGACTGGTCTGCCAGTAAACGGCCAAGGTGATTCCCGCCAAAACGACGGAAACAACAAGAAGCTTTTCTTTTGCGGTCAGATGTATTTCCCCCGACATCCTTCCCACCGACAGGCCTTTCATTCTGAAAAATTAAAACGAATTTGCAAAAAGATCTCGGCCGCTTTTCACTGTAAAATCAACCCGGCTCCAGAATCTCGCCTCTAGGCCCTAAGTGCCATGGTCAGCGGCAAAGTCCCGACTTTTTTACAGCAGTCAAGATGCCGCAATCCCCTCGTCCGCAAGCGTCTCGCGCGTCGCGACAACCTAAAACGTCATCGCCTTTCTTGAAATAAGCCATACTTCTGTTCGCATAGAAACGCCCGTCGTGGCCATTTAAGGCAATCGCTTGGGAATAGTCTTCTATCGCTTCAGCGGTCCGTCCAAGCTGAAAATAAGTAAAGCCCCGGTTGTTGTAAGCATCCGCAAAATCCGGCCTCAAACGAATGACGCGATTAAAATCCTCCAGTGCGCGTTCATAATCGCCTTGCCCGCCATAAAAAATCCCTCGGTTGTAAAGGGCCTCAACGTGATCCGGTTTCAAATCAATCGCCCTGCAGTAATCCTTGAACGCCTGTGCCTGACGGCCGATGGCCGCGTAGACAACGCCGCGATTGTAATAAGCCACTGCGGAATCGGGCGCAAAGAGAATTGCTTTATTGAAATCTTTTATCGCCAAGTCATGCCGCCCTGCGGAAAAATAAACAAAACCTCGGTTGATGTAAGCATCCGCAAAATCCGGCTTCCTGCGGAGGGCCTCACGGTAATCTTCTATCGCCCATTGAAATTGACCAAGCTTGGCATACGCATTTCCCCTATGATAATAGGCCTCGACGTAATTCGGCTTCAACAAAAGGGCCTTTTCAAAATGACCCAGGGCTTTGGAGGCCTCCCCTTTTTCCAAATAAGCACATCCCAAATGATCATGCGCCACGTAATTGTTTTGCGTGACCTGCAAAACATGACTAAAAAGCGTTTCGCTGTTCTTCCAATAACCGCACTGTTTCCACGTCAGGACCGAAAAAATCGCTATCAGAATAAGGGCGGCGGGCAACAAAATCTTGACGCGCCATTCCTTTCGCTCAAAGAAAAGCGGCACTCCCCATGCCATCATTATGGCCAAGCCGATGGAAGGAAGATAAGTATAACGATCAGCCATGGCCTGCTCGCCGACATGCACCAGTCCAATGACCGGAATGAGGGCTCCAACATACCAAAACCAACCGACGAAAAAGAAAGGATATCTTTTGATGTAATAAAGGCCGATGAGCGTCATGAGCAAAATGATCGCGGCTGAAAGAGATATCTGCCACAAAGGCAATGATAACTTATAGGGATAAAACACTGCCAAATCTGCCGGCCAAAACAGCTTTAACAAATAAACTGCGTAGGAAAGAACAGCATTGGCTAAACGCATGACCCATGGCAGCGTTTTACCGAAATAGGTGTATCCAGCCTTATTCTGCGCCCACAAAGTCATCACGCAGGACAATATTGACAGACAAAAAAGGGGGATTTTCTCCCCTATCAGTTGTCCCGCTCGTTTCGCGACGCTTTTCTCTTCGGGATCCAAAGCCCTCTGCCATCTTCGAAGCGGCCAGTAATCCAAAAGCAGCATGATCAAAGGAAGAGAAACCATCATCGGCTTGGACATTAAAGCAAGGCAAAACAATATCATGCAAAAAATGTAGGAAGATAATTTTGGGGTTTTAGCGTAAAAAGAATACGCCAATAAAGCCGCCATCCCCCAGAACATGCTCAAGACATCTTTTCGTTCAGCCGCCCAAGCTACGGATTCCACCCGGAGAGGATGAAGAAGCAAAAATGCGGCGGTAAAAGCCGCCGCCCAGACATTCTTTGTCGTGTTGTGCAAAAAAAGAAAGAGAAAGATACACGCCCCAACGTGGAAGAACAAACTGACCAGATGATGTCCCGTCGCGTTTGCTCCAAACAATCGCCAATCCAACATATGGGAAATCAAGGTTAAAGGATGCCAGTTGCCTTCGACAACGGAGCCCATCGCCCATTGAATGTTCTGAAAGTTTATCCCGGACTTAATTCGATCATTTTCGGTAAGGTAACGGTTGTCGTCATAGTTGATGAAATCATTGCCCGCAATCTGGCCGAAAGCGAGAAGGGAAAGCAAAACCAAAAGAAGAATAATGAAATAAGTATATTTTCTCGACATGGTCAGTGAACCCGTCACCTAAATCATCCGAAGATACTTTAATATATGTATCATAGAATTCATTGACCGTAAATCACGCTCCTCTTGCCTCAAGCAAAGGGCGCTCGATAACCCGCAAAAAAACTGAATTGGCAAAGGCCGCAAAATAAAAGGGCTGATGCATCGCCATCAGCCCCATGATATCATGGTAGGCGGTGCTGGGATTGAACCAGCGACTTCTACCGTGTGAAGGTAGCACTCTCCCGCTGAGTTAACCGCCCTTTTTAGGGTTTTCTCTATAGCTTAAAGAAAATCCTATTTCAAGGAGAAATATTATGACCGTACGTTGACGGCGTCTTTATTTAAAATTTATCATGTTTGCATTTCGTTGTTGCGCGACACTTTTTTCAAACAAAGAGGGGGCAATTCTTCCGCCGTCCCTGTCGAGGGGGCGGCGGAAGAATTGAATGGAAGGGTTATAGCTTTCTTACGAAAGCTAGGAAGGGGCTTACTTATTTAAACATTTCAAAAATACCGGCTGCACCCATACCGCCGCCGATGCACATGGAAACGATGCCGCGTTTCGCTTTTCTGCGTTTCAGCTCATGGAGAAGCTGCGCGGTCAATTTCGCGCCGGTGCATCCCAGCGGATGGCCCAAAGCAATTGCACCGCCGTTGGGATTGATGTCGCAGGCCTTCAGGCGATCTTCAAGACCCAGTTCCCGGATGCAATACAGCGCCTGAGAAGCAAAGGCCTCATTAATCTCGAAAAGATCAATATCCTTGGTCGTCAAACCGGCGAGTTTAAGAACCTTCGGAATCGCGTATCTTGGTCCGACTCCCATCTCCTCCGGTTTACATCCGGCCACCGCGTAATAAGTCAGCTTGGCAATGGGCTTCAAGCCGAGGGCCTTCGCCTTTTCCTTCGTCATGATCAGGGAAAAGGCCGCTCCGTCGGTCATTTGCGAAGAGTTCGCCGCCGTACAATTTCCTCCCTGTTTGAAAGGCGATTTCAGTTTGGCCATATCCTGAAGATTAACCGGCCATCTAACGCCGTCATCGGTATCGAAGACAAATTCCGTGCGGATGCGTTTTCCGTCCTTGTCCTTTTTGTATTTGTACGCGGTCACCGGAATAATTTCTTCCTTGAATTTCCCCGCCTGAATCGCTTCATAGGCCCTGCGGTTGCTTTCCATTCCGAATTTATCCATATCTTCGCGGGAAATCCCGTAATGGGCCGCAACGTTTTCCGCCGTGTTGCCCATATTGATATAGACATTGGGGAGAGTCGTGTAATCCCAGTCCGGATTGGGACGGAAGATTCCGCCGCCCATGGGAATATGCGTCATAGATTCCACGCCGCCGGCGATGATGACATCCGACCAGCCGGCGCGGATTTTCGCCGTGGCGTCGGCAATGGCCTGCAATCCCGACGAGCAGAAACGGTTGATGGTCATGCCGGATACCGGCTCGGGGAGCCCGGCGCCGACAGCCAGAACTTTACCGAAATTCATGCCGCATTCCGCCTCGGGAAAAGCGCAACCGACAATCAGGTCATCCACATCGGCGGGGTTGAGTTCCGGAACTCTCGCCAACAAACCTTTAATCACCTGAACCCCAAAAACATCTGCACGGGTTTCGGACAGACCTCCTCTTTTATATCTTCCACCAGCACTCCTTACGGATGCAACGATTACAGCTTCACGCATAATTTTCCTCCTTACAGGCATTTGTAATGTTTAAAGCCGAAGGCCCCAAAGCCAAAGCCCGCAAGCCTCCGGGCACATTTATTTAGTTGCGCAGGGGCTTGCCGGTCGTCAACATGGCGTTGATCCTATCCTGCGTTTTCTTTTCTCCGCAAAGGCTCATGAAGGCTTCCCTTTCCAGATCCAGCATTTCCTGTTCCGTGATAAATGTTCCCTCATGGCAGATGCCGCCTCCCAAAACATGAGCCACCTTCATGGCGATATGCGCATCATAATCGGAAGCGTATTTCCCGTACTTCATGTTCTGGATGATCGCCGCCGCCACTCCGCGCAGATTTTCTCCCATGACGGGAATCAAGGCGGGCTTCGGCGGTTTGTAGAATTTGGCCAAACCTAAAACAATCTGCTTGGCTTCATAAATCTGCATATCGCGGTTCATGTTGATCGCGCAGGTCTTACGGATGAAGCCAAGTTCCTGCGCTTCCTGAGCGCTGGTAGCGACTTTCGCCGTGGCAATATTTTCAAAAGCCTTGCCGTAATGATACTGCATGTTCAATCCGGCTTCCACAACGCCGTCGGGAATGCCTTCCGTCATGCGCACGGCCAGTTCCTTGCAGCCGCCGCCCGCGGGAATGACGCCGACACCGACTTCAACCAGACCCATGTAGGTCTCGCCATTGGCCAAGCAGTAATCCCCGTGCATTGCAATTTCACATCCGCCGCCCAAAGCCATGCCGGCGGGAGCCGTTACGACGGGCTTGGGCAGATACTTCATCTTCATGTTGGCGTTTTGCAGGGCGGCGACCATTTTTTCCAGCTCATCCCACTGTCCCTGCTGAATGGCGATCAAAACGGCAAAGATATTGGCGCCCGCGGAGAACATCCGCTGATCATGATTGGCCACAACCATCCCCACAAAATCTTTGTCCACGATGTCGCAGGAATCGGAAATCATCTGAATCATATCGGCGTCGATCGCGTTCATCTTGGTGTGGAATTCCAAACAGGCAACGCCGTCGCCGATATCCACCAGCGTCGCGGCCGCGTTTTCCTTCACGACTTTGTTTCTTTCCTTGAGGCTGGGCAAAAAGATGATCTTTGGATTTTCTTCCAGCTTGACGTAATCCTTCTTCTCAAAGTCGTAGTAGTATTTCGTTCCGTCGGCGTCTTTTTTGTAGAAGGAAACACAGCCTTTGGCCAGCATCTCTTCGACTTTGGCGGGAACTTTCTTGCCGAGTTTCTTCATGACATCGACCACTTCCTTGACGCCAATGGCATCCCAGGATTCGAAAGGCCCCAGCTGATGATTGTAGCCCCACTTCATGGCATTGTCGATTTCCACGATCGTGTCGCAGATTTCGGGGACCCGGTTGGCCGCGTAGATAAAGTTATTGCACAAGTACTCTCGGAGATAATCGCCGGCCTTATCCTGACCGTTGAAAGCCACTTTCATGCTGTTGGCGACGCCGAAGTCCACCCATTTTTTGGCTTCCGAAATGGATTCGAATTTCGGCTTTTCAGCCACGCGGTATTCCATGGTTTTCCAGTCCAGAGCATACTTCACGCTTTTGCCCGCTTCGTCCTTGACTTTCTTGTAGAAACCACCTTTCGTTTTGTTGCCCAGCCACTTGTTGGCCATCATCTTGGTCTGGTATTCAAGGGGCAGGAAGGTGTCGCGGCATTCATCATCAGGCACAGCGTCGTACAAATTCTTGCTGACGTGCGCGCCGATATCCAAGCCGACCAGATCCATCGTGCCGAAGACGGCCGTACCGGGACGTCCCACGACCTTGCCGACAATGGCGTCAACTTCTTCGATTTTGAGACCCTTCTCCACCATCAACCGCTGGGCATTGCACAAATCATAAACACCGATACGATTCCCGATGAAATTGGGAACGTCCTTGCAAATCACGACGCCTTTGCCCAAAATTTCTTCCCCGAACTTTTTCATGAAGGCGACGATTTCCGGGTCGGTTTCCTTCCCGGGAATGATTTCCAACAACTTCATATAACGGGGGGGGTTGAAGAAATGGGTTCCCAAGAAACGTTTCTTCAGGGAAGAACCGAAATTCGCCGAAATATCTTTGATCGGAAGACCGGAAGTATTCGTAGAAACAATACAGGTCGGTTTGACGATTTTTTCAACCTTGGCAAAAAGTTCCTGCTTGATTTTGAGGTTTTCCACAACAACTTCACAAACCCAGTCGCAGTCAGCCAGCCAATTCAGATGATCCTCAAAATTACCCGTCTTAATGAGTGACGCGTTTTTCTTCGAGTAAAAGCTCGCCGGCTTTGATTTGAGCGCCGCAGCGAGGCCGTTTTCCGCAAAACGGTTACGCCACGCCGGGCTTTGTTCGGTTAACCCTTTTTTCTTATCCTCCTCCGTCAATTCAAAGGGGATAATGTCCAGCAAATAACATTCTATGCCGGCATTTGTTAAATGGGCGGCGATATTCGCTCCCATCACTCCCGCGCCTAAAACGGCCGCTTTCTTGATTTCGAATGACATGACTTCCCTCCTTTGCCTTTCTTTAAACTATTGGCTGACAAATATTCATCAACAACTATTGCAAGCCCTTGACGAATACCTCCAGTGCCGACCTGATCGTTGCGTTAATTTTATCTTTCCTTCTGTCTTTGTCTCCAAAAAAAATAAATAAAGAAATAATGCCGTTTAATAAACCCCAGAGGCCGTTTTGCGTCTGCCTGATGTTGATTTGCGGTGAAAGCTCACCGGAGCTTACACCTTTTTCAAGAATTTTCCCAATAATGCTTACCGATCTGGCGTTCGCTTCCAGAATCTTCGAATTCAATTCTTTCGTTAAATTCATCTGGTCAGGATGAACCATATAAGCAATTAATATTCTGAACAATTCCCCTTCATTAAGAAAAAAATCGACGTAAATTCTTGAAAACTCTTCCAATAAATCCATCGTGGATCCCCGTTTTTCGAACACCGGAGAAACGAGCTGATAAAGGTTTTCAATATCATTGAGGAGTATTTGCGCATAAATCTCTTCTTTGCTGTTGAAATAAAGGTAAATAGACCCCTTGCCCAACTCCGCTATTTTAGCTATTTCATCAACGGTGACCTTATGAAATCCCTTTTTAAAAAATAAAGCCCGCGCCGACTTCAGTATTAATTTCCTGCGGCTGTCCTTCTCTTTTATTCTGCGTTCCTTCAGGCCCATTAATAATTTCACAATCGAAGCATCATTTTCTAAACAGCGGTCAATAAATGACCATTAGTCAAAAGGTATGTAAATCAACCTTCAATGAATGTCAAGTGAAAATCATGTTTATGCAAAAAAATTATTTTTTAAAATGACGACAAAAAGTTATTTTTTTAACATCACATAAGTTGTTATTTTAAAATGACAATCACAAAAAATCGCCGCCTGTTTTAAGAAAAACTATCTTTTTTTCGCCAGTAATTCCTGAGCGATTTTTAAATTTTTTTGTGCATTGGGGTCATTAGGGTTGATTGTCAACGCCCGATAAAAATATTTTATTCCCTCTTCAACATTTCCCGTTTCGGCAAGCGATGCGCCGAGATAATTATATGATTCGATCAATTCGGGCTTCAGCTGAATGCTCTTCGAAAAATACGAAAGGGCCTCTTTGAATTTTTTCTCTTCAAAATGCAGGACACCCAAATTATGATAGGCTTCGGCCGCATTGGGATAAACTTTAACGGCTTGCCGAAAGCTTTCCAGCGCCTCGCGCCGTCTACCCATTTTTTTCAGCGCAAGACCCTTGTTATTGAACGCTTGCCAGCACATGGGATTAACACGGATCGCTTGATCATAATAATCTATGGCCTTTTGCGTGTCTCTCTTTTGATCCGCCTCCTGACCCAACACTTGGCAGGCAATGTAATTATGAGCATTTTTCTGGAGGGCGTCGTAAAAAAGCGTTTCGGTGTCGGCCCAGCGGGTGATGCGATGAGAAGTGATCAGCGCAAAGGAAAAAAACGCAAAAACCACACCGCAAAGAACGATCGTTTTCAAAAAGCGTTTTTGTTGCACAAGCTGATGAACGCCCCACGCGATCATGATAAACAGTCCGATAAAAGAAACGTATGCGTAACGATCCGCCATCGCCTGCAGTCCGACTTGATAAATTCCAATCACCGGCACCAAGGTTCCTACAAACCAAAACCAGCCCACAAAACCATAGGGAAATTTTTTCGCAAACCACATCGCCAAAAAGGTTATCAAAAGTAAAATGAAAACCGAAACAAAAAACTGAAAAAATGTTATGCGGGGAAAGAGATAAAAAACAGACAGATCAACCGGCCAAAACAGCTTCTTGATATACACGACATAAGACGTCACGGCGTTAAAAAGCCTGTCCACAAACGGCAGAGAGGAAAGATCCTGAGCATTGTTGGTGTATTCTGAAGCGTATATCGTCATATAAATGGACAACGCCGTCAGCGCGAACAGAGGGATTTTTTCGGCGATCAGCAAAGAAAGTTTTTGCTTCCCCGCCCCCCCGGCAAACGGACTTGCCGCCTCCACCGACGGATTCAAAAACGTCCGGTTCAACGGCCA